>OGYC01002930.1_pt1 | contig 10850 bp, 7 predicted proteins | sample 1576461 | NCBI WGS metagenome assembly OGYC01 (sample SAMEA3541569, study PRJEB24748) | human gut metagenome | biome: human gut; feature: human-associated habitat; material: faeces | place: China | collected 2012 | reverse complement strand
GCCGCTGTTTTAAAAGGATGCTATCCGATTTATCCGGCTGTCCCAACGGGCAGCCGGATTCTTTTTATTCCTGCAAAAATCGCTCTTGCAATGTATATCCCCGGTTTGATATACTGGCTTGTCCGAAAATAGAAACAGGAAAGGAATAAGCATTTATTATGTGGTTTTGGTTTGCACTCATCGCTCTGCTCTGCTGGAGCGGCTCCGATCTTTTCTCCAAAATTGGCTGTCAGGACAGCAGCGACAAATACAGCCATCTCAAAATGGTCATGGCCGTCGGTATCGTTATGGGTCTGCACGCTGCCTATGAGATTTTCATCGGGAAGGTCGGCATCACATGGGAGATCATTCTCATGTACCTGCCCGTTTCGATGCTCTACATTCTCTCCATGGCCATCGGCTATCTCGGTCTCCGGTACATAGAGCTCTCCATTTCCTCCCCCATCTGCAACAGCTCCGGCGCGATCGTAGCGGTGCTCACGCTCATCACCGTCGGCATCGGCGACGATCTGCCGCCGCTCGCGCTCGTGGCTGTGGCGCTCGTGTGCATCGGCGTGATCGCGCTCGGCATCACGGAGTCCAACGAGGACGAGGAGCTGCGCCGCGCCCGGCAGGACGAGTCTAACCGGCATTACGCCAAAAGCTGGCTCGCCATCGCGCTGCCGGTGATCTACTGCCTGCTCGACGCGCTCGGCACGTTCGCCGACAGCCGTGTGCTCGAAAAGCTCGGCGAGGAGCTGGCGGACGCCTGCAACGTCGCCTATGAGCTCACATTCCTCGTGATGGGCATTGCGTGCGCGATCTATGTCCTTGGCATCAAGAAGCAGCGCCTCATCCCGAAGCAGGAGGGGCCGAAGTATCTCGGCGCCGTGTGCGAGACGATCGGCCAGTTCTTCTATATCTACGCGCTGGCCGACACCGAGCATGTTGCCTTTGCCGCGCCCATCATTTCCTCCTACTGCGTGGCGAGCGTTATCTGGGGGCGTATCTTCCTCAAGGAAAAGCTCTCGAAAAAGCACTATGCATGCATCGCGCTCGTCGTGGCGGGCATCGTCATCATGGGCATCCTCGATATCTGACCATTTTGCTTTACCTTATAATAGACAATGCCGGAACTATCCAGTTCCGGCATTGCTTTTTTGTGGAAAACGTCAGTTGCTTTGTCCATTTAAAGTGCTATAATGCAAATCATAAGAGAAAGGCAATTTGCCTTATATAAAGGAGCTAAACACCATGAAAAAAGCACTTGTCCTTCTTCTCGCGCTGGCGATGGTACTCTCCCTCGCCGCCTGCGGAAGCGCACCGGCGTCCACGCCCGCCGAAGAACCCGCTGCCGCGCCCGCCGCCGCAGCGGAAGGCGAAGTTTATACCGTCGGCATCTGCCAGCTCGTGCAGCACGTCGCGCTCGACGCCGCCACGCAGGGCTTCAAGGATGCGCTGAGCGAAGCTCTCGGCGACAAGGTCCAATTTGTGGAGCAGAACGCCGCCAACGACATTCCGACCTGCGCCACGATCGTCAACGGCTTTGTTTCCGACGGCGTGGATCTCATTCTTGCGAACGCCACCCCGGCGCTGCAGGCCGCCGTCGCTGCAACGGACTCCATCCCCATCCTCGGCACCGCGGTCACCGAATACGGCGTTGCGCTGGATATCAAAGACTTTAACGGCACCGTGGGCGGCAACGTCTCCGGTACGTCCGATCTCGCCCCGCTCGACCAGCAGGCCGCGATGATCCTGGAGCTCTTCCCCGATGCGAAGAAGGTCGGCATTCTCTACTGCTCCGCCGAACCGAACTCCGTTTACCAGTCCGACGTGGTGAAGGCCGAACTTGAAAAATCCGGCGTCACCGTTTCGGTGTACACCTTTGCTGACTCCAACGATGTTGCCGCCGTGACCGCGACCGCGTGCGATGAAAACGACGTGCTCTATATCCCGACCGACAACACCGCCGCGAGCTGCACCGAGGCCATCAACAACGTGGCCGAGCCCGCCGGTGTGCCGATCATCGCCGGTGAGGAAGGCATCTGCGCCGGCTGCGGCGTCGCCACTCTCTCGATCAACTACTACGATCTCGGCGTGACGACCGGCAAGATGGCCGCAAAGATCCTGACGGGCGAAGCGAACATCTCCGAAATGCCCATCGAGTACTTCCCTGACCCCGTGAAGAAGTACAATCCCGCGATCTGCGAGGCTCTCGGCATCACGGTTCCGGAGGATTACGTCGCGATCGGCTGATCTTCGGCAATATCAAGAAATAGAGCGGCAGACCGCCGCGAAACATAAAGGACGGACAAAACCATGGGTGCTTACTTTGCTTCCCTGAATTTTGCCAGTCTGCCCGCAAGAATGCCCTCCGCCATCGCGCAGGGCATTCTTTGGGGTTTGATGGCATTGGGCGTATACATTACCTTCCGGCTGCTGGACGTGGCCGATCTGAGTGTGGACGGCAGCTTTGCGACCGGCGGCGCTGTGACCGTTATGCTGATCATCGCCGGGTGGCCCGCGTGGGCAGCGCTGCTCGCGGCGCTGCTCGTCGGCGTACTGGCCGGGCTCTGCACGGGGCTGCTGCATACAAAACTCGGTATCCCTGCCATTCTTGCCGGTATCCTTACGCAGTTCGCGCTCTATTCCGTGAATCTGCGCATCATGGGCATGAAGGCAAACCAGACGGCAAGCCTTAAGACTTACGGCATGTTCTGGGAAAACGGCGGGAAGGGTTTCCTTGTCTCCTCTCGCTATGTGCCGCAGGCGATCGGCATCGGCTTTCTGCTCGCGGCGGTGCTCATTGCGCTGCTCTACTGGTATTTCGGTACGGAGCAGGGCTCGGCGCTGCGCGCGACCGGCTCCAACCCCGCGATGAGCCGCGCGCAGGGCATCAACATTGACCGGATGAAGGTCATCGGCCTTGCGCTCTCCAACGGCGTTGTAGCGCTCTCCGGCGGACTGATGACGCAGTTCCAGGGCACGGCGGACGTCAACATGGGCCGCGGCGCGATCGTCATAGGCCTTGCGTCCATCGTTATCGGTGAGGTCTTCTGCGAGGCGATCTTCAAAAAGGGCTGCAACTTCTCCGTGAAGCTTCTCTTCATCGTGCTCGGCGGCGTGCTTTACTACATGGTCATGACGCTCATTCTATGGCTGCGGCTTGACCCGAACGATCTCAAGCTCTTCACGGCGCTGATCGTGGCGCTGTTCCTCGCGGTGCCGTATCTGCAGAAGCAGTCCAAAAGCTCGTTCAGCCGGGCGAAAAAGCGCGGACAGAAGGAGGCGATCGGACAATGATGCTCGATGTCAACCATGTTTACAAGACGTTCCACCCCGGCACGATCAACGAGCGCCGGGCGCTCGCGGGCGTCGATCTGCATCTTGAAGAGGGCGATTTCGTCACCGTGATCGGCGGCAACGGCGCGGGCAAGTCTACGCTTCTGAACGCCGTGGCGGGCGTATGGCCCGTGGACGGCGGCTCGATCGTCATCGATGGGAACGACATCACCGGTCTCCCGGATTATAAGCGCGCGCCGTTCATCGGGCGCGTGTTTCAGGACCCCATGATGGGCACCGCCCCGGATATGCAGCTCGAAGAAAATCTCGCTCTCGCCTACCGGCGCGGAAAAAAGCTCGGGCTTCGCTGGCACATCAACCGCGAGGAGCGCGACATGTACCGCGAGCGGCTGCGCGAGCTGAATCTCGGGCTGGAGGACCGGCTGACAACGAAGGTCGGCCTGCTCTCCGGCGGACAGCGGCAGGCGGTAACGCTGCTGATGGCGTCGCTCCAGAAGCCGCGGCTGCTGCTGCTCGACGAGCACACCGCCGCGCTCGACCCGCGCACGGCCGCCAAGGTGCTTGACCTGTCTGACCGCATCGTGCAGGAGCACGGGCTGACCACGCTGATGATCACGCATAACATGAAAGACGCCATTGCCCATGGCAACCGCCTCATCATGATGGACGCCGGTCAGGTCGTCGTAGACGTATCCGGCGAAGAAAAGAAAAAGCTGACCGTCCCGGATCTTCTCGCCATGTTCTCCCGCGCCAGCGGCAGCGACGAAGCCAACGACAAAATGCTGCTGTCCTGAATATTACACCGTAGGGGCGGACGACTCTGTCCGCCCTCCCTTTTTTACAGTATGCCTCCCGCCGGCCCCTACGGTTCAGCGCGGAGGTGCACCTGAATTCGCCGAAGATTTCTGTAGATCCTCTGCTTTCTGCGGGCCGACAGAGTCGTCGGCCCCTACAGAGATTCTGCGCGTTTTAGAAACGCGCACCGCCCCCACAGCATCCCGGCTGCGGAGGCGGTTTTTATCCGCTTTTGCAGCAAAACATGGTTGAACTCCGGAAAAAAGCGCGCTATACTGTAAGCAGACAGATACAAGAAAGGAAGTCTGAACCATGAAAAGGGTCGGAAGATGGACATGGATGCTGCTGACGCTGCTTCTGCTGCTGTGCACCACAGCGTTTGCAAAAACGATCGAGTGCGGCAGCATCGAACTTGAGCAGCCGGTAGAGGTGACGTTCGATGCTTATAATACGCTCCAGTATACCCTCACAGCGCCAATCGATGGCACGCGTGTAAAGGTCGAATGGCTGAGCGAAAACAAAAATGATGCTTGGTTGACTATCAATTATAGCAGTGCCTCTTCGACAGACGGAATCTTCACTTTAAAAAAAGAAAAAAATACGATCCAAGTGGGTCCAGCGTCGTCGAATTTGTTTCCGCTGACGGTTCGCTTTGCTCTGCATGAATACAGAAATGACGAGCAGGAACCCAATGATGTGATCCCGACCGAGTTGCACGACGGCGACAGCGTGAAGTTTGTGTTGGACGGCGGTGATACGGATCGCTTTACGATCACGACGGAAAAGCCCGGACAGGATATCGCCCTGACCTTCAGCGGGTTTAATTATGCGGATAGAACGGCATTCTCGCTGTTCTGGAACAGAGGTTGGAAAATTGAAAAGAATGGAACTGTTTTTCTGCATGCAGGCGAGCCGGGGGCATATCAATTTTCTCTTTACAAGTCGGGAAGCGGAGAAATATCGCGTTCCATGGAGATTCATCTGCTGGACGGCGATGAAAACGAACTGAACGACACGAAAGAGACTGCGACTCCGCTGCCAATCGGCACAGACGCGGCTTTCAGCATTGGCGGAATCAATGATGAGGACTGGTTCAGCTTTGAAGCAGTGCCGGAGGATGGACAGGCGAAACTCTATACGCTCCGTCTGTTGGATTTTGACTTTGAAAACCCGGAGATCGTCTGCTATGAGATCTACGCACCGGACGGAAATGTCGTTGTTCCTGAAACCGAGATCAGTTCCCGTCATGCGCGCGTCTTATCGTGCAGCCAGCAGGGGCAGTATGCCGTTAGACTATATCCGAAAGAGAAATATGATTATTATAGTGAGAAATATAATGTTTCAATCCAGCGCGCAGCGCTCCGCATCCGCGTGGAGGAGGGCGGCGATGACCCCTATGAAAGCAACGATACCTGGCTCGACGCAGCCTATATTGAGCCGGGCCAGCTGATTTCCCATGTTTTAAGCAGCGGTGATACGGATTGGTTCTGTTTCACAGCTTCGGAGGACTACATGACGGTTCACATTGTTTCCAACAGCGGCGGTTCTGCTGGTATCTATACTGGACAGGAACTTGCAGAATACGGAGACGATGCAAGCTGTATCTGGGGAGGAAATTCAAATTATAAAAGTTTTTCCAATCTCTATTGGAAACTCGGAGAAAAAGGACTGTACTACATTAAATTGATTGGCGGCTCCAGCGAAGCAATTCGTTCAACAACGATTTCACTGATTCCACCGGAAGCGATTGAGAACAATGATGCATGGAATCGTGCCACACCGCTTTATGAAGATGTCACGCAGGCATTTGATATCTCCGCATATAACGACACCGACTGGTTCTGCTTTACCGTACCAGAAGGTGCGCCGCAAACACTTTTGTTGAATTTCAATACAAAGACAGAATTGTTGAACACATCATACAGTGAATACGTTTACGTTAAACTCTATCCCAAAGCATATTTTGAGAATCAGGCTGGTATGATTGAGTCTGATGAAGTCAGATTTGGGCAAGAATGGAATCCGACGAGGTTCCAATGGAACTTAGATCCGGGAATTTATTACATGCAAGTAAAATCAAGAAATATGGAGACATCTTGGAATTGGGCGGATATACTGAAATTGAATGTTTGCTGGAAACTGATACCACGTTCCAGCAATAACTCGATTGCAGCTGCTGTGCCGCTGACAGAAAAGGTATGGCAGGACGTATGGCAGGATGGCTATTTCTCCATCGGCGAACACAAGGCCGACGAAGTCGTCCAGATTCAACGTGATGAAGGTGGAAACGAACCGAAAAGCAATATTTATGTCTATGATACTGACGGAAAAAGCATTGCAAGTTCTGGCTATGCCAGTTTCAGCTTCCAGATTCCCGCAGACGGAGTCTACTATCTCAGAGTGCCTGCGTCTGTAAAATTCTCTGAAAATGAACCCACGCGCACAACGCGCGTCCGGTACTATACCCATAACGACAAAATCGGAGCAGCGGAAAGCGTAACCATGCGCCCAAATGAATCCGTATTCCTTGATGTGTGGTTCAGCCCGGATATAAGCTTGTCGGTCGAGTCCGAAGTCGAAAATCTGACATATGATCGGGAAACCGGGTATCTGACTGCACCCAACACCCCGGAGGGGAGCGCCGACCTTGTCTTCTCCAACGGATACCCGGAAGGCGATGAAAAACGGGTCGAGGCGGTCACGCACGTTATCTGGTCGGAAAATCCGCTGTCAGATATTTCGATTTCCAATGCGCCGCAGTCTCTTCCCGTCGGCAGTTCCGTGCAGTTGGAGGCAGCTGTAACCCCGGATGATTATATCGGTCGCGTTTCCTGGGAAAGCTCCGACCCCTCCGTTCTCCGTGTGCTCTCCAACGGCAAGGTCGTCGCTGTTGGACAGGGAGAAGCGGTGATCACGGCGCGTGTTGGCGAATGCACTTCGTCTGTCACCATCACCGTCACCGGCGAACAGCCCGGTGAGTCCGGCCTGACCGGTGTCTCGCTCGACCGCTATACGCTGACGCTTTACGCCGGAGAAGAGGCCGAACAGCTGACCGCGACGCTGAAACCAGAGGGAACAGAAGCAGCAATTCACTGGACGTCCAGCAACCAGACCGCCGCCACCGTCAGTCAGGACGGCAAGGTCACGCCGCTTGCTGCGGGCGTTACCGTCGTAACGGCGGCAGCTGGGGACTACCGCGCCAGCTGCATCGTGACTGTCCAGCCAAAACGCGTCCGCGTGACCGGCATCCGGTTTGACGAGCCGACGCATACGCTCATGATGGGCAGCACCGTCACACTCCAGCCCATCATCGCCCCGGACGACGCGACCGTCAAAAACCTGACCTGGGTAAGCAGCGACGAGCAGACCGCGACCGTCTCCCGCACGGGTATCGTAACGGCTCTGTCCGTCGGCGAAACGACCATCACCGCCACAACGGTCGACGGCGGCTATTCCGCAGAGATCAAGATCATCGTCACCGCTGCCGCCCAGCTGGGCGACGTAAACGGCGACGGCTATATCGACGCGGCCGACGCACTGCTCTGCCTGCGCGCCTCCGTGGGTCTCATTACGCTCACGCCGGAGCAGGAAGCCGCTGCGGATGTCAACCACGACGGTCTGATCGACGCGGGTGACGCGATCCTGATCCTGCGTTACGATGCAAGACTCATCCCGAGCCTCAACTGACGAGGGCTGCGCCATGAAAAAAAGACTTTTCCCACTGCTCCTCGTCCTGACGCTCCTGCTCACCCTCTGCACGCCCTTCGCACAGGCCGAGGGCCGCGCACTCTCGATCACCTCGGCCAGCGGCCGCGCAGGCGAGACAGTCTCGGTGCAGGTGCGCCTGACCGGCAGCGTGTACAGCGGCAGATTCGAGCTTGCGTATGACGCGGATGAGATTGAGCTGCTCCAATGGAGCGGCGCAGACGGCGCAATGTGCGTCTTCAACCACGAACAGCCCGGTCTGCTGCTCGTGACATTCGTGTCGACGACTGCACTGGAAAACACCAGCCTTTGCACGCTGCAATTCCGCGTTTCTGCGGCGACGCCGGAAACTGGCAGCGCCCTCACGCTGAAAAGCATCCGCCTGTATGACGAAACCGGCACGTCCGTCCCGGCAACTGCCGAAAAGGGAAGCATTTCCCGCAGCACCGCCCGCCTGACCCTCAGCCGCGAACAGACAGTGGAGAGCCGCTCTGTCCGCATGACGGTCAGGCTGGAAGGGGAGTTATCCCCGGCAGGCGGAAATTTCACCCTGCAATATGACCCGGACTGCCTGCAGCTGACCTCGGTTCTGAAGCTGCACCCGGCCGTCGGGCTTCTGACATGGAACGAGCCGCAGCCCGGTACGGTGCACGTCAGCTTCAGCGGCACGCAGCCGCTCTCTACAGGAGAGCTTTGCGCCGCCATGTTCCGCACTGTCGGAACGGCGGGGGATACGTCCGCCGTCACGCTGACGGACGTGCGTATGTACGACACAGACGGAAAATCGATTGACGCGTCCGCCGAAGACGGCAGCGTCGATGTGGTGCTCCCATCCGACCGTGCGCCAAAGCTCTGGGCTGTCGGCGGTGCGATCCAGCCGGACGGCTCTGCGGTCGTATCCGTTGTTTTACAGGGGCGCGGCATCGTCTGCGGCGGAAGCTTCACCCTGACCTACGACCAGTCGCTTTCCGTGCAGGCCGAGCCTTCCGGTACTTGTCAGATCAACGCTGAGCCCGGCAAGCTCCGCGCCAGCTTCGCCTCGGCTACGCCCGTCGCCGATCAAGTCAGCCTGCTGAAACTCACGATTCAGAACGCCGTTCCCGGCGCAATTGACCTGTCAAACGCGATCTTCCGCGACGACAGCGGCAGCCGCATCGCCGCCGCGGACGTGCGGCCCACGACGCTGAGTTACACCACTTCCGCTGCGGCCTTCGCCGGAACGCTGCGCGCCGACACGTCTGCCGGTCAGACGCAATATCTGCTGGACGTGGACGTGAGCGATATGCGCGCCGGGACCCCGGAGGCGCGAACGGCGTTTACCTGCCTGCTGGCGCTGTATGACAGCGACGGTCTGATGGAAGGTCTGTCCGTTCAGAAAATCGCCGCGTCGGATACCGGCGTAAACGAGCTGACACTGACAGCCAGCGCGTCCAAGACACCCGCATATGCTAAAGTCTTTCTTCTTTCAGACGCGTCCGCCGGCCTTCCGCTCTGCGGCGCACTGCAGGCCGCGCTGGAACGCAGATGAACCGCAGCGCGCGGACGGCGGAAACCGTCTCCGATGTGTACCTTGCGCTGATGCTGAGCGCATTTCTCCTCTGGACGGGGCCGGACGGCTACACCAAGATTCTGGAGGCCAAATACCGGCTGTTTTTGCTTCTGACGATCGTCTATTGCGCCGCTGCGGCGCTGTCTGCACTGCGGCAGATTAGAACGGTCTGCTTCTGCAAGCTGCTGCGTGCCGTCCGCCCGGCTGAATGGCTGATGCTGGGTTACGTGTTGTGCAGCCTGCTCTCGACGTTCCTTTCACCGTGGCGCGCTGACGCGTGGCTTGGTCTTTCACGGCGCGAAGGACTTTTGACGCTTGCGCTGTATGGCGCGGTCTTCCTGCTGCTGGGGCGGCTTGCGCGCCCGAAAGCATGGCTGCTTGACGTCTTCGGCGCGGCCATGAGCCTATGCTGCCTGCTGGCGCTCTGGCAGCTGGCGGGCGGAAACCCGCTTGGCCTGTACCCGAAGGGGCTGGCCTATTCCGATGCCGGAACCGCCTACAGCGGCGCATATCTCGGTACTATCGGCAATACAGACCTGCTGGCGGCTGTGATGTGCGTGGCCGTACCCGCTTTTTTCTATGGCGCGTGGAAGCTCCGCCGCTGCTGGCTGCTTGTGCCGCTGACGCTGTGCGTGACTGTCAGCGTCAGGATGAATGTCTCCGCCGGACTGCTCGGTACTGCAGCCGGCCTTGTTCTGCCGCTTCCGCTGGCGCTGGACGAAAAAAAGCGCCGCGCAGCGACAATCATCATTGGAGGTGTCCTGCTTGCGGCGTTCCTCGCGGTATTCCTGCTTCCGGGACTGCCCGGAATGCTCGGTGAAGCGCACGCGCTTCTGCATGGCCGCGTGGAGGACGATTTTGGCTCCGGCCGGATCTATATCTGGAAAAACGTCTGGCAGGCAGTAAAGGAGCGACCGCTGTTCGGCGGCGGCCCGGATACGCTGTCCCGCCGTATTACGGCGTATTTTGAGCGGTACGACGAAGCCGGACACATTGTACGCCGTACTGGGATCGATACGGCGCACAACGAGTATCTGAACATCCTTGCAAATCAGGGCCTTTTCGCCCTGCTCTGCTGGCTGGGCGCGCTTGGCTGCTCCGCTGTCCGCTTTGTACGCAGGGCAGGGGAACGGCCCGCAGCTCTCATCTGTGGCAGCGCAGTGCTCGGGTACTGCGTGCAGGCGTTCTTCGGGATCTCCATGTGCCTGTCAACGCCGTTTTTCGTGATCGCATGGGCAATGCTCGAAACCCGGGAAATTAAAATGACCGCGCTGGCAGCGCCAGCGCGGTTTCTGCATATCGTGGAAGCCCTACTGTGCGCAGCGGTAGCAGACCTCCGGATCCGGCGCGGCTTCGCCGCGCTTGAATTTCAGAAGATTCACCACCGTGGCCGCTGCAATGTTGTTTAACGCCTCGCGGGTCAAAACCGCCTGATGAGACGTGACGATCACATTCGGCATGGCAATCAGCCGCACCAGCACATCGTCCTCAACAATGCTGTCCGAACGATCCTCGTAGA
>OGYC01002925.1_pt1 | contig 10859 bp, 9 predicted proteins | sample 1576461 | NCBI WGS metagenome assembly OGYC01 (sample SAMEA3541569, study PRJEB24748) | human gut metagenome | biome: human gut; feature: human-associated habitat; material: faeces | place: China | collected 2012 | reverse complement strand
GTGCCGACGGCCTGATGATCGAGGTGCACAACAACCCCGCCAAGGCCAAGTGCGATGGTGCCCAGAGCCTGACCCCCGACCAGTTCGATGAACTGATGGGCTTTATCACCAAAGAAGTCGAGTTCTTTGGCAAGAAGATGAACTGAGAATGGAACGACCCTCTCGGCACGCGGCAGCGTGACTGAGGGGGTTGTTTTCTTTTGTCATCAAATATGGTATACTATGGTGTATTTTGAATTCACCCTTGAAACGAGGTATTTCTATGAAAGCTCATATTGCACGCAACCAGAATGCCGCCATCCCGCTGGCGCTGGGCTGGAACCTTTCTGCCGCCGACCGGGGCATTCTGGAGGGGATGGCCCCCGCTTTCGGGATGAAGCTGCTGCTGGTCTCCCCTGCCGATGCAGGCAGGACCGTGGCCCAGCTGCTGGGCGAGGTGGAGGTCAAGACCACCCGCACCCTGGTGCTGGAGCCGGGTGCTTATCCCCCGGCGCTGGTGCTGGCCAACTTCAAGGATAAGGATGTGGACACCCTGCTCGACCTGATGAAGCAGGCACAGGTAAACATCCCCCTCAAGGCCGTTGTGACCCCCACCAGCAAGAGCTGGGTGTTCGGTGACCTGCTGGCACATCTGCAGGAAGAGCACACCGCCTTTACCGCCGCAAAGGAGACCGCCAAAGCATGATGACCAAGCGTATTTTTTCCGCCCTGCTGGCGGCTGCGCTCAGCCTGAGCCTGCTGGCTGGCTGCGGCAGCACCTCCGGCTCCACCGCCTCCAGCGCCGCCGATGGCCCGCAGCGCTACTCCACCGTGTTCTATGATGTGTTCGACACCGTGACGCAGGTCATCGCCTACTGCGACAGCGAGGAAGAGTTCACCGCCCAGATGGACGCGCTCCACGCCGACCTTGTGGAGTACAACCAGCTCTACGACATTTATAATGATTACGATGGCGTGACCAACATCAAGACCATCAACGACAATGCGGGCATTGCCCCGGTGACAGTGGATGACAAGATCCTCGGAATGCTGGAGCTGGCCCAGACCATGTATGACACCACCAGCGGCAAGCTGAACATTGCACTGGGCAGTGTGCTGAACATCTGGCACAACTACCGCGAGGCCGCACTGGCCGATGACAACGACAGCAACAACCAGCTGCCCACGCAGGAAGAGCTGGATGCCGTCGCACAGCACTGCGATATCGCCAACCTCATCATTGATGAAGATGCCAAAACGGTCTATCTGGCCGACCCGGCCATGTCGCTGGACGTGGGCAGCGTGGGCAAGGGCTACGCCGTGGAGCAGGCCGCGCAGGCCGCCGAAGCCCGGGGCCTGACCAGTGCCCTCATCAGCGTGGGCGGCAACCTGCGGGCCATCGGCACCAAGCCGGACGGCTCCCAGTGGGTAGGCGGCGTGGAAAACCCGTGGAACTCCTCCGAGGTCTACACCAACGGCAGCTCCACCGTGGCTGCCGTCAAGATGAGCGGCCTCTCCCTTGTGACCAGCGGCGACTACCAGCGCTACTACGTTGTGGACGGTGTGCGCTACCACCACCTCATCGACCCGGCCACCCTCTGGCCCGCCGCCTACTTTGACGGCGTGAGCGTGCTGGCTCCGGACTCCGGTGTGGCCGACTGCCTGACCACCGGCCTGTTCTGCCTGCCTCTGGAAGAGGGCAGGCAGCTCGTGGAATCGCTGGACGGCGTGGAAGCCCTCTGGTGCACCACCGATGGCGAAGTGGTCACTTCCAGCGGGTGGAGCGAGCATACGAATTAAATAAGGAACGACCCTCTCCGTCATTGCTTCGCAATGCCACCTCTCCCGAAGGGCGAGGCTATGCTGCCTTTATCCCAGGCCAGCGATAGGCTCCCCCTTCGGGGGAGCTGGCAAAGCCAACAGGCTTTGACTGAGAGGGTCGTTCTTTTACTTGATATCCAGTTCGGGCGGCACGTCGATCTGGTCAGAGACGTACTTGCCGTTCTTTTTGCGCTGACGCACACACTCGGTGAGCAGATACTCGATCTGCCCGTTCACCGAGCGGAAGTCATCCTCAGCCCATGCGGCAAGGGCATCGTAGAGCTTCGCATTCAGGCGCAGGGGGATCTGCTTTTTCGGCTCTGCCATCAGTACAGGCTGCCGCTGTTCACAATGGGCTGCGCATCACGGTTGCCGCAGAGCACCACCAGCAGGTTGGAGACCATTGCCGCTTTGCGCTCATCGTCCAGTTCCACCACTTTGTTCTCACTCAGGCGATCCAGCGCCATCTCCACCATACCCACGGCACCGTCCACGATCATCTTACGGGCATCAATGATGGCGCTTGCCTGCTGGCGCTGCAGCATGACCGCTGCGATCTCGGGGGCGTAGGCCAGATAAGTGATGCGGGCTTCCACCACCTCGATACCGGCCTCGGCCACGTTCTTCTGGATCTCGTCCCGGATGCGGGCAGCCACTACCTCGGAGGAGCCGCGCAGGCTGCCCTCGTCGGCTACGCCGTCGCCGGTGGTATCCACGTTGGGAGAAACATCATAGGGGTACACCCGCACCACGTTGCGCAGGGCGCTGTCGCACTGCAGGGAGAGATATTCCTTGTAGTTGTCCACGTTGAACACAGCCTTGGCGGTATCGGTCACGCGCCAGATGACAGCAATGCCGATCTCCACCGGGTTGCCCAGACAATCGTTGATCTTCTGGCGGGAGTTGTTCAGGGTCATCATCTTGAGCGAGATTTTCTTGCTCATGGACTCGGCACTCATCTGCGCATTCTGGCCGTTATTACCAAACAGTGCAGCCACGCCATTTTCCTTACTGTTCACATCTCCGCTCTGGCTCAGGCGGGTGCCGGCGGCGGGGTTGACGGCGGTACAGAAGGGGTTTACCCAGTAAAAGCCCTGTCCCTTCAGGGTGCCGATGTAATCGCCAAACAGGGTGAGCACCAGCGCCTCCTGCGGCTTTAGCACTTTAAGGCCGCAGAACAGGAAAATACCTGTGATCCAATACGCAATGGACAAAATCAGCAGCGGCACGCCCAGAAGCATCCGGTCTGCATCCAGCAGGGTGATGCTGCAAATGAACAGAGCAATGGATGCTACATAGCCCAGCAGGGTCAGCAGCAGCATGGTCATGCCGTTCTTCTTGGTCTGTAAGATCTTCTCTTCCATAAAATGTCCCTCCTTTACAGGGTTCGGAAGTTTCTTTCTGATATCAAAATCATATCACATTGTATTTTAATTGTCAAGAACTTCCGATAAACACAAAACCTCCCACTCGAATGAGCGGGAGGTTTTATTACGCACAGTTATAATTACCAGAACCAATACCGTTTCTTGACGGCGATATACACGATCAGGCAGACCACGGTCAGCGCACCGGCGGCGATGAAGAAGGTCCAGTTGATATTGGTGAAGCGCAGATTCTGGTTGGTCAGCAGGTAGCTGCCAGCCGTATCGGCGGTGATGGTGCCATCCTTGTAGCTGTTCAGGAACTGCCACTTTTCACTGGCAGTGTTGTGCAGATACAGGCGGCTGTAAGCGGCATTCTCACCGGTCAGGGTGATCTGCACCACGCAGGGCAGCGCGCCGCTTTCGCCCAGCTGGAAGCTCAGGCCGTTTTCATCGGGGGCAAAGGTCAGGGCGGTGCTGAACCCGCCCTGGGTGCTCTTGATGCTGGTGCCATCGATCCGCAGGGTATAATCCTCGCCCAGCACGATCAGGCTGCGGCCCGTGGTGCGCAGGGCACTCAGGATCTCGCCGGTAATGGCGGGCACGTCGCTCTGATAGAGGGACACTTCCTCCCCTGCGGCGTTCTGGATGGCGGCCACGGTGGCATCGGTGGTGACGTTGTCCTCGGTGCCCTCACCGCTGGTATCGCTGCTGCTGCCGGAGGTGGATGCGGTGCGGTTGACGATGACCGTGACCGAGGTGGAGGCTGTGCCGTTGGAGACCACCACGGAGGTGGCACCCGTGGCAACGCCGGTGATGACACCGGAACCGCTGACGGTGGCAATGCTCTTGTCCTGGCTCTTGAAGGTCAGGCTCTGGCTGGCGGAGGCCGGCGACACCTTGCCGGTGATGGTCTTGGAGGATCCCGGCTTGAGCACCACATAGTTGGTGTTCAGGGAGATGGACTGGCTGGAGACGGTGCTGGTGTTGGCCGCAACCACCGTAACGGTGGCCGTGCAGCTCACGTTGCCGTCCGTGGCGGTGATGGTGGCCTTGCCGGGGGCAACGCCGGTCACCTTGCCAAAGTTGTTGACAGTGGCCACCTTCTCATTGGAAGAGCTCAGGCTGACGCTGATATAGTTGGCCGCCGAGGTGGGCAGCACTGCCAGCGAAAGGCTGGTGGTCTCGCCCACGGCAATGGTGCTGGATGCAAGGGTGATATCCATTTCGGTAGCGATCATGCTGGCATCCGGCTGGGGAGTGATGGTATAGGTGCAGCTCACCCCGCCGCAGGTGGCGGTGATGTTGGCCGTGCCCAGGCCCACAGCCTGCGCCACGCCCTCACTGTCCACCGAGACAACATTGGGGTTATCAGAGACATAGGTCACGCCGTTCTTGCTGGCGGCATTGGCGGGGGTGGTCACCGGGGAGAGCTGCTGGGCCGTGCCCGCCAGCGGGGCGGCATCGTAGCTGCCGGTCTCGATGCTCTCGGCGGTAACTTTATCCCAGGGAAAGCTCACCTTGGGCAGCGTGAGGGCCAGCGGCGTGGTAACAGGGCCGGCAGCCGACGCAGGCAGGGCGGCGGCACAGGCCAGCACACCCAGCAGAGCCGCGCTGGCGGCCAGCTGTTTCGGGTTCAGTTTCATTCTTTCGTACCTCTTGGGCGTGGAATCGGCGGGCGCTTAGCGGAACAGCACGCCCAGGGCCTCCATCACATAGTCAAAGTAAGTCAGTTCATCGTACTCCACACGGGCGGTGACGCTCATGCCGTTGGAAAGATCCACCTTGTCGCCGCTGGTGCTCACGACATAGGTGTTGTCCGGCTTGATGGTCATCTTGTAGTAGGACCCGTTGTTGCTGGAGGTCACGTCACTGTCGATGGAGGTAACAGTGCCGGTCAGGGTGCCGTAGGAATACTCCGACAGGCCGGTGATGGCGATCTTGCAGGGGTCGCCCACATTGATCAGCGGCCGGTCGTTGACGGTGACAGCCGCCACGATCTCAAGGTCGCTGTTCTCGCTGGCAACGGTGGCCAGAGCGGAGCCTGCGCTGAGCACCATGCCCACCTTGTAGGGGGTGTCCATGTGGATGACACCGGAAGTGGGGGCGTAGATGTAGTAATCGTTTGCGCCGGTGTTCAGGGCATCCAGCTGGGCCTCGATGTTGTCAATGTTGGCCTGCACGCTGGTCAGGTTGGCAGAAATGGACTGCAGGGTGGAGTAGTACAAGCTCTCCACCTCGCTCTGGTTCTGCTCCATCATGGTCTTGATCTGCTCATCGGTGTAACCGGCGGCCTGATAGGGCGAAGCATCAAACGCCTTCTGGCTGACCTGGCTCTTGTAGCTTTCGTACTGGTAGTAATAGGGCTGGTCGTCGATGTCGGTCTCGCTGAAGTAGTTCTTGTCGTCCTGAATGGACTTGAGCAGCTTTTCGTACTGGCTCTTCTGCTTTTTGTAGATGTCCAGCTGCTTCTGGTAGCTGTCCTGCTGGATGTCCAGATCGGTGCTCTTGATGTGGGCGATGAGGTCGCCCTCGGTGACATAGCTGCCCTCCGAGATGTTCAGCTCGGTGATGGAGCCGGAGTAGCTGGACATGATATAGGTCTTGTTGGCCGCCTGCACTGAGCCAGTGGACTGGCTGACGTAGGTGCGCTTGTTCTGGGTGCTCCAGATCACCAGAAACACCATGAGGAAAGCCACCAGAAGAATGAGCGCGTAGCCAAAGGCCGGCAGCTTCTTCTCCATCATAATGCGGCGGTCCTGCAGGTCGGAAAGATTCTGAATGCGAGTGGTCATATTACTTCGTCTCCATAAAAACGTCCATGACACCGTTTTCGCTGTCCTGATTGACGTAGATGCTGTAGGCGGTGCCGGTCAGCTCGATCTCGTGCTCATAGGCATAGATGTTCAGCTTCTGGCTGGCAAGGCTGCTGTGGTCCATGGGGCCGGTGAAGTGGGCGTACAGGCAGCCCTTCACCCGCAGCACAGCGTCCTGCTCGTAGCCCGGCTCCAAGCGGGGGATGAGCTGGTTGACCTGCATCATAAAATAGATCTGCGGCTCCGGGTTGGGGCCGGAGGTAAACTTGACGCACTGGATCACAGGGCCAACCGGCATGGCGCTGTGGCTCTTGATAAAGTTCTGCATCTGGGTCAGGATCACGCCCAGATTGCCCAGCTCGCTGGCATCGATCTTGCGTGCCAGAACGTTGGTCAGCTTCAGGGTCTTGTTTTCTGCAACTTGGATCTCTCTCATAATAATGTCCACCTGTTTCTTTTTTGTTTGCAATAAGCAATTGTCTGGGGTCAAAGATTCTTTTTTACCGTTTTGCCAAAGACTCTCCTCAAAGCGGCCTCACCCTCTCAGTCAAAGCCTAACGGCTTTGCCAGCTCCCCCAAAGTGGGAGCTCTTGACAAAAAGGGTCACAGCTGCTTTTATATCCGAATTTGTACTTCCCTATCAATGGTCTCGCATACAGCATCAAAATGATTGTTAACATCCCGATTAGAGAACCGTAAAACTTTCAAGCCATAGCCATGCAGGATAGCACTTCGTTCCTCATCGTAAGCTTTCCCCTGTTCAGTATAATGCTGTGAGCCGTCAAGTTCAATAACCAATCTTGCATCCGCGCAATAAAAATCCACAATAAACGATTCAATGATCCGCTGTTTGTAGAATTTTACCGGATATTTCCGCAAGAAAACATACCAAAGCCGTTGCTCCTGTGGTGTCATTTCCCTCCGAAGTCTTCGGGCTACATCCAGCATGTCGTTATTCTTGACAACTGTCGTCTTTTTCATCAGCTTATACCTCTACCGGGCTCACCCTCTCCGTCAGCGCACACGCGCTGCCACCTCCCCCAAAGTGGGAGGTTTTGACAGAATGATTCACTCCCTGCACTGTGGGCAAGTCTGCGTTCACACTACGCAAAGGGAAACCCGCCGTACACTGCGCTATGCCAAGGGCTCTCCCTTCGGGAGAGCTGGCGCAAAGCGCCTGAGAGGGTGAGGATGCTCACGGTAAGCCACTCACACAGCGATAAAGTGTCACTATGTAAAGAGCATTCCTGTAAGGATAAACATAATCTTCTACCACACACAATTGCCTACCGCAACGCGATAAGCAACATAAAAATAAGATGTGCCAGGAGGCACACGCCTCCTGGCACACCATAACGAGGCATTGTTGTCTGCCCCGCGCTAACAGGTAGGGCGGTGCAGTTTCCTCAACGCTTCATAATTTTTGACTAACTAGATTAGCCCCAGATCTCCAGAGAGTTGCCATTCTTCTTGATGGTGTACTTGGGAGCGGGAGTGGAGGGGAACAGCTTCACATCACCAGCGGTGTTCTTGACCTCGGTACGGCCCAGATTGTAGATAGCAGCAGCGGAGCCCAGGATCTGAGCAATGCCGTCGCCGATCTGACCAGCCTTGAACTTGTCAGCGCCGACAACCTTGCCGAACATGGTGCCCAGGTCAGCCTTGGTAGCGTGGCCGCTGAAGACGTAGCCCAGAGTGTTCTGGATAGTGCCAGTGATGAAGTTGTTGCCGATCAGGGTAACAATGTTGGTGGAGAAAGCCTTAACGTTGTCCAGATTCCAGATAGGAGCGGTAACAGCGCCGATAGCGTCGATAAAGCTAGCGCCACCGTTGACGTAGGTCATCTCGTTCTCTGCGATAACAGAGTAGTTTGCAGGCATCATCATAATGAATTACTCCCTTCAAATGAATGAAAAACTTATTTTGGCGATCTTTTTCCGGCTGCGCATCCATCCAAAGATCATTTATGTAACCGAGTGCGCACTCGGCTGCAACTTAATAGGTCATTGCCTCGCCATCGTCGTCTTCTTCAACAACTGCCGCGGGGGCAACGGGTGCAGGCTCTTCCTTCTTGCGGCGGAAGATGCCCTGCTGCAGGTTCCAGAGCTCATAATACTTGCCCTGCTTTGCCAGCAGCTCGTCATGGGTGCCGCGCTCCACGATCTGGCCGTGATCCATGACCAGAATCAAGTCGCAGTCACGGATGGTGGAAAGGCGGTGTGCCACGATCAGCATCGAACGGTCAGCCAGCTGGTTATAGATCATATCAAAGATGGTATTCTCTGTACCAAAATCCAGGCTGGAGGTCGATTCATCAAAGATGTAAAGGCTCGAATCCTTCAGGAACGCACGGGCCAGTGCAATGCGCTGCTTCTCACCACCGGACAGACCGTTGCCGGCTTCCTCCAGATAGGTGTTGTACTGCAGCGGCAGCCTGCGGATGAACTCGTGTGCGTCGGCCTTCTTGGCCGCCTCCCGTACCTGATCAAGGGTAGCCTCGGGGCGGGAGATACGGATATTCTCGAAGATCGTCTTGCTGAACAGCTCAACGTTCTGCGGGACATAGGAAATACAGCGGCGGACGGATGTATTGCTGTACTCGTCCAGATCAACGCCATCCACACTGATGGTGCCGCTCTCCGGCTCGTAATACTTGAGCAGGAGCTTGGTGATGGTGGACTTGCCGGAACCCGAGGAACCAACCAGCGCCACCTTCTTGCCCTGCGGGATGGTGAAGGAGATGTGATCCAGTGCCGGGGTGCGGTTGCCATACCGGAAGGTGACATCCTTGAACTCAATGTCGCCCTCCATGCTCTCCATCTCGGTGTACTCTCTGGTATCGTCCTGCTCGGATTCGTAATCCATGATTTCCGTCAGACGCTTCATGGAGATGGAAGCTTCCTGAATGGACATCTGCATGCCGATCAGGTCGCTCACCGGAGAAGTAAAGTAACCAGCCAAAGTGCTGTAAGCCATATAACCACCCAGCGTCAGCTGGCCATTCAGCACCTGTGTAATGCCCACATAAGTGGTGACCATGCTTAACACGGTCATGATCACGCTGGAGATCAGGCTCTGACCGGTGCTGATCTTGCTGGAACGCAGGCTGATCTTCAGGCTCTTGATGTATTCACGCTCAAGGGCTTCCAGCTCGCGATCCTCGCAGGCGTTGCACTTGATGGTCTCGATGCCGCGCAGGCTCTCGATCATCTGGCTGTTCAGAACCGCCGACTGCACCATCGTCTCTTCATTGATCCGCTTGTAGGGCTGTTTGAAGATGATGACGAGCAGCAAGCTCAGAATGGTGGTAAACAGGGTAATAGCGAACAGCGAGGAGTTCATCCGGAACAGGACAAAACCTGTACCAATGGCCATCACAATGTCCATGACCACGCTCATTGCAATGCTGGTCAGCACCGATTTGATGGTGCCTGCATCGGAATAGCGGGTGGTGATCTCGCCGGTCTTACGGGATGCAAAGAACTTCATCGGCAGTTTATACACATGCTCGAAGTAGCCCAGCATCAACGGGATGTCGATTTTAATGGAAAGGAAGATCAGGATCCATTCTCTCACAGTCGAGATCAGCGTACTGGTCAGGTTGACCACACTGAACACGATAATGAGCGATACGAGCAGGTTCTTCAACCCGTAAGGCAGCACCTCGTCCATGATCGCCTTGTTGAAAACGGTGGACACGATGCCGATCAGTGTCAGGATCACTGAACTGAGAATAGCGTAAGCAAACAGCTTTTTCTGGGGAAGCAGCAGATCCATGTACCGCTTCAACATGTTGTTGCGGGCTGCCTTGGCTTCCTCTTTGCCCTCCACCTTATGCTTGCCTGTGCCGCCCTTGAACTCCGCTGTGGGGTTCAGCAGCAGCAGCACGCCGGTGAAGTTTTTATAGAACTCATCCAGGCTGATCTTTTTCAGTTCATTTGCAGGGTCGCCGATGACGACGTAATCCTTGCATTTGTACTTTTTGCTTGCATCAGCCTTGCGTTCTTCTTCCTGCGCCACATGCTTGCGGCGGGCATCGTCCTCCTTGATGGTCGTCTTTTTAAAGATGACCACAAAGTGGGTCATGCCCTGGTCGGTAATGACCTGCGCAATTGCGGGCAGTGTGAAATCGCTTAAAAAGTTTTCGCGGTCAACACGGACAGCCGCCGTGCTGAAGCCCAGCTCATTGGCTGCTTTCTGCAGGCCAACGAGGTTCGTGCCTTTCATGTCGGTTCCCATCATGTCCCGCAGGCGGGTGATGGTGATTTCCTTTTTGTAATGGAGGCACACCATTGCGAGCGAAGCGGCCGCGCAGTCCGTAGAATCGTGCTGCCGCACATAGGTATAACGCATACGATGTTTCCTTTACAAGAGACCGACAACCAAAAGCAAACGATCTCTTTTTCAATGTACTGTGTCTATTTCAAAACTACGGCTTTTATTCTAGCACACCCGGTCTGTTTGCACAAGCCCCAGTTTGCTGTTGTTTTGACCGTAGGTCTGACAAATGAAAAAGGTTTTCTTTTTGCACTCCGGTTTAACAGCGCATAGCCTTCTGCTTTGCCCTGCCCTGCGGAGAACCAGGGCAAAGCAGAAGTCCGCTGCTATCAAAAGAAGGGAGCGCCTACCCTTTGATCTGAGTCAATCACCACAGAACGTTTAAAAACTGTTCCAAGGTTTGGGTGTAGTATACCACAATCTGACAGCATCTTCAAGAGGACATTTTTTAAGAAATCATTAATTTTGAAGATTTTGTGAAAAAAGTCTCAGATCGGTTACAACACCCGGTTAAAAAACAAGCGGCGAAGTTGCCCTCGCCGCCTAATGGCGCCTCTTGCCTGACTCGAACAGGCGACACCCTGATTAACAGTCAGGTGCT
>OGYC01002923.1_pt1 | contig 10864 bp, 9 predicted proteins | sample 1576461 | NCBI WGS metagenome assembly OGYC01 (sample SAMEA3541569, study PRJEB24748) | human gut metagenome | biome: human gut; feature: human-associated habitat; material: faeces | place: China | collected 2012 | reverse complement strand
GCCCGCCAGAATGGGCAAAACCAGATCTATGAGCTTTGCGGCAAAGGCCAGAACGGCAGAGAGCCGTAGCAGCGCTACAAAAAGCGTTACCCCTACAACGGTAACAAGCAGATACTGTTTTGTTTTTTGTTCCATGCAAAGATCCTTTCCCGGAGGTTTGTGGCAGCAGGCTGCAAAAAGACCGTCTGCGGACTTTTTATCGTATTTTTTAAAATAGTGCCTGTCAGAACGGCATACTTGTGAGATGCAGTTTGCGGATGCTGCTTGTGTATTTATAATATTGTAATCAGAAGAAACAGGCTTGTCAAGACGATGCAAAATGGCTGCGCAGCTTTATGACAGTACCATTCCGCTCTCTTGGGAGGAAAATATAGCTGCGGTACTGTTTCTGACAATATTGCTGCCGGAGCAGCGCGAATTTTTTTAAAGCTCCGTCTCCAAAACTGCGTATTTTGGATATGCAGTTTTGGGGCGTTTGCGTGAAAAAATGCAAACTGCTGCAAAAAGCCGCGGTACCGTAAAAAGGGGAAATAAAAGGACTGAAAAGCAGGCTGCGGAAAGGTACGGGGACTGCTGTGCCTGTGCTGCAGATGCATAAAAATCGGCTTTTTTCGGCAGGGGAACAGCCTGAACGGCGGCGTGGACAAAAGCTCTCCAAAATAAATGATGGGGACAGATTGTACAAACATTTGCAACAAACTTTGTGCTTGACTCTAATTGCGGGATGGATAAATATGCGATATCATAGGAGACAAGGGCGGACTCCTCTGCAAAGACAGACTGGTGCCAGTGATAAAACGTGGCATTGGTGCAGGGGAGATCAACGCAATGTGAATCGGAGGTAACAAGAAATGAAAAAGCTTTCTCGTCGCGATTTTCTGGCAGCTTCTGCTGCTGTGAGCGCAGCCGGTGTCCTGACCGCTTGTGGCGGCTCGTCCAGCACCGCAGCATCTACCGCTTCTTCTGCAGCAGCAGGCAAGTCCAGCAGCTACCCCACCAAGGGTATCTCTGTGATCTGCCCCTGGTCCGCAGGCGGCGGCACTGATGCCTGCCTGCGCGCATTCTGCGAGGCGCTGGGCAAAAATCTGGGCGTCACCCTGACCGTTGACAACCAGACTGGCGGCGGCGGCATTCTGGGTCATCAGGCTATTGCAGACGCCAACAATGACGGCTACACCATCGGCATGATCACCTTTGAGCTGGCTACTTACAAGAAGCTGGGCACCAGCGATCTGACTTGGGAAAACTACGCTCCGCTGTGCCGCGTCAACACCGACGCTGCCGCCATTACCGTGGGCGCAAAGTGGGCTGCTTCCAACAATATCACCGATCTGGCCGGCTTTATCGATTACTGCAAGGCTCACCCCGGTGAGGTGCAGATGGGCGGCTCTTCCAACGCTTCCGTCTGGCACATTGCAGGCGGCTACCTGATGAGCGCCACCGGCATCGACATCCAGATGATCACCTATCAGGAAGGTGCTGCTACCGCTGTGCAGAACGCAGCCGGCGGCTTCATTCAGGGCGTTACCGTCTCTCTGGCCGAGGCACGCAGCTTTATTGAGTCCGGCGATCTGATCTGCCTTGGCGTTATGGATGAGAAGCGCAACCCTGTGTTCCCCGATGTGCCCACCTGCAAGGAGCAGGGCTACGATATCACCTACTACACCCAGCGCGGCATGGCTGCACCTCTGGGTGTGGACGAAGCCATCATGACCCGTCTGGAGGAGGCTTGCGCCGCTGCTATCGAGGATGCCGACTTTGTTACCTTCATGAACAACAACGGTCAGGCCATCTCTTATCTGGATGCTCAGGGCTATGCAGATTACCTGAAGCAGGCTGCTGTTGATGTGGCAGCTGCTATGGATGCTGTGGGTCTCTGATACTGCTGATCAAGTATTTGCTGGGGCAGGCATTCGTGCCTGCCCCTTTCTGATGAAGTGAAAGAGAGGAGGAACTCTTTTTGAACAAGGACAAAATGAAAACGATGGCCTTTTCCAACCTGATCGGCTCCATCATTTTCCTTGCCATCGGTATCTGGGCATGGTTCCAGACCGATAAATTCCCTGAGATTGCAAACACCTATGTGCAGGCGTCCACCTTCCCCCGGGTCATGATCGTTGGCATGGTGATCTTTGCAGTCATTCTGCTGCTCCAGTCCATTATCAAGCTGATGGGCGCCATGAAGCCTACCGACCCCGAGGCCGCTGAGGTGAGCACTCTCAACCCGCTGAAGGACAAGGGGCTGGCTGCTGCTTATCTGGTCATCATCCTTTGTGTGCTGTTTGCCGCCCTGTTCAAGAGCTGCGGCTACATCCTGTGCGCCATGGTGCTGTCCATGATCATCATGATCCTTATCGGCAAGCGCAACTGGCTGCAGATGATCCTTGTAAGCGTACTGGTGCCGCTTTTGATGTGGCTGGTGTTCTACAAGGTGCTTACCGTCAATATCCCGCTGGGGCCGCTGAATTTCCTGCGCACCCTGGTGGACATGATCTAAGGAGGGAGCACAGCTATGGATTTTAATCTGCTTCTTTCCAGCTACGCTGCTGTCTGGTCCAACCCTGAGGTCATCCTTATGACCTTTATCGGGGCTTTGGGCGGCGTTCTGCTGGGCGCGATCCCGGGCATGACCGCCACCATGGGTGTGGCGCTGCTCATTCCGTTCTCTTTTGGTATGGATCTGATCCCGTCCATCGGCCTGCTGCTGGGCATCTACTGCGGCGGTATGTACGGCGGCTCTATCTCTGCCATCCTGATCCATGCCCCCGGCACCCCGGCTGCTGCCGCCACCCTGCTGGACGGTTACCCCATGTGCCAGAAGGGACAGGCCGGCAAGGCTCTGTCCGTTGCAATGTTCGCTTCCTTCTGCGGCGGCGTCATCGGTGCTCTGGTCATGACCTTCCTCTCTCCGCTGGTGGCTGATATGGCCATGAACTTTGGCCCCGGCGAAATGTTCATGCTGGCTGTCTTTGGTCTGTCCGTCATCGTTGCCATCTCCGGCAAATCGGTGGCAAAGGGTCTGATCAGCGCCTTCTTTGGTATGCTGCTGTGTACCGTAGGTCTGGATCCCACCAATGGCATCCCGCGCTTTATCACCACCAAGCAGACCGGCCTGCTGGACGGCTTCCAGTTCATCCCCACACTGATCGGTCTGTTCGCCGTCTCCGAGGTCATCGCCGGCGTGGAGCGTATCATCCGCGGCGAGGAGCAGGAGCAGAAGTCGAAGGAAAAAATCACCAATGTGCTGCCGGATCTCAAAACCATCCGTCAGATCTGGCCCAACATCCTTTCCGGCGGCCTTATCGGCACCTTCATCGGTGCTATCCCCGGTGCAGGCGGTGATATTGCGGTGTTCGTCTCCTACGGCGCCAGCAAGTCTGCCAGCAAGCACCCGGAGCTGTACGGTACCGGTATCCCCAACGGTGTTGCTGCTACCGAGTCTGCCAACAACGGCTGCTCCGGCGGTGCTATGATCCCGCTGCTGTCTCTGGGTGTTCCCGGCGACTCCGTCACCGCGATCCTGCTGGGTGCCTTTATCATGAAGGGCATCACTCCGGGTCCCATGATGTATGTCACTGAGCTGCCCACCGTTTACCGCGTGTTTGCGGCTCTGATGCTGGCAAACCTCTGTATGCTGGCTGTAGGCTGTCTGGGCGTCCGCTTCTTTGCCAAGATCGTTTCGGTGGAGAAAAAGATGCTGTACCCCATCATTCTGGTCATCTCTCTGCTGGGTGCCTTCTCCATCAACAAAAATGCCTTTGATGTGGGCGTTTGCGTAGCCTTCGGCATCATTGGCTGGCTGATGAATAAGTACGAGTTCCCGCTTTCGCCCATTCTGCTGGCTCTCATTCTGGGACCCATGTGCGAAAAGAACTTCGTCCGCTACATGAACATCCAGCGCGGCAACTTCTTTGCCATCACCACCTCTCCCATCGCCATGGTCTTTGCCGCTGTGGCCATTCTGGTCATCGTGTTCTCGATGTATAATCAGAGCAAGATCAACAAGAAAGCAGCCGCTACTGCACAGGAGAAAGCATAACCTCCTGACAAGCACTGCCAGATAAATAACAAAAACGCAGCTGTCCTGTTTTTGCAGGGCGGCTGCGTTTTTGTTATACGCTGCGTCTGTAAAAAACAGATGCAGTGCGAACTACGGCGTACCCATTGAAACCCGTTGGCATTTCAAAAAAGCGCTGATGATCGCCGCTAAGCAGCAACGATTATGTTTCTGTTGAAAAGCTCTTGACAACGGGAACTTTTTTGATTATAGTAGAACTAACAAACATTAGTTAGCAAAGGGCGGAGAAAAATGGAAGACACCAAACAGCGCATTCTGGAAAAATCTCTGGAACTATTTTCGACCAAAGGGTATGATGCGGTCAGCGTGGGCGAAATTGCAAAAGCGGTGGGCATCAAGGCTCCGTCTCTTTACAACCATTTCCCCAGCAAGCAGGCGATTTTTGATGCCATCGTGGAATCAACGGCTGCCCACTACGAAAAAGATACGGGCAGGATCGACATTCATGTGCAGAATGTAAAGCAGGACTGCCCTACGTTTTCTCATATCCCGGAGCAGGCTCTTGCGGACAAAGTTCGGCAGATCTTTTTGTATTCTTTGCACGATAAGCAGGTCAGTCAGTTCCGCCGGATGATGACGCTGGAGCAGTTCCGCTCCCCGGAGCTTGCAGCATTGTTCTCGGAACGCTATGTGGACCGTATGATCGCTTACCATGCAGGAATTTTCCGCTCCCTGATCGCAGGCGGTGAGATTCGGAATGAGGACCCGGATACATTGGCATGGATGTACGTTTCTCCGGTCATCACCCTGCTCAGTGTCTGCGACCGCCAGCCGGAACGAGAAGCCGAAAGCCTTGAAAAGTTGGGCGCTCATGTAAAGCTGTTCTTCCGTACCTTTAACATTGAACGAGGTGAAAAATGAAATCATCCGATGGATCAATACGAAGGGTGGTGTGAAATAATGGCTTCCAGCAAAGAATATCTTCATTTCATTTTGGAACAGCTATCAGATTTGGATGATATCTCGTATCGGTCTATGATGGGAGAATATATCCTTTATTATCGCGGTAAAATCGTCGGCGGAGTCTATGATGACAGATTGCTTGTGAAGAAAACAAAATCTGCTTTGGAATGTATGCCTGCGGCGGTTTGTGATTTTCCGTATGAAGGAGCGAAAGAAATGCTGTTGGTGGAGGAGGTTGACAACAAAGAATTTCTCACAAAACTGGTTGAGGCAATGCACTTTTTATATTTGGCATCCCAATTCATTATAAAATACGGTGTACCGTAAAAGCGCAACTTTCACTCGAAAAGAATGGAAGCTGCGCTTTTTGCCCATAAAATATTCATGGAAACATTGATGATCGACAAAATCAAAGATAAAGAGTGGTACCGTTTTATTTAGAGTGATATAATTTATTACTAAATTGCGAAATTGTGAGATCACCTTTTTGAAGACGATCAAAGTCTTGGGAGTAATTAGATTCTTTGCAGTGAGTGATAATTTCGCCGGAGAAATTCGCAATATTACGATATGGTAAAAGTGCAGTATTTATTTTGCGCAGTAGATAATCAAGGATTTCTCTTTTGAACTCCTTGAACTTTGCTGTACGCCATAAAAGGTAAAAATCATCCATAAACTGATTATGATTATTCCGACCGTACCAATAAATTTCTTTTGTATTCTTAAGTAACTGGTATTCTTCGCTTTGAGTATACTTCGTTAAATCAAACTTTAAGTTTTTATCCAAAATAAAATTAGTGATTTCTGTAATATCACGCTTGTTGATTTTCTTTAAGGCTTTAGTGAAAATTTTACGAGAACAACCTATTTCATGTAAATCGAATGTGATGAGTCTGTCGTTTCTTATATTATATAGCTTGACATCATTTTGCTTTCTATGCGAAATAAAATAAGTGTTTTTTCTCCCCACAATCGAAACAATTGGATGAATTGGGACGAATGAAATTCCCATTATAATGTTATTGCAATCTGTCAATAAAACTATTTCTGTGAAAAATCTCCCATATTGAATGAGATTAGCTGTCATATGGGAAAGAAGATCGTCCATAATGTTTTCAAATTTCCAAGGCTGCTGAGAAGATAATATGCTTTTCAACGTATCACCTACTGGACTAATATCATAAAAGCATTGCCTATTTTTGTCTACTGAAAACTCAATAGAATGGCTTCTACAAAAATCATCCAAAAGCATTTGCGTATATAATCCAGATAAAACTTTTGAATTGTTATGAACTTCGAAATTTGGACTAATTTGAGAAGATTTAAAATTCTCTATCTCATGATTCATAGTTTTCGCTCCAACCCCAGCAACTTTTATATTTTTTCTCATCTGGAAGATAGTTGTTAACGGAGACGATCATAAAAACATCCTCTGGATTAGTTAAGTCTACATGGTGATTCATTATGGTTATTCCCCTATAACTTTGTAAAATTTTACTTGCCGTCTTTAATCTTTCTCTAAAATGATCATAAGTAACCTCGAAACTTGGACTGCTGGACATCACATGAGCTATTCGCTGTTTCCAATTTGTTTGAAGAATATCACGATTTCCAATACCGACAATGTCATGTTGACGAAATTGAAGTTGTTGTGCGATGACCGACAAAATCGATAGATTCTTCGAGTCCTTTTTGATAAACTCCTTTAAAGTTGTATCGATTGAGTCTTTCCAACAAGATGCCCCGTTAAATTCCCCCCAAATAATAGCAAGCCCACTAATTAGAGCATACTCAAAAAATGGCGCACTAGCAACATGAAATACAATTTCCGCCAGATAAGCTTCTTTATGTTTTATTACATCCGTTCGAATGTATTCTTGGTAGAGAAGCATCAAGTCAAAATATCCTCTATATATTTTTTTGAATCTTTCAAAGTCATTAGATTCAATTGACCGAATAAGTGCTTCCGAAACATGATTATAGCAAAGCCCCAAAAAGTCTGGATAGTCTTCTCGATTTTTCCAGTGGTCTAGCGCATCTGATACACTACATTTTATAAGAACAGCCGGAAGATTAGTTTCTATTTTTTGAATAGTCTGAACTAATGAGTCTGTTGAAACTTTTTGCCAAGGAATTGATTTTTCAATATGCTTATTTTCTAACTGTATCAAAATCTTTTCAATTAAAAGAATAGCGCGTTTGCTTTTGTTGAGTATTTCAAACACGTGTGACAGAGCAGTTGCAGCAGCTTGACAATGGTTTTCTGTATTTAGCTGTATACCAATTTCATACACTTCTTTAATTGAAAACTCAATGGTGCCGATTACAATACCAATATATTGATATATTTCTTTAGCAACAATTTGCTGAATATACCAATTAGCTGTCAATTTTTTGTTTTCAATGGATAGCTCTGCGGAAATCTGGGTAAATAATCTTTTGCACATTTCTCCATTCAGATATGGAACATACTGAATATCACACTGGTCAAAACTGGAATAGGTTGTGCATTGATGCAAAACACTTTCGACATTCAGATTCGAAAGATATCTAGTTATTCCAAGAATCAATTCAACATAATTTGAACACATAATATCAACTATAGACAGTGCATTTTCTTTATCAAGGTCATCGCTCGACAAGTGTTTACAAATAACAGTCCATGATGATATTTTGATTTTTTTCAGAACAGAACCCCAATAGTCACATTGTCTTTTTTCTCCAGCTATCAGGGTCAAACTTTGAAGACACACAAAATATTGTTGCAATACTAGAATGTCATCATCTCTAAGGATTTTATTGAGACATTCTTGATTTACTTTTAATAATGCGTTTTCAAACCAATAATTATCTGTTACCATTTTCGGTTGTATAGATGTTCCGGTTTGAAGAGCTAATCTTATTTCGGTATCATCCGTTGCATGCCATTGCGGATATTGAGCTTTTTTCTCAAACCAAAGTGAATCATATTGGATGTTTTGTTTTTTGTCCCAATAAAATTCCAGGAGCGCAACGGATTTATTCATAAATAGACCCATTGATTCGTTTTGATTTTTGGGAATATTTGCATTATATTGACCTATTTCAAAGAGAATATAAACGTCATGACTTGCAATTTTCTTATAATGATTTTGAAAGCTTTGATCTGTTGTAAATATGTTGCGCTTAGAGACTTTTTTAATGATATTATAGAGATTCTGAAATTTTGCATCTCCAACAGAAAAAGTATCTGAAAGCATATACGAACGATTTCCTGTAACACTGAATGTTATAACCATTTGGACAGTTAGAAAAAGTAGAACAATAATGGATGCCATTCCTAAAGGTTGTTTAAAGACACATTCAAACAAAAAAAATGGAGCAAACAACGATATATCTAATAATTTGATTAATGCAGCTATTGGTTATAACATCTCTTTGATATAGCGTTGCTAAGTCTGAAGGAACATTCGAATATTTTGCAGAAAAAATAGAAGAAATGTTCGCACAATAAAGTCCTAAAATCACCCCCGCGATGCCCATTCCACCAATTGTGATATCTTTAAACATATCCAAAGATATAGAATCCAGCTTTAGGTAAGAAAGCAGTAACGCATCACATTTCTTTAATAAAAGAACAAAGACGATTGCGAGAAATATCTGCCATAAAACGACCTTTAAGATATCAAACTGAATGTGCAGTAATTTGCATTGTTTGGAAAACTTTTCCTTCAAAACATATATTAATCGTTTCGTGTCAAAAACAATTTTTTGAAAAAATTTTTTGATAGTCCAATACAGTCTTGTATTCATGCTGGATTTCCTTCCACCGACCAAACAAAGGTCTTACGCAAAAAATACTATATATCAAAAAATCGATTGAACAAAATTCAACCGATTTTTACGAATCATATATTTTCGGATAATTGCTTTTCCTTTATAATGGCATTTTTATTACGCTGTTTCCACTTTATAACAGAGCTTTCTTGAATCTTATGTGTTCCAGTTTTATATACGATTCGTTTGAAAACGATGTACTCAGAAATCGACCAATGAATCTCTCGAATGGTACTTTCAATTTGCTCAATGGCATGAGGAATATCAGAGCCTTTAAGTTCAATATAATAGGCATTTCCTTTAGTATCATCTAATAAAAGCCAATCACACCGTTCAGGATCATGTCCTTTAGGAAAGACTTCTCCATCTACTTTGAATTGTCGAATAGCCTTCTTGTCAGGATTTTTTGCCTCATGTTTACATCCATTCTCTGAAGATACAAATGATGAGCAAGTTCCTGCACGATAAGGTACACAGTTATTGATGTTCGGCATTATCTGAATCCTCAAAATTTTTATCAGTAATGAAATCACTCATATTGTTGATGTCAACAGACGCTTGGTCTATCAATTCGTTTTTTATTAGAGTCAACTCATCATCTTGGTCTAGTGCATCTTCTATAGAACCGCCCCTAATATAACTGGCACTCACTTGTTTTGGGTCAAGCCAATATCGTTTGCGCAACTTCTGTTTAATCTTTTCGGCAGCATTACCTTTGCTTTGCCCGGCTTGAAGCATATAGTTAAAAGTTCCGAGCAAATAAGGACTATGGGTCGTAATAAGCTCTGCATTTTTTTCGTCATTGAGGAAAAGTCCCAAAAGCTCACCAACACTACGTTGCGAACTTGGATAGAGATGAGACTCTGGTTCTTCAAGGATTAAAAAAACTCTTTTATCTTCAATCAGATAATAAAAAAGCAAATTGAATACCCAAATGATTTCTTGCTGGCCAGAGGAGGTGAAATTGATTTTAATATATTTCCGCTCATCTAAATACAAACGCTCTTCACCATCTACATAACGATAGCTACCACCCAAAATTTCTGTCGCTTTCTCGCAAAGAAGCTTGATGGCTGGACGATTCGATTTGAATTTTTTTGCAGCTTCAGAATCTTCGGAAGCCATCACATCATCTATATATCCAGATAGCCCACGCCCAAATAAAGGCTTTAATTTTAAAATGGTTTCAATATAACGTTTGGTTACATAGTCAATCTGGCGAAGCTGTGATCCCTCCAATGAAGTGAAGATATAGTTCATCTGCTCACTCAGTATTGTAATCAGGTTACGGCCTGCTGGAATGAACACGGTCTCGTATGGATCATGGAAGGTTTTGGTGAGCACTTCTTCCCAATGGCCTTTCTTAAAAGCGTATGGATCGAGAAATACGTTGTCATCCAATTCTTGAAATAACTCTAAGAAGCCTTCCGAAAATTGAATATTAACATAATTGTGTCCCGGACGCTCGTAATCTTCATTCAAAGAAACACAAAGAGACATTTTTTCATCGCCGTAGACGTAATCCAGCATCATATCAGAGGGCATAATCCACGAAGTTCCAAAAATTTGCAGAAATTTATCTTTCATTCTAGCCTGCATAGCACATTTCCAGTCAGTCTTGGCTGAAAAGACTTTAGAAGGACCACCCTGCATCATGATATTTAAAATGTCTTGCTTAATCGAACGACAATAGTATATAGCTTTTGCAACAGTACTTTTTCCGTTTGACTGTGGGCCAGTAAATACATTGAATTGCTTTATTTCTAATGTGCATTCATTGATTGGTCCTAACTTCTTTATATGAATTGTATGGTTCATAAGTTCACCTTTAGTGTTTTGTGTCACATTTTCAATGGCTTCGTAAGCTCTTTTTAAGCATTATACCACAGTTTCATTTTCAATGGAATAGCTGTAATTACCTTCTTGGACTGCTGCTCTTTGAAGTCGATAACTCATCCGTACTCGAAGAAATCACAAAATTAGATGATTCACAATCAAAAAGGAGGATGCCTATGGATAAAGACTTTATGCTGAACTATTTTAACAAAGCCGTACAGCCTGAATGGG
>OGYC01002918.1_pt1 | contig 10877 bp, 2 predicted proteins | sample 1576461 | NCBI WGS metagenome assembly OGYC01 (sample SAMEA3541569, study PRJEB24748) | human gut metagenome | biome: human gut; feature: human-associated habitat; material: faeces | place: China | collected 2012 | reverse complement strand
CGCCGCGACAGGGCCGGTCCCCTCCGCCGGAATACCGTTGATATAACCACCAAGGCCGAAGACAGGTTCCACTGGGCCGGCCTCTGTAAAGAATACCCAGCCGCCGCGATCCGACTCTGTGCAGTTCAGGTAGACCGACCGCTGTTCCTGATCCGGCTGCGACAGGCGGAACAGGAACCCGATCGCCGCCGCGACCGTGAGGATCAGCAATACCCCAGCAGCCCAGATTTTCCTGTTTTTTGTGCTCACCGTACCGTCTCCTTTCTTCCAACATTGTAGCAAAGGAGCACAAATCGCACAAGCGATATATGCCCTGTTCTCCTAAACAACACGAATTCGCCCCTAAACGACACAGCGCAGGCGAGAAAAGCATGGTAAAATTAGAATAAGCAGAATTATGTGACACCCTGCGAAGCAAAGGAGGAATTGCTTATGAAACATTGCAGCAGAAGACTTATGGCATTGCTGTTGAGCGCCATCCTGTGCGTGCAGCTTTTGCCCGCCATGGTGCGGGCGGAAGAAGGCACTGCGGCTGCCTCCGAGGGCAAGGGAGCCTTCGGTCTGCCGGCGGCTACAGGACTGACAGCGGGCAGCACTGAGTACAACAGCGCGGTGGCGGACGCCCCCTTCGGCAGCAGCGGCCGCGCCGTGCCGCTGTTTGTCAAGTCGGAGCTGATGCTGTCCTACAGCTGGGGCGGAGCACCGCTGTACAGCCACACCTATGACTACAACGGGGACGGCTCCAAGGCGGGAGATCTGATGGGGGCCTTCCCGAATCTGGCGAACCGGTACCGCGTGACGTTCAACTCCCTCCCGGCTTCAGCGCAAGCCAGCTACCGTGTGGCGGCCACCGACGGCGTGAATACCGGCAGCGGACGCCAGGAGCACATCGCCATGATCGGTCTGAGTGCGGCAGGGATCGAGCTGTCCCTGCGGGACCGGAACAACAAAGCGGTGCACACCAGCACGGTGTCCCGCGACAACCGGAGCTGGATCAACCGCCTTGCCTTTGAGCTGGGCGGCTTCGCCGCCATCGCCTGCGGCGACTTCGACGGCGACGGCGTGGATTCCGTGGTCGTCTACGTGCCGCCCACGCAGGGAAAAAGAGATGCCAAGCTGATGGAATACACCATCAGCAGCAAAGGGAGCAGCCCGACGCTGACCGAGGGCGTCGAGATCGGAAACGTGTACGATTTGCTGGGTGTCAGCGACCTGAAGGCAGATCATATTCAGAATGTGCCGGTGGTGCAGTTGACGGCGGCGGATACCGACAAGGACGGCTACGATGAGCTGGTCATCACCGCCGGGCTGAACGATACCAATGGCTACAACAGTGTCCAGAATCTGGGCACGCAGGTGTTCCTGTACGACAGGCTGGAGGGCGTGTGGACGAAGACCTTCAAATACGCGCCCTCGGCGGGCGAGGGGACTGTTGTGGTGGGAGATGTGTCCCCGGCGAGCAAGAAGCACCGCTATGTCTGGGGCAGCTCCTCCGTGGGCAATGTGCTGGCCAGTGACGACTCCTCCAACGGGACGGATTTCCCGGAGATCGTCACGGCGGGCATGATCGACTACTCCGGCAACCATAATATCTCGATCAACAATAAAACCTGCGGCTTCTCCATGGTTCGGTGCGTCGGCATGACCGAAGTGTGGACAGGCGTGCAGAAAAACTTTCAGGGCGAGTATAAGTTCCTGCACCGGCAGACACATATCACGAATACGCTGACCACTCACGGTCTGTACAGCGGCGACGAGGTCCTCAGTCCGCTGATCGTGAAGTGCTTCCGTTATCAGGGCGGGGCGCAGCCGGATGCGGTGTTCTTCTCGGGCGATGTGTACGCGTGGGCGGACAACGACGGCAACGGCTCCCTCGCCCACAAGTACACTCACGGTGCCTTCAATCACACCGACAAATACATTGGATCAACCAAGATCACCAACAAGCAGGTGCAGGCCGTGGCCGTGGGCAACTTTGACGGCAACGGCGAGGGGCGCGAGCAGGTCGTCTTCGCATCGCTGGTCAAGCAGAGCGGCACCGGAAACCATTACAGCACCCTGTATACCATCGGCTACCAGCCAAAGGTCGATAACAGCGGCTATGAGTTCAGGCACTCGGAAACGAACGGTTGGTTCATCAGCAAGCAATCTGGCGCTTATGTGTGTCTGACCGACTTCAACTATGACAGCGACAGCACCCTGGTGCGCTATGTGGGCGTGGAGCGTCAGTGGACGGACTACGACGTGCTGGCCGTGCTGGAGGCCGTGCCCTACTTTGAGGAGCTGGGAGACGATCTGGGCGAGGGCCGCACGGCTTACGGCAAAAGCCGCAGCAGCGGGAGCGGCGGCGGCAAGAGCCACGGCCTGAACACTACCGTGCTGGTGGGGTACGAGGTCGAGGTCGAAAACTCCGGCGCCGGTTTTGAGACCACCATCGAAAACAACTTCACCTGGGCCACCAATGTCAGCCGCTCCATTGAACACAGCGTCGACTATGAAAACAATTCCGGAGAGAACGCAGTGGTGGTGTACCGTGTTCCCGTACTGGTCTATACCTACCGAAATCTTTCCGACGGCAAAGATATGACGGTCATGAAGACCCTGCCACCCCACACCAGTATCGTCTCTGTGGAGGAATACAATGAAGAAGCCGTCGCCTACAGATTAGAACCCATTGCCGAGGATCGGCTGGCAGAGGCGGGCAACCCCTTCAGCTACCGCTCCAACGTCAGCCAAATCACCAACGCAGGCGGCTCTGACGCTCTCGTATCCCAAAACGGCTGGTCCCAGTTGACGGATAAGGGCAACATCGAAAAGACCATTACCGTTACCGAGGAGACAGAGACGAGTTTTGAGTACGAACTCTCTGTGAATGTGGTGGCATGGAAAAAGATCGGCGGAGCGAAGGTGGGCGGCGGAGCCGGTTATACCTTTACCAAGACCCGCTCCAAAATGAACGGCACAGGCACGGAGCACAGCGGCTCGGTGAACAGCCCCAAGGCGGACGGCTATGGCTTCTCGTGGAACTTCGCCATGTGGAACATGACGCTCAATGGGAAAAAGGTCCCCGCGCTGGGCTATCTGGTGAATAATGTCCACGCGCCGTCCTCTCCGCCCAGAGATCTGGCAGTAGAAACGCTTACCAGCACCGGCGCAACGCTCACCTGGCGTGCGGGCAGCCGTCCGGCGGAGGAGTATCGTATCTACCGCGTGATGGAGAACGCCGCAATGCCGTATGCTTTTGTTGGTGCCGTTTCCGGAACGGAGAGCAGCTTTGAGCTGAAAAATCTGGCGGGAGATGTGTCCTACACCTTTGTGGCGCGCGGCTGCACCAACGGCGTGGAGTCTGTGGACAGCAGCTCGATCAGCTTTACCACGCCGAAGGAAAACGGCACGAACTATGTTCAGGTCAGTACGGTCGCCGATCAAACGGTGCGCCCCGGAGGGGATGCAGTTTTTTCGGCCACAGTATTCAAGAGCGATCCGAAGACTACCCTTACCATGCAATGGCAGGAGCGCAGCCCTGGCTCGCCTGCGTGGAAAGATGTACGCAATGCGACCAGCTTGACACTGACCGTGAGCAACGCAGCGGCCGCAATGAACGGCACCCAGTACCGGCTGATGGTGACAGCATCCACACTGGCGGAGTCTTCTGCGGTGTATTATTACAGCAACGCGGCCACGCTGACGATCGGCGCACTGCCCACCAGCGTTAGCGCTGTAACCGTGACAAACGCGGACGGCGGGAAAGGAACGCAGAGCGAGCCATACTACGGCGGGGCGGACTGGACGGAGCAAACGACCGCTACACAGCAACAGAGCGTTCAGAAAACAGCCTCCTTCGAGAAGAATGACGTGCAGGGCACTGTGTACCGGGCGGGAGAAAACGGCCCGTACATCGGCGTGATCGAGAGCAAAACCACACAGGAAGGCACCACGATCACTTCGACCCAATATTACCGGCTGACCGGTCCGGACAGCGGCAAGCAATATACTGTGACAGGGAACGCACTTTCTCCCGTATATACTGCGTTCAACGGAAATGCCGAGGTGAAAGGCTTTACAGCAGCCCACGCCGAAGGCCAGCTGAGCAAGGAAGTAACCGCCGGCGAGACCGGCGAGACGAGCACGGTCTACTTCGCTGTGGCCCGCTGGGATGGCTCGACCGCAAAACCGACCTTCTACTGGGAGCGCGGCGGCAAATATTTCAGCGACCAGAGCGGCAATGTCGGCACGGGAACTGAATTGGAAGAATCCAGCAAGCCGCAGTATTCCGTTTTCTATCGTAGTAAGGACGACGAAGAGATCGTGCTCTTCGGCGAGAAGGATGATAAGGAATGCTTCTTCCTCCTGAAAAAGTCGGCGGACACGGACTCCTACACCGTGACCGAAGTCAATCCGGCGGAAAAGCTGCTGATCGGCGACGCCGCATATCCCCTGAGCAGCCTGATGCCTGTTTCCTATAGCGAAACAGTTGAGGTTTCCGTTGACACCTATACGCAGCAACCGGGCTCGAAGTTGACGCTCACTGCCGAGGTGACGAGCGGCAACGGTAAAAAGCTGGCAAAAAAGCCCGCGGCCTTCGTTATCACGGACACCGCCACCGGGGAGAGCTTTTCAATCGCAGTCACGACGGATGCGAACGGCACGATGACTATGGAATGGACAGCTCCCACCCAGGGCGTATACACCATCCACGCGGCTGTGACCGCGGATGGCGGCTATGCGGCCTCCAGCTCGAAAACACCGGTGTATTACGCTGCGCTGGGCAAGGACACTGAAGGGAAGAATACCACTCTGTACCGTCTGTTGCTGACCGAAAACGGCCAGGCGCTCGGCGCATCTGTGGAATACGGCGCAAATCTGAAGCTTCAGACGCAGAAGTGGGACGGTGCGGCGTGGACGCAAGCAGACGAAACCGTCTCCTATCAGGCGGCAGCCCCCGGCGCGGCGGCGGACGGCATCGACACCGGCTACTTCCCACAGACCGCCGGACAGTATACCTTCTCGGCAAAGGACAGCAACGGCGGGAAGCTTGCGTCCGCCGTGCTGACCGTTACACCGCGCAGGCTGACGATCCGCCCGGCCTGGGATACCGCGCCCACCGAACTGCAGGGCATCAGTCTCGACTTTGAAGGCGCTCTGGAGCGCGACAGGGATGCGCTGACAAACAGCCTGACCGTTTCCGACATCAACGAATATTTTTCTAACCCGGACAGGACCGGCGTATTCACCTTTGCGCCGCAGTGGAAGGAATCGGAGGATTCCAGACGCCTGCAAAGTGCGTACTCGGTCACGCTGCAGACGGACTCTCTCCGCCGCGAGGCTGATGCGGCGCTGGTTTACTATCAGGTGGCCGCCACCGGGCATGGCACGATCTTCGGATCTTATGGCAGCAACCTGACGAGCTTCTCCTCCGGCGAGAACCGCAAGCAGGGAGAGCAGCTTGTGTTCCAGGCCAATCCGGAGACCGGCTATCAGGTCAGCCGCTGGCTGGTGAACGGTACGGAGGTCGGAGAAGGCTCACCATACCGCATCGGAACGACCACAGGCTTGGCCACGCAGACGCTGAGCATCGACGCGTTCAGCATCGACCGCGATACCAGAGATGGGCAGCTCAAGGTCGAGGTGGAATTCGCCAACCAGTTCTCCGTGATCCGTTACAGCGCGGGCGAAAATGGCTCCGTCACCGCCAGGACCGGCGGCGGCAGCACGATCGCAAACGACGCAAAGGTCACCTACGGCTCCTCCGTCACCTTTACCGCAGTCCCGCAGAGCGGCTATATGGTGGAAAAGTGGACGGTGAACGGTACGGACTACACATGGCCGGGCGCCGGTAAGCCCTACCGCGAGGAAGAACTGACCCTTTCCGGACTGGATCAGACGGAATACACAGTCAAGGTCTCCTTTGTGACGAAAAGAACCTTCACCGCCGCTGAACCCACGCTGACGGATGGGCAAGGGAACCCGGTTTCTGCAGGCACGGTCGCCATCACCCGGGCGCGGACCGGCGAGACTGTGGCTGCGGGCAGCGTTCTGCCCCAGGGCACGGCGCTGACCTATACGGTCACCTTCACGGACACGAGCTTCAACACGGTCAACCGCTGGGAGTACTCCACGGACGGTAAGACCTGGAAGGAAGGCGGCTCCGGCGGTAGCTTCACGCTGTACGACACCGCCTTTGGCAGCGATTCGGCAGCGCTGTATGTCCGCGCGGTGGTCGCCGTGGCCAACACCCACCGTCTCAGCTGGGGGATCCTCGGTCTTGCAGCCGAGGACGGGGACAAGGCGACCCTGACAGCCTCCAGCAATGGCACGGAACTGACGAGCGGAGGCTCCTATGCGGCGAATACGCCGGTGGACTTCACGCTGACGCTGGACGGCAGCTATGATCTCGTTTCGTGGAGCGAAAATGTAACGCCTGCGGCAGGCGGCAGGTCGGCGGAGCTGAAGCTGGCCGCCGATACCGAGGTCACTGTCACCGTGGCAAAGAAGCCGGTCGTGGTGATCGAGAGCACGGAAAACGGCACGATCGAGGTGCGCGGCACAAAAAACAGCGAGCCTGTCACCATAACCTCTATCGATTATGTGGATCCCGGAACGAACCTGACCGTTACCATCAAGCCGGAGACAGGCTATGTTGTGAACAATCCCGACGAAGCCTGGACAGCGGTGGACAACAGCGATGATCATACCTATACAATCCACAATGTCAGGGAAGATCAGACGCTTTCGGCGGATTTTGCAGACTTGGACAAGTATGCGATCTCCTACTCCGTGGCGGCGGTCGGCGGCATCGACAACGGCACCCTGACCGCAAACACGGTCCGCAAAAATATGGCGGCGTATGCATACGGCCTCTCTTCGGGCGAAGAGGTCTATGAGGGTTCCGATTTGACCTTTACCGCAGCTCCGAATGACGGCTACCGTGTGCAGGAATGGCGCGTGAACGACGAGGTGTACCAGGAGAGCGGCGCGGCCTTCATCGGGACGCAGTTGGTGCTCAGAGGTGTTGACGAGGAGAAGACCGTTATGGTACAGTTCATGCCGCTGGGCGACAAGATCACGGCATCCGCCGGAGAGCACGGCCGCATCACCGGCGCAATGGCGGGCGGTACGGAGCAGGTTGGTAATATTGCCTCCGGCTTCACACTGGCAGAAGGCGCTTCCGTCACCTTCACCGCCGAGCCGGATACCGGCTACGAGGTGGAGCAGTGGTCGGTGAACGGCACGCCGGTCAGCGGTGAAACGGACAGCACCTACACCTATACCGCCGGAAGCGCGGGCGCGGTCATCACCGTAGCGTTCCGCCCGGTGGAGTACACCGTCAGTTGGACGGCGGAGCACGGCACCGTGACCGCAGATAGGTACTTCGGCAGCGCGGCGAACATCCGCGGCGGCACGCAGGTCACCTTCACTGCCGCGCCGCATAACGGCTATGTGTTCGACCACTGGACGATCGATGGCGAGACCCTTACAAACGAGACTGCAACGCTGCGCTGGACGGTTCCCACCGGGCAGGAGGCAACAATGGAATACGCCATTGAAGCCGTATTTACAGAGAATACCACTACCTATTCGGTGACCTACGATGCTTCCGGCGGCGGCACGATTACCGCCGAGGGTCATGAGGCAAGCCCCGCCACCGTGACCTACGGGCAGAGCATCACCTTTACCGCCGTTCCCGCGGAGTACGGCTATGTGAAGGAGTGGCGGGTGGATGATGTTCCCGTGCCTAACTCTTCCAACAAGACCAGCTACACATTGGAAAATGTGACGCAGGCGCACACGGTCACCGTGGTGTTCGCCACAGCCGTCCGCTATGATGTTTCCTACGCCGTGAACGGCGATGGCGGCACGCTGAGCGCTGCTGCCGACGGCACGGAGCTGGCTCTGTCCGCATGGCAGCAGGCCAGCGTTGCCGGCGGCTCCAGACTGGTATTCGCCGCAGTACCGAGCAGCAGAATGATGACCAGCCTCTGGACGGTGAATGGCATCGCGGTCACCCGGGAGAACATGTCTTCCCTTGGCGTGACTATGGATCACTGCCTGTCCAACACACTGACCATTGAAAGCCTGAGCAGGAAAGTGGAGGTCAAGGCGGCCTTTGCCGAGTACAGCGGCTTCCCCATTCTGACGGGCGGGCCCGGCTATGAGATCTCCGATGTGAAAAGGCTGCCTGCGGACACTCTGCCGGATACCGAGATCCGCGCAGGCGGTGATGTGACCTTCACGGTCAGGCCAGCCGCTGAGTACAGCGACTTCTCCAAGCTGACCGTCAACGGCTACGATTGCCTGACCGGCAGCGGCAAAGCAGCAGACTGCGAGACGGTTTCCGCGCGGAAGAACGCGGACGGGAGCTATACCGTCACACTCACCGGCGTGACTGGCAATATCAGCGCGGACATCGCCGCGCACAAGCTGGTCATAGGCGAGCTGACCGTGCCGCAGGTGCTGGAGAGTCATCCTGACCTTGATACGGCGGATAAGATCAAGCTCCGGCTTGAGACTATGATGATCGGAACGGCGGAAAACCGTGCGTTCTATGACATTGCGCTGCGATACAAGAACGCCGAGGGCAACTGGGTCGAGGTCGATGAAGCGAATTTCCCCACAGGCGGTGTGGAGGTGGTGCTTCCTTATCCCAACGGCACAGACAGCAAGGATACCTTTACGATAGTCCACATGCTTACGACTGCTGCCCGTGCCGGTGAACTGGAGCTCGTTTCGCACACGAAGCAGGCGGATGGCCTGTACTTCCGTGTGACCAGTCTGTCGCCCTTCGGCGTGAGCTGGGTGAAGTATGCTGCACCTTCGGGCGGCGGCTCGGGTGGCAGCGGCGGCTCGGGCGGAGGCATCTTTAACCCGGCCTACAACATCATGGTCGAAAGGACTATGAACGGCAGCATTACCGTTTCGCCTTCGTCTGCTGCCAAGGGCTCCACAGTAACCATCATGGTCTATCCCGACAGGGGCTATGAGCTGGAAATGCTTATGGTTATGGACAAGAAGGGCAGCGAACTCGATCTCAGAAAGTGGGGCGGCGAGTACAGCTTCATCATGCCTGCAGGCGATGTGACTGTCAGAGCCCGCTTCGTTGAGGAAGCTCCAACACAGAGCTTTGCGGATGTTTCCACGGACGCCTACTACTATGAGGCCGTCAAATGGGCTGCGAAAAACAGCATCACCGGCGGCGTCGGCAACGGTCTGTTCGCACCCGACGCTCCCTGCACCCGCGCGCAGATCGTCACCTTCCTGTGGCGTGCAGCGGGCAGTCCGGAGCCGAAGAATGCCAGCAGTTTCTCTGATGTACCCGCAAGTGCCTACTATGCGAGGTCGGTGGCTTGGGCAGTCGAGAACGGGATCACGACTGGCACGGGCAATGGAAGATTCTCACCCGATGCTACCTGTACGAGGGCGCAAAGCGTGACCTTCCTCTACCGTGCGCTAAGTGCCAGGGCAGAGGGTACAGCGGAGTTCCGCGATGTTCCCAAAAACGCGTACTATGCGGATGCGGTGGCATGGGCTGCAGCAAACGGCATCACCACCGGCATCGGCGGCGGGCTGTTCGGTCCCGATAATGACTGCACCCGTGCTCAAATCGTGACCTTCCTGTTCCGCACCTACAACAAATAATCGTCTCGGTACAATACAGATGTGGGGCGGCGGTATTATTCCGCCGCCCCATATTCTGGTTTCGGGTCGATGAATGAAAGGTATTCTTATTTGTAAGAGGAAAACGCAAAAGCTCACTTATAGGGCAACCATGTCTGTTTTCCCTAATTCCACATCAAATCTTAAATAGCCGTGAATCGCTATGGCTTGACATTCCTTGTTCCTTTCCATATAATACACAAGGGTGAGTACCTACCGGCACTTAGGCTGAAAAGTCTAAGTGCCGTTTTTACTTTACATGGGCATGTGGCTTTGGCTTGCAGCGATGATTCTTCAAAGCGTTATTCATTTCTGATGATGGAAATCAAATATAAAAAGTAGCATATGAAAATGGAGGAATGTGTTCGTATGAATATTACAGTTTATCTCGGTGCAAACGCAGGCAATGACCCTACTTTGCGCAAGGCTGTCCAGGAGCTTGGCGCATGGATAGGCACAAGCGGGAATGCACTGATCTACGGTGGATCAAAGACCGGCTTGATGGGTGAGATCGCCAAAAGCGTTCTGGAGGCCGGTGGAAATGTGACTGGTGTGGAACCGCAGTTCTTTATGGACGAAGGTTTCCAGTATGACGGACTGACTGAACTGATCGTCACAAAGGATATGTCAGAACGCAAGAATGAAATGATCGAGTTGGGAGATGCCTTTATCGCCTTCCCCGGCGGCACAGGGACGCTGGAGGAAATTTCAGAAATCATGTCCAAAGTATCTCTGAAGCAGTTGGATGCGCCCTGCATTCTTTATAATCTGAACGGCTTCTATCAGGATCTGAAGGCACTCTTGAATCACATGATAGAAATGGGCTTGTCCTCGAAGGAACGGCAGGAAGGAATCTATTTTGTGGATAGCCTTGATCAGATCAAATGTATTCTGGGCAAAGCCGACTAACAAAGCTTACCATCAAACACCTCTATGCTTTTGCTTTTCGGGGATGCGCTTGGTAAATGCACATTTTAACAAGTCTTGAAAAAGCAATAGAAGTGATAAAACTTTCCATTCCCATCCGGAACCCATAAGCTGTGCCGGACATGTCGGGCATTATTCGGGCAAGTCCACCTCGCCGACAAAAGAATATGTCCACAAGGAACTCTAGCGCAGCGGTGTTACGCTGAACCTGCTGCGGCTGGAATACTGCGACCAGTGCCGGGCTGCGGGCGAAATTCTATACCAGTCCACCCAGTTCAGCAAGTGCTATGCCGACT
>OGYC01002909.1_pt1 | contig 10902 bp, 7 predicted proteins | sample 1576461 | NCBI WGS metagenome assembly OGYC01 (sample SAMEA3541569, study PRJEB24748) | human gut metagenome | biome: human gut; feature: human-associated habitat; material: faeces | place: China | collected 2012 | reverse complement strand
TGGTGTGTCGTGACTTCATTCTACCAGAGCCTGCAAGCTATGTCTTCTTTTATGCGATTTTCAATTTGCGCAACTTATTGTACATTATCTTACAGGAAGCGCTAAGCGGCGTGACCTCTTGCAAATATCTGAATAATGCAAAAACGCCATCTCGTGAAATTACGAGATGGCGTTTTTTGACGAAGCATGTATCGTATGTGAATACATGAAATGCGCACTTTATAGAACATATCGAAACGGGCGTACAATAATACGCAACAGCGATTGAAGGACTTGTTTGGTAGCTGAAACTTTTGGTGTTATATACAATTCTCCCGTAACTGTCTCTCCGTCTGGTGATATGGTTTTGCCCTCGTACATCATCTGCTGTGCTTCATCCCGAAGTATAGCATTTAGTGCAGGACAGTCTATCAACAGCATCATTTCCGTATCCAGATAGGCACTACGCATATCCCAGTTAAATGATCCGATGATGCTAATTCGATCATCAATCAGAATCGTTTTAGTGTGCATGGAGAAGCTGCCGTTCCACTCACATATATCAACACCCGTTTCTAAAATATCATCCCTATGATTGAGATAATCAGCGCAGCCCCACGGATTTGCTCCACTCTGCGGCGCGTTGGTAATGACCTGTACCTGTACATTGTCGGTGACCTTTTTGAGTGCATTATACATAGCTTGGTTGCAGATCATGTATGGGGTTTGCAACACAATATTTTGTTCACCCTTCTGCATCAGCGTTGTCAAGGTATTCAGAAGCATCGGCTCCTTATTCCACGCAGTGCAATCACCACTTAAAAGTGCGACTTCATTTGTCTGGAGCGTTTCTGTCTCCCAGTTAATCGCTGTTAACTGTTTTGCGTCATTGATCTCAGTCCAACGTCTTGCAAGAATGGCAGTAGCTTTTTTAACCCTGTGATTCTCAGCCTCTGCGTGGAATGCACGGTTGGTATCAAGTAACCATATCCTATCAAAATATTCTAACAAGGTATTAGCGGACGCTGTTGTGAAACCGCCGTTGTATACGACTATATCACGATCTATGTTCTGACGTGACGTACCCCCACTCCCAAGGAATAAGTCGCTGGTGTTCCGCCCACCCATAAGATATGTAGATCGGTCGATAATCAAGTATTTATCGTGGCAGCGATAATTGACCGTCCAAAGTTGCGTCAGCCGAATAGGGTTGTAGAATTTGACCTCCACATTGTCGTGCGCTGCCAATGCCTGAAACACATCACTGCCGCTTAAATGCAGTTGCGCATTGATTCCGTCAATAATGAGCCGTACTTGTACGCCGCGCTCTGCCGCGCCCCAAAGCGCCGCGATCACATCTGTTCCACTGCTGTCGGCGCGGAAGTCAAAGGTTGAGAGAATGATTTCTTCCTGTGCCGAACGAATGAGCCTCAGCCTCCAAAGAAGTGCATCCTCGTTATTGTCAATCAAGCAAACTCGTTCAGACGTTGTTATGGATACTTCTGCCTGCGTATCACTCTTTTCATGTGTTCCAATCAGCGGAGGAATAATTAAAGAAACAAGTAGATATATCAAAAAGCATAATGACACACCTAAAACTAGTTTGAAGCATTTTATGCGAAAGGTTTTTTTCATGTTTGATTCGATTTCTCCAAGCAAATCATTTTTTCCTGAGTTGCTAATTTTATCTGCAAAATTGACTTATTTATGAGGACTATCATTCTCGTCTGAGTTGCTTTGTACATTGGACAGCTCCGGTTTGCGGGTATGCAGCCGCCGTTCGATTGATTCGTGTAGAAGCTGAGATACAAGAGCCATTAACGGAATAAAGAAGATCATGCCAAGGACACCGAACAGTTTACCGCCCAGCAAAACCGCCAACAACGTCCAGAACGGGGATAGCCCTACACTGTTTCCCACGACGTGCGGATAGATGAACTGATTTTCAACAAACTGAGTTGCCTGATAGACGATCAAGCATAGGAGCGCCTTGTTCGGAGCCGCCAATAAAGTAAATAAAATGCCGAAAGCGCAGGAGAGAAATGCTCCAATATAAGGAACGAATGCAAAGGCGGCAGTTAAAACGGCTGTTAGCCCCGCATATGGAATCCCTGCAACAGAAAGCGAAAGAAAGATCAATGTTCCAAGAATCATAACCTCGACACACTGACCAGAAAGAAACTTCGCATAGGTGTCATGTGCAAGTTTCGAAATATGGCAAATTCTATCTGCAACGGATTCCTTACAGTAGGCATACAGTGCCCGTTTGCTTTGACTGCTCAATTCACGCCATCCAATTAGCACATAGAATGTGATCACAAGTGAAATTGCAACATCAGCAATCGCAGATACCGTAGAGCCAGCAACATTGGCAACTGAGGAAATCACTGTGTTCATTTCGCTCGAAATGCTTTGCAGAATAGATTTCCAATCGAGCGCAGCAAAATGTGCCGACAGTTTCTCTGTGTCAATGCCGTATCTTTGCAATAAGCCGACCCAGTCAGGCCATTTTTCTTGAACAAGAGCAGCAATGCTTTTTACAGATGCAGTGAGCTGTGGAATCGCAATTACACACAGAAGAGCAATAATCGCAATAACACATATCAGCGTCAGTAACAGGCTTATCATGTCTATTTGCCGATCTGTAGCTTTAGTCAGCTTTCGTCGAAGCCTCTTTGCCAGTCCGCGCACGGGTACACTCAGAACAAAGGCCAGCAAAAGGCCTGATAAAATCGGAGCGAGCAAGCCAATACACGATTTTAGAAAGTTGGCAACATAGTTTAGATTGTTGAATGCCGCAAATAAGATCACCCCAAACGTGATTAGTAGAAGCGGTTTTTTGTAGGATTTATCCATGATTACATCCTCGTAAGAAATCGGTTTGTTTTATTATTGGGGAGTATCTTATAGGCAATCCACCAACCAAAGAAACAGACTGGCAATGCAGCGAGAACATCCATGATAGAATGCTGTTTCATAAAAACGGTGGAGAGACTGATACACACGGCGATTGATGTAGCAGCGATTTTCCATCCGACGCTTTGGAGCGCCTTGCAATCCCATAACCCAAACATCGCGGCAACAGAGCCTATTACATGAAGTGAGGGGCAAACATTTGTATTGGTATCGAAACTATAGAATAATTCAATAAAGCGTGTAAGTAGATTATTGCGTACAAATGCTTCTGGCCGCAAATTTTGGCAGGTTGGAAAGAACAGGTAAATCAAAACCGTGATCGTATAGGTGACTATCACAAAATACATCATACGCCGAAATGCAGGTACATCGACGAAAAAAGTATAAACCAACGTACCGATTAGAAAGACAAACCAAAATAGATACGGAATCAACGCCCATTCACAAAATGGTATTATATCATCGAGTCCACAATAGACGGGATAGTAATTTCGTTGCGGTTGCAACCGCTCAAGAAACAAAAACAGCAAGCCGAAAATTGGCCAGTAAAGCAATAGCCTGACGTGAGAAAATTCAGGTGTATTAAGTTTATGGATGCGGAACTCACGGTAATTAACTTCCGGCTTTATATGATTACTTTGCATGACTGTATATCCATTCATAGATTTTATCGGCTGCCGTACATTCCGTCTGCGACCGCATTGCCGCGCGCATTTTAGAAAGAAGCACTGGGGCATTTAGCGTTTTTATTGTGGTGTCTGCGATTGCTTTTGGCGTATTGGCTGTGACGGCCATTCCATTACGCAGAAAAAAATTCAGATTATGTGTCTCGCAGCCAGCCACTGCATCGATAAGCACCATTGGTAACTCTGCCGCCATTGCCTCAGATGTACTTAGACCTCCGGGCTTTGTCAGGAATAGGTCTGAGGCTTGCATGAGCTGCGGCACATTATTGACGGTTCCCAGAACATGAACTTGAGAATACTTTTCTGTTCTTTTTTGGAGTTTTTTGCGTAAATCATCATTTGTGCCGCATACAACACTAAGTTCTTGTTCTGTTGTGAGGTAAGGGCAGAGATACGATATAATCTCCTCCATTGGACCGCAGCCCATGCTACCGCACATCATTAAAATATGCTGATGAGCAGGAGAGATTCCGGCGTTGGCTTTTCCTGCTTCTTGTGACACACGCTGGTAGAATTGCTGCCGCACAGGGATTCCACTGGCGATCAGCTTTTGAGGTTGAAGTCCACATTGTTCAAACTCACCTAACAGCGAAGTGGACGGAATGAAATACCAGTCCAGCGCAGAATCCGCTGTGCAGGGAGCGCAGGTATAGTCTGTAGAAATGTGGCTCGTTACAAGCTGTAAGCATGGGTGCTGTCGGCGCATTTCTGTCAACGCCAAGGCTGGGAATACATGAGTACAGATAATATTATCGTAGCCTGCAGAGCGGATGTATTGATACATCCGCTCTGCGCCGGAGGAAAGTAGCTTATAGATCGGCGTTCCCTCACAAAAAATATCTTCGTGAGATTCCGCACGCTGATACCCAGCATCAAAAAGCCTTGGAGCATGGCGGTAAATTCGGGTATGCCAATTAGAAATAAACGTGGATGCTTTTTCTGAAATAAACTGCAAAGAATCTATAATATTGCAGATTTCTCCGCGAGAGTGGTAGGCTTCCTGAACTGCTTGCGCACAGGAGTTATGCCCTGCGCCAGTGTTGCAGCTTAGAATTAGTGTTTGCATTTGAATCTCCTATTTTTTCCTTTGCTGCATAGCAAACAGCTTTTGCAGGCGTGGGCGATTATAGCGCTGGACAACAATAAACGGCAAATTACCCAGCACAATGTAGATAATCGTTATACATACCCCGCCAACACCGGACCATATTTTCAGCAGTCCAAGACCGGCGATAGACAACAGAATATGTGTCCACTCTGCCACGCAAGTTTCTTCTATCATGCGCGGCAAGTTCTCATAGTTTTCCTTTGTCAGTTTCTTTTCCGGCATGATTTTAACGAATATGCGGCTCATATCGGGGATCTTTGCCTGCCATTTCCGAACATGAAGCCGCTTCCATAGTTTTTGCTCTGCCGGGTGGCAGACCCAAGGAAAACGATCGGCGTGAAACCAATGCTTCGGGATCAAGCGCCCCACTACAAAGGAGAGAACCCCTAACGCCGCGATATATAGCAGACACATAAGAAAATGCTTCATAAAAACCTCAACATAGCGGTGCGAAAATACGAAGGACACCATCTACGACCCAGCGGCGCGAATAATGTTTCATATCATAGGGCTTTACCTCTTTACATTTTGCCTGTGTAGCGATGAAATCGTCCTTTATTGCTGCAATAATACTGGAACGATAAAAGAACGAATTGTTTTCAAAGTGGAGAAAGAGACTGCGGTAGTCCAGATTGACAGTTCCTATCGTCGCAACTTTGTCGTCTGATACAAAGCTCTTTGCATGAACGAAGCCGGGAGTATACTCATAAATCTTGATGCCGCCAGTCAGCAACACCTGATAAAAGCTCCGAGACATACGGAAAATCAGCTTCTTATCAGGGATGCCGGGCATAATGATCCGCACGTCTACACCACGTTGAGCAGCGGAAATCATTGCATCCATCAAGTCATCGCCAAGCATAAGATACGGTGTAAAAAACCATGCGTAATCCGTGCTTTGAGAAAGCAAGTCAATAAAGAGCTGATTACTGGTAGCTTCATGGTTAAGGGGCGAATCGTAGTAACTAAGCACATAACCATCAAATGTGTGCGGCGGCGCAGGATACCTTTTGGGATATGTGGGCATTGCAAGCTGTCCTGCTTCTTTTTCCAGCGAAAATGCGTTCCAAAAGGTCAAGAACATATGGGTAAAATTTTTTACTGGCTCACCAGTAATCCGAAAGCCTGTGTCCTTCCAGTGTCCATAGGGATGTTCCAAATTGATATACCGATCTGCTAAGTTGATACCTCCGCTATAAGCAACTTCGTTGTCAATAATCAGCATTTTGCGATGATCGCGATAGTTTGCAGTTCCTTTTAAGGCAAGGAAAGGATTAAAAGGAATACATGGAATGCCTTTCTTTTTCAGTTCACGGACATTACTGAAATTGAACGAAGAAATACTGCCAAGATCATCGTATATCACACGTACATCAACGCCCTGCTCCATTTTTACTTCCAGTTCGTTCACGATTGCGTCCCACATATGCCCCGGCTCAATAATGAAGTATTCTACGTAAATCGAGTTTCTTGCATTTTTCAAATCGGCAAGCATATCAGGGAACATATTATCGCCCAACGGATAGTAACGAACCTGCTCAACTGCACACATCGGATATTGCGTTTTTTCTTCCAGCCACCGCACTGTTTGCCCCATGCGTTTTTCGCCGTCAAAGGGCGCTTCTTTTATTGGAAGAGGCTGCGGATTGCAACTCTTTTGAACTTGCTGCAAGCGCCTTTTTAGAGGGCGGGCCGTCCGTTTATTTCCAAAGAGCAGATATAGTAACGCTCCTACCAAAGGTAGTGACAGAATAACCAGCAGCCAAAGCAATTTATAAGCGGTTTCATCTCTCTTTATAATAATAAATACCACCAAGAAAAACGCTGCAACGGAAAGCAGTGACACAATAATCGGTGCGTAAGGGGTCAGCCATTTCATCAACAGCAAAAGCCAGAGCGATTGTAAAGCCACCGCTGGAATAATTGTTAGAATGCGTCGAATGATTTTCCCCATATGTTTACCCCCCTCTATGTTATTTCTCCTCCGAAGATGCTTCCCAATCGCAAACTATTTGTGCCATTTCCTGTGGGGTTTCTTTATAGCCTCGTAATACCCACGCATTCATAAGCCCAAACAATCCATATGTAATAAATTGGATAAAGTAGTGCGTTTTGGCATCGGCATTAGCGACAATGGATGCCGCTTCTTGTAAATAGAAGTTTAGAATCACATATTGGCGATCAGCTGAGTAGAGCAGATCACAAATAGGACGAGTGGAAAGGCAAAATTCAAAAAACAGCCTGATGCCGTCATAACTACCAGTGGCGAAGTTGGTAGCACCGTGTTCGTCGGAAAAGCGCTTCCACAGACATGTGATTTTGAAAGACAGAACTTCATCTTTACTTTTGAAATAACGGAAATAAGTGGAGCGACCTACATCTGCCTTGGCAGTCATCTCCTCAATACTGATTTTTTCAATGGGTTTTTCTTTCATTAGTTCCAGCAACGCTGTACCCATACATTCTTTCAGATAGTCTGTTGTAGCCGTTGTCCTTCGCATAAGAAACGTCTCCTTTAATTGCGTATCATTGAAACAAGGATTGTCATTTGTTCCACTTTCGCTCGGACTATTGACAACGCCTGCTTCTGTGATATTCTAGCATCTATGATACTATCGCTTCATTTATACTATCATTTGTTATTTGCCCTGTCAAGCTAAAATGCGAGTACGACGAGCAGAAAGGAAAACTATGGGTACGATTTTTTCCCGTGTAAAACTCAGCGGAAAGCATGTGGCCGCCCTCTTGGCGCTGATGCTGCTCTCCGCTGTGACAGCCATGCTGCTGCCTACTGCCCTGGCCAGTATGATTGACATCGGAGTGGCCGGAGAAAACCGAAACACCATCCTAATCATTGCGGCGGTGATGGCAACCCTGGCCATTCTGGGCTGTCTTTTCAACATGGCAGCCACGGTGCTGTCCGCCAAGGTGTCCACTAAATTTGCCGCTGATTTGCGGCGTGAGATATTCCATCAGGTGCAAGATTTTTCCGCCGCTGAAATGGAGCGGTTTGGCACCGCTAGTCTAGTGACCCGCAGTACCTCCGATGTGACCAACATCCAAATGTTTCTCTCATTGCTGTTGCGGCTGGGGGTGACTGCACCGCTGATGGCGGTGGCTGGGCTGGTACTCTCTTCTCTGACCGGCGGCGAACTCAGTTCCGTGCTGAGCTTGGCCATTCCCGCCCTCATCATTGGCGTAGGTGTCATTCTGATTTTTGTTTCCCGCTACTCGGTGACCCTGCGGCAGCGGATTGACCGACTGAACAAGATCTTTCTGGAAACACTGGAGGGGGTACGGGTGATTCGGGCTTTCAATCGGCAAGGGAAAGAAATGGAAAGGTTTTCCCAAGCCAATGGAGAACTGGCCTCCATGACCATTCTCTCTGGGCGGGTGACCGCACTGCTGATGCCGGTGATTCAGGTGATCTTTGGTGTGACTACAGCAGCGGTCATGGGAATGGGTTCCTGGTATGTGTCCGCCGGGGAGATGGCAGTGGGTGACCTGGTGGCCAACAGCCAGTATATCAGCATGATCCTTGCCGCTATCATGATGCTGGCATTGGTCATTATGCTCTTTCCTGTGTCCTATGCCTGCGCTAAGCGCATCGCAGAAGTGCTGAATACCGAGAGTTCCATCAAGGACGGCAGATACAGTGCCGCCTTGCGCAAAGGCCGCGCCTGTGTGGCCTTTGACCATGTGACCTTTACCTATCCTGGGGCGGACGAACCAGTGCTGAAGGATGTTAGCTTCGAGTGCCGGGCCGGGGAGGTCACCGCCATTATCGGGCGCACCGGTTGCGGCAAGTCCAGCATCCTCAAGTTGATCCCGCGGCTTTACGACGCCACGGTAGGCCATGTCTATGTGGACGATATGAATGTAAAACAATATAAATTGAACGAACTGCGGGATCTGATCGGCTATATCCCCCAGAAGAATGTACTCTTTTCCGGAGACGTGGCCTCCAACCTGCGCTTTGGAGATCAGGACAGCAGTGAGGAACAGTGGCGGCAAGCGGCCTACATCGCCTGCGCCGACGAGTTCATCGAACAGAAGCCGGACGGCTACCACGCCGAAATCGCTCAAGGCGGCACCAATTTGTCCGGCGGCCAGCGCCAACGCATGGCTATTGCTCGGGCTGTCGTAAAAAAACCAGAAATCTACCTGTTTGATGACAGCTTTTCCGCCTTGGATGTGAAAACAGATAAAACACTCCGCATGCGCCTGCGGGAGAGCATGGGGGATTCCACCATGCTCATTGTGGCTCAGCGGGTGGGTTCTATCCTGGATGCTGACCGTATCTTGGTGATGGAGGACGGACAGATCGTGGGGAGAGGCAAGCACCGGGAACTGCTACATACATGTCCGCTCTACCGGGAGATTGCTGAATTGCAGCTGGGAGAGGAGAAAGTGAAACATGAACTGGAATGCGTTTAAACGGCTGTTCCACTATCTGGGACGGTACAAGCTCCGCCTGATTCTAGTGATGATCGCTGCTGTCCTGAGTACCCTGTTTACCGTTTTGACCCCAGCGGTGACGGGCGGCATCACCTCGGAACTGTACGATGGCGTGGCAAGCGGCTCCTTCGACTGGGAAACGATCGTCTGGCTGCTCGTGACGCTGATAGCCCTTTATCTTGTGGCCCAGCATTTCGCCATTCTCCAAAGCTTCAGCATGACTAAGCTGACCGCCTGCGTTATGGAGACTCTGCGGGGTGATATTGACCGGAAGATGCACCACCTGAAGCTGGACTATTACGACTCTCATACCCAGGGGGAAATCCTCAGCACCATCACCAACGATGTGGACACGGTGAACAACGCCCTGAGCCAGAACCTGACCCAAATCGTCACCCAGGTGGTCACCGCTGTGGGTATCCTGGTGATGATGTTCACAACCAGTCCTATACTGGCGGCCATCGCAGTGGTTATGGTGCCGGTGTCTCTGCTGGCCTCTCTAGGCGTTATGAAAACGGGAGCCATACACTACGCCCGGCAGCAGGAACTCCTGGGACAGCTCAACGGCTACATCGAGGAGGTGTATCAAGGGCAGGAGCTGGTGTCGGTGTTCAACTACACGGATCGAGCAAAAGAGGAGTTTGATCGAATCAATGGGGAACTCCAGCGTACCGCTCAGAGTGCCGAGATTGCATCTGGTAAGGTCACTCCAATCACCGACCTGGTAAATAACCTTGGCTACGCTGTCAGCGCCCTGCTGGGATGTCTGTCCGTATTGCGTGGTGAGATGCGGATCGGCGACGTGCAAGCCATGCTCCAGTATACCAAGCAGTTCTCCCAGCCCTTCACCAGCATTGCGGGGATGGCGGGCAGTTTCAGCGCAGCGTCCGCTGCCGCAGGGCGCATTTTCGCTCTGCTGGATGCCTCGGAAGAGACACCAGACCCTGTTCCCGGACTGATGCCTCAGGTCAGCACGGGCGCGGTGGAATTTCGCCATGTGTCCTTCGGTTACTCCCCGGAGCACCAGCTGATGCATGATGTGAACATCACGGTGAAGTCCGGCCAGAAAGTGGCCATCGTGGGCCCCACCGGGGCTGGCAAAACCACCCTCATCAATCTGCTCATGCGGTTCTACGATGTGGACGGCGGTAGTATTTTAGTGGACGGGGTAGACACCAAGGAAATGACCCGTCACGAGCTACGGGATCGCTTTGGCATGGTGCTCCAGGATGCCTGGCTCTTTGAAGGCAGCATCCGGGACAACATAGCTTACGCGCAGGACAATCTGCCGGAGGAAAAAATCATCGCCGCCGCACGATCCGCCAGCGTGGACAGCTTCATCAAGACCCTGCCAGGCGGTTATGATTTTGAACTTTCCACAGGGGCGGAAAATATCTCACAAGGTCAACGCCAACTGCTGACCATCGCCCGAGCGATGGCGTCTGACCCGGAAATCATGATCTTGGACGAGGCCACCAGCAACGTGGACACGCATACGGAGCAGCTTATCCAAAAAGCACTTGCAAAATTGATGCACGGACGTACTTCTTTTGTGATTGCCCATCGGCTTTCTACGATTCGGGATGCTGACATGATCCTTTACATGGAACATGGTGATATTCTTGAGCATGGCAGCCACGAAGAGTTAATGGCACAACATGGAAAATACGAAGCATTGTATATGAGTCAGTTTGCACAGTAAAGTGAGTTTACCGCGATCCGCAATGTGTTCAACGAAATGTATGCCCGCGATAC
>OGYC01002883.1_pt1 | contig 11002 bp, 9 predicted proteins | sample 1576461 | NCBI WGS metagenome assembly OGYC01 (sample SAMEA3541569, study PRJEB24748) | human gut metagenome | biome: human gut; feature: human-associated habitat; material: faeces | place: China | collected 2012 | reverse complement strand
TTGTGGAGATGCAAAACCGCTCCCAGGTTTATTTCAAGGAACGTGCTCTGTATTACCTTTCTCATGCCATTGTCCGTCAGGGTGTGAAGGGAGAGAGTTGGAAGTTCGATATAAAAGCGGTGTATGGAGTATTTTTCATTAATTTTCTCTTGGATGAGAACCAGAAGTTGCGCACCGATGTTATATTGACAGACCGTGATACCGGAAAGTTGTTTTCGGACAAACTGAGACAAATCTTTATTGCATTACCCCTGTTTAATAAGACAGAAGCAGAGTGCGAAACAGATTTTGAACGTTGGATATTTGTATTAAATAACATGGAAACATTGAACCGTATGCCTTTTAAAGCTCAGAAAGCCGTATTTGAGAAGTTGGAAGAGATTGTCGATGTTCATTCTCTCTCCGAAGAAGACCGCGTGCGCTATGAAAACAGTGTAAATGCTTATCGTGACTATTTGGCTACCATCGACTATGCCGCCAAGAAGGGTGTTGAGGAAGGGTTTGAAGACGGTCTGCAGAAAGGCATCCAAGAAGGCATCCAAGAAGGAATCCGGAAAGGGCAACAAGAAAAAGCTCTTGAAATCGCCCGCAGTATGAAAGCCATGGGAATGACTTCAGAACAAATAATGAAGGTCACCGGCCTTTCTCTTGCTGAGATTGAATCTCTCTTATAGGAAGGAATACATAAAGAATATATTTTCACTAAAGAGGCACTTCACTTGAGACAGCCTCTTTTTTTGTCTTCTCCCTCTCCCGACCCTGATACTTTTCGCTTAGGGCATCGGCAAATCCTGCTCCGGGTACTGAACGTTTTACCTGGTGGTAGGTAATTCCCTGAATAATTTAACAATTGAAAAAAGACGACTCGGCAAACTTTCTTCCCATAGAAAATAATTAGAAAAAAGATAGTGGGTATTTTGTGCATCGCAATGTGCATATCATTCAAAATTGAATTAAATGCCCTTGAAATCACACTTTAAATGCATTTTTCCGAATTTGCCAATCTATTTTGCCGAAAACACCAATTAAGACTAACTTTAAAATGCCCTTATCTTTGTAATATCGAAAATCGAGGAATGAAATTTACAAAATAATAATTTATGGATTTAAAAATTAGAGTTATGAAGATTAAGGGTTTATTATTCGGACTGTTTGCATGCGCTGCATTGGCTGCATGTACAAACGATGATATTGTGGAGAACAATGGTAAGGGCGAACAGGAAAAAGTGAAGGCTAATTTGACATTGGTAATTGGTGCTGCTACTAATTCATCACGTGCGGCAGATAATGAAACAGGTGATACAACAGATCCCGGTACAGGTGTTGAATCCGGTGTAACTGATGCTGTGGTGCTGCTGCACAAAGAGGGTAAGGAGTTTGCTTTCTTTTTGACTAGTGAACAATTGAATAAACAAGGAAGTGGTACAAGTATTACTTATGAACCTCAACTGACAGTTGCTGAATCGGGCAATTATGGTGTTATTGTGATTTTGAACCCATGTCAGGAAATCAAAACTGCAATAAATTCGTTTATTGGCGATGGTACTCTTCCTTCAGGCAAAGAATCTATGTATGACTATATTACTAGCTATGAAGTAAAAGCCACTACCGGTGATAATCCTACTTCTGCTATTGCCACCGACAATAAATTTATGATGGTTAATAAAGTAGCGGTTGCAGCGAATGTAGTTTCAAATGAGAAAGATAAACCATCCACTGCTTCTGTCGATGTAGAGCGTGTTGTTTCCAAGATTACTTATATGCCTACTCAAACCAACAATTTGTATAAGGTGGAAGATACAACTGTTAAATATACAGTTACGACAACTGATGGTTGGCGTGTTGAAAATAACATTGCTACCTATATGACCGGTATGGCTTGTGGTACATTGGAAGGATCTGCTATCTATGAACATAAAGGTGTTTATTATACCTCTACAGGCACACAACATCCTGCTGCAAATGATAATCCGGCTGCTACACTGTTTGAGAGAACATCTGATGTTAATCCAGAAGCTATCAAATGGACAACAACAAATGAGAATACTACTAGAAATTGGTTTGTTAAGTTGGATAAAGTTGCACTGGTCAATCTTTCTAACTCCGTATATGCAGTGAGACGTCGTGCTACTGCAGATACTTGGAATAGTCCCACTTTCTTTGGAACTTTAAGTTCTTCGGAATATTTGATGGACCCGAATACACTTGTAAAAAATAATGGTGAAACAGAATATGCTGACTATTTCTATAATGTAGCAAGTGCTGTGAAACAAGTGCAGGTAACTAATATGAGTGATCAAGAAACTGATGATTTTAAATCATACTTTAAGGACCTGCCTACCGTAGCAGATGAAGATAAAGTAGGAACCACTTTGGCTTACTGTTTTGAGAATATCGTAAAGAAGGCGAACCAGAATGGAAATTATGTAACAGGTGTGATCTTCCGCGGTCAGATTTGCAATGCAGACGGTACTTCTTACAATAATAACGTATATAAATATAAAGGAAAATATTATTTGAGCCTTGCGGAAGCAGCTGCTAATAATGGTAAATCTGTAACTGAAGTTGAGGCAGACACAGATAACTTAATTACCTACGAAAGCGGTCATTGTTACTATTGTTCTAAAGACATTTTCCATCATGAAGGAAGCGGAACTATGGAGAGAGCCATTATGCGTAACAATGCTTATGTGCTGAAAGTAACAGGTTTCAAAACGATTGGTAGTGCAGAAATCGTATTCCCGACAGATGACGAGCAAGGTGAAGATACAGATAAGAACTTCTACCTGAAGTTAACCTCAACAATTCTTCCTTGGCAAGTACGTTTCAACAACATCGAATTTTAATCCGAACATAAACTCTCTAAATAAAAGTGGAGGAGCCTGCCTCCTCCACTTCTTTTTCAGAAATCACTTTTCTAACATTCCATTAAAACAAAAAAAGCATGAAAACAGTAAAAACATTCGCTCGACAATTCTCTTTTGGCCTGATGATGGCTGTGACATTGGGAAGTGCCGTTGTGTCGTGCGACAGCATACTCGATGAAGATGATGTAGATTGCTCTGTAGAGTATAGAGTGAAATTCAAATATGACTATAACATGAAGTATGCCGATGCTTTTTCTCGCGAAGTAAGCAGTGTAGCTCTTTATGCTTTTGATGATAACGGCAAACTTGTTTATCAGAAAACAGAGGCGGGGGATGTCTTGGCAGCCGATGGCTACTCGATGGCGGTCGACATGGAGCCGGGCGATTACCACCTCATTACATGGGCAGGTTTGAGCGACGAGGCTTCATTCTCTGTTCCTTTGATTACGCAGGGAGTGTCTTCACTCGAAGAACTTCAATGTAAAATGGACCGCATCTACTCTCGCGCAGCCGACAGAAGCGCTGTGGTGAGCAGTAAACTTTCTTCGCTGTGGCACGGCGAAGTGACCAAGCAGTCGTTCACTCGTGCGGCAACCCGGCAAGTGGTGACTGTGCCTTTGGTGAAAAACACCAATACCATCCGCGTTATCCTCCAGCAAATGGACGGGGTAACGGTAGATGTAGATAAATTTGAATTTACAATTACGGACGATAACGGTTTGATGAACTACAACAACAAACTGATTTCGGACGAAACTCTGACATATTATCCTTACTATCGTGCACAGGGCGGTACGGTGGTAGGCAAGTCGGCACGCGCCGAAGGTGACGGTGCGGCTGCCGAAGACGACAACATCAGCGTGGCGATAGCCCAAATCACAGTAGGCCGATTGGTGGAAGAAAACAATCCTAAGCTGACTATCACCAACACCGAGACCGGCGAAACGGTTCTCTCCATCCCCTTAGTGAAATACCTGTTGCTCACCGAAGCCGAAGGTCATGACATGACCAATCAGGAGTATCTCGACCGCCAGGACGAATACAACATGACTTTCTTCTTGGACGAAAGCATGAAATGGATCAATACCCGCATCATTATCAATGACTGGGTGGTTCGTTTCAATGATATGAATATGTAATGTGCAACGCATAACAAAAAACAACGAATTATGAAGAAATGGTACTCATATATAATATTAGCCCTCGTTTGTATCGGGTTTGCTTCGTGTCAGGATAGCGACACGGTGCCCCAACTGCAAACAGACGGTCGGGTGAGCGTGCACTTGCAGATTGCATTGCCGGGGGGAGACTCGGCACAACGAGGGGCAACGGCACGAAGCTTTGAGAATGGCGGTACGGATGATACAACTTCGGATCAGAAGGCATTGAGTGATGATGATGTATTCGTTTTGGTATTTCAGAACGGGGTGTTGATAGATCAAGTGAAAGGATTGAGCTTTGATGCAGTTACCGGTGGTACAAATCCTTCCAACAGAACGTTGACCGGTACATTTGTTCAGCCTGAGACTGATGGAAATCTGGAATTGGTAGTTCTTACCAACTTGGTTCAGAATCAATTAGTTGATATTACTAATTCTTCGACATTATTAGGCATTCAGGCATTTTTTGATGGAAAGGAAGGCTCCTCGCCTTCAGCAATTTATGAAAGTCTGATTTATCAATATGGTTCTTCTGAATGGAATATACAGAACCGTCGCATCCCGATGTGGGGGACTACGGGAACTTTTTCATTAAACAGAGCCAATGAGTTAAAGAAGAATTGTAACTTGCACCGTGCGGTGGCAAAGTTGGGCTTCTTGATTAATGCTGCCGATGCAGAGAGTGAAGGACGAGGCATTGACGGTTTCATGATTACAGGCATTCGCATTAGCGGAATAATGGATAGAGGATATTGTGCTTCATTGAATACACTCGGTCCGAGTGCTTCGTATTATGCAAGTCCTTCGGTTCCTACTACTGCTCAAGCCTTAGCAGGCGACCTAAACTATACAGGTCTTAATGTGACTACGAGTTATAAAGACCGGATTTATTTGCCTGAGCAAGTTATTGAAGAGAATTCTCTTACGATAACAGTGAGCTATACTTATAAAGGTAAAGCTAAAACGAAGGAAATTAAGTTTGATGAAAATGTGATTCGTAATCATTCATACCTTTACAATATCACCGCGGTGACACCTGATGATTTTGACGTCACCATATCGTATGCTGTTGAGGAATGGAAATCTGAAACAATTAATGTTCCGACATTTAAATAATTAAAAGAGACTGAATTATGAAAAGATATAAATCATTATTATCGCTGAAATGGGTAGCAGCTTTGCTGTTGGTCGTTGGCTTTGTCTCTTGTGCCGATGAAGAGATTATATCTAAGAAAACAGATGTAATAGAAGGAATTGAAACAGAAATTAATCTTGCTTTTACTTCTGCCACTCCTTCGGTACAGACGAGAGGAGCGCTAGACGTGAAACAAGAATATAAAGTTTATAATTTGTATGTCTTTGTGTTCGATAAAGCAGGTAGAAAGGAATATGGACATCTGTTTGAGTTAAATGCAACTAATCCTGATGATAAATTCTTTGATGTGCATGAAAAGGAGAATAGTGGGGATGCTACTACTTCGGGAAAAATAAAGATGAAGATATCTTCGGGTGAAAAGCGTATATACGCTGTGGCTAATGTACCTGCCGGAGACTCTCATGCATCATTACTGAATGATTTAGAAGAGATTGATGATATTAAGGGCTTAGAAAATAATGTGGTTATCTCTACGAAGATAGTCGATCGTCCCAATGATAGGTTGGTGATGAGTGGATGGGTGAAAAACAGCTTACAATCGGGCACTGACCCTGAAGGATATTGTGTCATTAATCCATCGGGAACAAATAATATTTCAACAATCAAGTTGGTACGGGTGGACGCTCGTGTTACGTTTAATATATCTTTAGATAAACAGAGTGACCGTACTAATATTATTGAGAAATCATTTACTCCTTTAAAGTTTATAGTGAAGAATGTACCGACCAAAGCCTATTTATATGGTAAAGCGGACAATGAATTGGTTTCGGACTGTGAATATTTCTCTTCTAATAATGGGGAGTTTGCTAATTTTGAGACAAAAGATGAAAATGGAGTTTCTTCTTTCACCTTCTATATGATGGAAAACAAACAAAGCACAACCGGGCTTGCCGATTATGACCAGCGTGAAAAAGAGAAGAAAAAACCATTGAATGATGGATATGAGTACGCTCCCGCTACTGCCACTTTGGTAGAAATGACAGGTAGTTATTATGAAAAATATACAGATACAGACGGTTCTATTAAAGAAAGGCATGCCGATGTGAAGTATACTGTGCACTTGGGCTATGTAGGTGGAGATGCTAATGACTTTAGATGCCAGCGCAATACTACATATATTTATAATGTTTATGTTCAAACTGTGGATAAAATACGTTTGGAAGTAACTTCTTATAATGATGGACAAGGTACAACTCAGGAAGTACAGCCGGGAGCAGAGGGTGATATAATCGAAACGGATAAGTTTTATCAGTTTGATTCACACTTTGACCATACTATGGTTGTTTTTAAAAAGTCTGATATTGAGGGTAGGGCAGGCTTTAGAGTAAAGACTCCTTTTGATGACGGATATTATTTTATAGAAGATGAGTCCGGTATGGTGCCTGCGAATGCTCGACCTGTGACAGAGGCTAAAGACTATAAATGGGTGAAATTCATTCGTCATGAAAAGAGAGAGAGTGGATGGCCTGCTAAGAAGTACATTTATAATACTGGTAATTATGCCAATCATGTGCCTTCTAATGCTATCACGATAGATGAGCTGTTAAAAGAGTTGCATACTACTAATGAAACAGTAGGAGCTAGTAGTGTATATGACACGAATGGGCAAGCTGTTTATACAATGTATATTGATGAATTCTATTATCCATGTGACCCGAGAAACGGGCATTATGGGGAGCGCGATGGGAATGGGAACTTGACCGCTCAGGCTAAAGCGAAAGAGGGGACAGACTTTTGGAAACAATTTGTAAATCAACCTAATAGAGAAGTGCATATATTGTGCAATACTCAGTTCAGCGAAGACAGAGAAAGTAGTCTGACTACATCTGCCGTCATGGTAAGCCAACGCTCAATAAAAACATTCTATAATGAAAAGGCAGGAAGTGATTTGAAGACGGCATGGGGGTTGGAGACTGTGAATGAAACAGGAAGGCTTGACAAACCGGATAATAATCCTTGGAGTACATCCAATTCGGCCAAAAACGGACTTTGGAACTTCTTTCAGCAAAGTAATAATTTTAGGACGAGTAGTTGGAGTAATTATATTTCTTATTCTGTTAAAGAGGATAAGAATGGTATTCATGATTACATGAGTACTTCGTTAAATAAAAAAGATAAGTTGCTGTATGCTTGTCTACAGCGTAATAGGGATGATAATGGCAATGGTAGGATTGATGCGGATGAGGTAAAATGGTATCCGGCAGCTATTGACCAATATACCGATATTTGGGTAGGTAGGGCAGCATTGCCTATTGAAACTTATTTGTATTCGAATGAGATACCGACTTCTCAAGGATACCGCCGTTATCTGAGTAGTGATGGAAAGGAACTTTATGCAGAGGAGGGATCTTCTATCGGTAGTTTTGGATTTGTTTATGCAAACTCAATTTGGTCAACAAATGATAAAATTGAGAAGAAGTATGACTATCGTTGTTTGCGTAATTTGGGAAGAAAAACTAATAAGCCTAATTCTGCAGAAGATAAGCCTCAGAATTACGTAACACAGAATGGAAATACGTTAACTCTTACTTATATGAAGTCTGAATCATTAAGAAGCGGTGATAATTATATGAAAAGCGAGATTACCTCTCATGACGAGAGCTCTAATTTGAACCGCCCTTATACGGCTTTTGAATTTAAAACAGAACTTGTATATAAAGATAGGAATGATGAAAAATGGTCGTGGAAGGAGATAAATACTTTGATTAATAATAATCCTACAGATTCGCCTTGTGCAAAATTTAATAGGGGATTAGGTGCGAATGAACCTAAATGGCGTTTGCCTAATCAACGTGAGTTGTCGTTGATGACCAGTAACTATGGTAGCTGGTCCGGTCAATCTTATGTACAATCAAGAACAGGGTCTAGCCTTCCTGTAAAAAGGAAGGATAATAACGGATACAGTGGAGGATATGCAGACAATAAGCCTTTTGTAACATTGGCTACTAATAATTTTACGGGTCCTGTACGCTGTGTGCGTGATGTGAAATAATGTTTCGCTTAAAAAATTGATACTATGGATATGTTTGAAATCATGGATAGAGAATCATCAAGTCGCTCGGAAGTGTACTTGTATGAAGAGAATGGAAAATGGTATGCATACGACCATTCGGCAAGCCTGCTCAAAAAGTTGGCTGCCGGGACTATCAAACTGAAGAACCATGTATGCTCCTTCTATGGTGTTATGCTGGAGAAGGTGGAGGTAGACCTTAATCTGCTGCTTAACAAGAGTTGGTTTGTTGCTCTATGCTCTGATTCGGAAATGCTGTTGCTTAAAAACGATTAAAAAGGGAATTGCTTATGTGTGAGGTCGTAAAAGTATTGGAAAGAGAGTTGGAAAACTCCGGTTTGATATATGTTTATCAGGAAGGAGGGGAAGGGAAATGGTATGTTTACGAGCGGTCTGCATATTTCCTCAGCCGGATGATGGAAGGAGTTGTATTGGAACGATATGTCATGGATAATACTTTATGGCTTGTTCGTGCGGAAGTGGATGTTGACTGCATACCTCATGATACGATTCTCAGTTACAGCAATAAAGAGTATGTGCTGAAGTATGCACCTCAAAACGGGTTTCAGGAATGGCTATCGGAAATTGAAGGAGTGATGATGCCTCACTAAATTTAGTTAGGATAAATAGAATCGGGTTTGCAGGTGTTATAAAATAGTATGAATATTGTATTTAACAAATCAATAATGGAGATATATCGATTTGCATTCATAATCTTGTTGTTGTCTCTTCTTGTTTCATGTGGAGAGAAGAAGCAGGAAACCGGAAATGCTGATAAAGCCGCTGAAAAGAAAACTCCGGCTTTTACATTACCCGAAGTACCTGTTATGTTACAATCTGTCGAAGACAGACTGCATTTTGTGGTAAACCACTATTGGGATAAATTTGATTTTAAAGATACAGCCTATATTCATGCGCCCGACATTACGGAGCAAGCAATGGCAAATTATATTGATTTGCTGACACGTGTGCCGCAAGTTATGGCGGATTCTTGCGTAACCCGCACTTTGGAGAACGTATCTTTAGAACCAAAGATGCTGAATTATTTTGTTGAAACACTGCGTAAGTATCTTTTCGACCCTAATTCTCCCATGAGGAATGAAGAGATATTTGAACCGGTGTGCCGTTTTGTTGCTTCTTATGCATCGGCAGATGAGGCGGCACAGAGCCGTGCACGGTATGACTTGAAACTGATTGATATGAATCGGGTGGGCAGTGTGGCTGCTGATTTTGTTTATACATTGGCTTCGGGAGCCCAACGGCGTATGCATGATTTACGCAGTCCCTATACTTTGCTGTTGTTCTATAACCCTGATTGCCATGGGTGTGCAGAGGTATTGGCGCATATGAAATCGTCTCCTGTACTTACTGATGCGGGTATTATGAAGCAAGTCAGTATTCTGGCTTTCTATCCTGATGAAGAGTATGAGGTGTGGAAGAATCATCGGGACGTGATTCCCTCCGGGTGGATAAATGGTTATGATAAGGAGCTGACTGTTTTGGACAGGGAACTGTATGACCTGAAAGCTATGCCAACCCTTTATTTGCTTGATAAAGATAAAAAGGTATTGCTGAAGGATGCGCCGGTGGAACAAGTGGAGCAATATTTGGCCCACTTGTTCGGTAGGTAATTATTCCGATTTTTCCATCAGCATTTTATTGCAGAAAGTGGATGGAGTGGTACCATAGAAATCAACAAAATGTTTTCGGAAAGTGGCAAGGTCATTGTAACCCACCATTTCAGCTATATCTTGAACTGTGTAGCGTCGGCTGCGCAACAGTTCGGCTGCACGTTTCAGACGTACGCCCCGGATAAATTCGCTGATGGTGAAATTAGTGAGTGTCTTTACCCGGCGGTAGAGGGTGGGCTGACTGATGACCATAATGTCTGCCAGCTTTTTCACGTTGAAATCGGGGTTTTTCATGTTTTCATTGATAATTCTCACGATTTCTATGATGAACGGATCTTCGGGAAAATGAAGCCCTGCTTCTCCTGTTTTTTCTTCCGGTGATGCTTCCGGCTCGGAGGTGGGAGTGAGAAGTCGGGTATATATTTCTTTTAATTCTTCACGGCTTTTGATGAGGCGCTTTACTTTAGTGCGCAGGATGTTGGGGTTGAAAGGTTTCTGGATATAATCATCGGCCCCCAGTTCAATGCCTTTCATTATATCTGTTTCTGAGGTGAGGGCAGTCAGCAGAATGACGGGGATGTGGCAGGTGGTGAGGTTTTCTTTTATCAATTGGCAGCATTTGAAACCGTCCATTACCGGCATGATGATATCGGTAATAATTAAGTCGGGTACTCCTTCACATGCTTTTTTAAAACCCTCTTCACCATTTTCGGCCATTAGTAGGTTGTATTCGTTGCTGAATATCAGCTTCAGGTAAAGGCGTATCTCCAGATGGTCTTCTATAATTAATAAGGTATGTTGCTTCTTTGTTTTGGCTGCGGAAGCCGGAACTTGAGGTAAATCTGCGGTCTCGCTCCCCGGAGGTATATCGGAAATCGTTAATGTTGCCGGGTGGGAAGGGCGCTTCTGTTCTTGAAAAACTGTACGCAAAATGGTAAGGTCGATATGGAGTCGTCTGAAAATAAAATAGATAGTAAGCAGTACTACGTAAGGAATACTGCTAATATACCGCACAGAATAGCCCAAGTGTTGGGATTCCATGCACTGTTTGTTACAAAATAGATGAAAGTCATGCCCCTATAAGTCGAATTTTGTTTTGACCGGAGCAAAGATACGGTTTTTCGGCTCAGTTGTAATTCTTGGGGGATTAACATTTGTTAATTTCCCTTTATGCATAC
>OGYC01002880.1_pt1 | contig 11009 bp, 5 predicted proteins | sample 1576461 | NCBI WGS metagenome assembly OGYC01 (sample SAMEA3541569, study PRJEB24748) | human gut metagenome | biome: human gut; feature: human-associated habitat; material: faeces | place: China | collected 2012 | reverse complement strand
CTGCCGCTTGCCGGTACACATCGGCCCGTTGGGAAGCTGCGAATTTGCCGGAGATTTTATAAAAATCAGTGCATCCTGCGGGCGGACAGAGTCGTCCGCCCCTACGGGATACGTGAGAAAATGAAGTTTCGCTGTAGGGGCCAACAACTCTGTCGGCCCAGCGGGAAGTTACGGATTTGCCGAAGACTTCCATAAAAACAGTGCATTCTGCCGGGTCGATGTGGGCATCGGCCCCTACGCTGGCGCGGTGGAGCCTTTATTCTGCTTATTTCGTTTATGATACCCGCAGTCGCAGTAGGGGCCGCCGGAGGCGAGGGTGTATTCGCGCACGAAGTTGGACGCGCCGTCGGCGTCGCTCATGGTGTAGTCCAGACGGCACATGGCGGGCGTGAGGTCCTTCCGGAACGAACCGGCGAACAGCGTCCACATCCCCATTGGCATTCCGGCATATTTCATAGTGCTGTTTCCCCTTCCGCAAATTCCAGCCGGACGATCTGCATCCGCATCATGCCGTCGCCGACTCTTGCCAGAAACCGATAGAAGCCGGGCACTGACGGGTCATTCAGGCTCTGATAGCCCAGCATATAGCCCCGGCTCGACACACGCAGACGCGGCGACCAGGCGGAACCAAGTGGTGTCGTTCAGGTCGCAGGCGATGTTTTCCTCCCGCTCTCCGGCAGGCAGGAGCGCGTCGCGCACGGCGATCACGCCGGGAAAATCGAGGTTATAGATCCTGCAGGAGCCGTTGTCGCAGCTGCGGCCCGTGTCGTCCAGTCCGCAGCCGAGGTTGACGACCGCCGCGTTCGGATGCTCGCGCAGATAGTCCCGCACCTCCCATGCAAGGTCGTTCTGGTGCATGGCGGCCTCCAGAAAGCCGAACTGCTGCATGAGGCTCTTGGACTTCTGGGACAGAAGCGAAAAATCGTAATCGATCTGCTCCATCAGGCGCAGGGCTGTCTCGTCGCGGTAAAGGTTCGGATACAGCTCCAAGCACATTTTCCGTCCGTAAAGCGGAATGACAAGCGTTTCCTGCACGGTATTCTTCTCAATATGCTATTTCATCGCTCCCTCTGTATCAGTTAGTTGCATCTAACCGTTGTGCTGTCAAAACACCGCCGGGGCGGTTTTCTTTATTTTGACACAGCTTTCGGCTTTTTTCAAGAGGGTGGGACAAATGCGGTATATTTTTTTCAAACCGCTTGCAAATCACGCCCATATCGTGTATAGTAGCAGACGGAAAAGCACAAGATTTTGCTTTTTCTAACAATTTGATATTGCCATCCGATGTACAGTAACCGAAGCATGCCGCCGGGCAGGCTTCGGCGCAAGAGAAAGGGAAAACCACTCGACCGGAGCTGTGCGCACAAGACCGTTCCGAAGCAGCGAAAGCTGTCTGGACGAAAGCCAGTCATTGCGGAAGCGATTCCGTGAGAAGACAGGAAACGGGCGCGGAAACAGAGGTTCTGTTTCCAGAGTGCAAGTCAGAAGAACTGCTGTCTGCGCCGCATTCGCGGCGGAAAGGATGAATGCGTGGGACGAGCTCTGCCTGTAGCATTCGGAACAGGTGCGCCGTTTTTCCTCACAGGAAAAGCAGCGTATTTTGTTTCTTTGGAGATCCGCCCGCCATTTTGTCAAAATGGCGGGCTTTCGTTTCTCCCAAAGCCGTCTGCGCCCCCTGTTTCCGCTCCTATTTAATAAGGAGCTTGCGATAGATATTTTGATTCTGGAGGAAAAATGCATGAAGAAACGAATTCTGAGCCTGCTGCTCGTGCTCGTGATGCTGCTGAGCCTGCTGCCCGCAGGCGTTCTGGCAGCAGAGGGCGATGTCAGCGTCACACTGTCCGGTATGCACGACGCACAGGTCAAGTCCCTGAAGCTGTATACCTACATGGACGGCGTGAAGGGCGCGGACGATCTGCTGGCTGAAAAGACAGCCGCAGACGGCGCGTATACCATCGACCTTGCGCCCGGCGCTTACTGGGTTGACGGTTACGACGCGAACAATGACCGCAACGGCGGTGTATCCATCAACGTCAGCAGCGACAGCAGCAGCTTCAAGCTGCAGCGGATGTATCAGATCTCCGTCAACCCCAGTTCATGGGTTAAGGACACAGACTATACTCTTTCGCTGCGCGTAACCGACGCCTCCGGTGCAGAGCGTAAGGCGGAGTTTGGCTCGGCCGTAAATTGGGGCAAGACCTACACAAGCTGCCTGTTTGTCGTTGGTGATACAGTCAGCGTGACAGCCACGCCGAACGCGGAAACGCATCCGAACTACAACCCGGCTACCGCTTCCAAGACCCCGACAATGAACGACAGCCTCAGCCTGACCTGCAAGGAATTCGTCACGGTCACGGTCACAGCGCCGAAGGGCTCGACCATCGACGCCGGTACGCTCGCAAAATACTATGTGTTCAGCTTCCTTGAGCCGTTCGCGCGTTCCGTCGAGGACGGCACGGCCACGTTCCATCTCGACAAGAACACGGATTACTTCTACCGTGTCCGCCATCCGCAGGGTGCAACATACTGGAACTACGTCAGACTGAGCGCCGACGCAGCGTACACGGTCACGGAAGAGGATCTCGGCCTGACCGGTGATTTCAGCAAGGACACGATCTATCATTTTGAAAACAACGTCTACGACCGTGCAGGCATTTACCTGAACATCAACACCAAGGGCTACAAGAACATGGCCGTTGGCGAGACGTTCGAGCTCAACTCCTTCCGCAACTGGTTCGCGATCGAAAGCTTTATGAACGCCAAGGTCGCACTGCCGGAGATGCACTATCAGGTCATCGATGTGAACGGCAATCCCAGCGACGTCGTGACCATCACGCCGAACGCGCTGAACAGCAGCGTCGCTGTGATGGAGGCCAAGCACGAGGGCACGGCAATCGTGCTCGTAACCTATGACGCAATGACCCATATGGTTGGCCAGACCAGCACGGCCTCACATCGCTTCTCCGCCATCTGGCCGGAGTTGACGGGCGTGTTTGTCGTGAATGTCGGCGCGGACGGCAGCGCCATCCAGACCAATATGAATCTTGACCGCATGGACGCGGTCATCGAGAAGGATGAGGCGCGGCAACTCGATGCGGAGCATGACATTCTGTTCTACACTGGAACAGAGGGTGCAAGTTACAGCTTCAAGCCCGAAGCGGGCTGCACCGTGAGCGTCCTGCGCCCCACTGTGACCGCTGCGTCTATGACGTATTCCGGCGGCTTCACAAACACTGGCGTCACAACCGCCGAGGACGGCACTGTGACCGTCAGCGGTCTGATCACCGGCCGCAATATCATCAAGGTCACGAAGGGCGGCCTTTCGACCTATCAGGTCGTGACGGCACGCGGCGTGAGCTACAAGTTTGTCAACGCGGAGGGCACGGAGCTGACGCAGGAAGAGCTGGCTGCCATCAAGCCGGGCAATTCCGTCACGATCCAGTTCTCCAACCTGATCAGCCCCAAGGAAAAGCTTTCCGGCGCGTATAACTTCAACTTCTCCCTGTATATGCAGGGCCCGGACGGCACCTTCTTCAAGAGTGATCCCGGCGGAAACTTCGGCGTTTATGACTTCAGCGGCAACCCTGAGCGGCAGAAGCTGACTGTCACCATCCCGAAGTTCTGGGCTAAGGAGACCTACACGCTGAGCGGCGCGATCAAGCAGGCGGGCTGGCCCGGCGTTCCGACGCACCGCGGCATCACCTATGCTGTGGGCACGAATCCCGGCTTCGACGCGCCCAAGACGGCAGGCATTCTCAGCCGTCTGCCGGAGATCACGATCCCGGTCGTAAAGCTTGACTTCCTGACCGGCAAGCTGATTTTCCAGGATCAGAATGGCACATCCATTGACCGCAAGAACCTGACCGTCACGCTGGCGGACAGCGCAGGCAACGGCATTGCGGTCGCGGAAGACGGCACGTTCAAGGCTTATGCCGAGGAATACTTCTACACCGTTTCCGGTGCCGGCGTTGAATACGCCTCCGGCAGCGTCACCATGACGGAGGAAGGCCCCAACGAATTCACCATCACCCTGCAGGCAACCGCAGCGGGCGCATGGGACGGCAAGACGCAGGCCGAACCGCAGACCGACGAAAACGGCGTTTACCGGATCGGCACCGGCGCGGAGCTGGCCTGGTTCGTCGCGAAGAGCAAGGACGCGGACGTTTCCGGCGTTCTGACGGCCGATATCAACCTCGGCAAATACGCATGGCTGAACATCTCCTCCAGCAAGAAGGTCGTGCTTGACGGCGCAGACTTTGAGATCACCGGCCTGAACGCCACGGCTGGCCTGTTTGCGCAGATCGGCTCGAATTCCTACATCCATGATCTGACCATCCGCGGCGCAGTTTCCGGCAAGGGCAGCGCAGGCGCGATCGCCGGCTATGCCAGCGGCACTGCTCCGAAAATCGCGAACTGCTTCAACTACGCAGTCATCACCTCTACCGGCAACAACGTCGGCGGTCTTGTGGGATACACCTATCAGAACGCCGTGATCGAGAACTGCGCGAACTTCGGCGCTGTCACCGGCGGCAGCAGCGCCGGCGGCATTATCGGCGGCACGGTCGGCAACGGCTCGACCATCACCGGCTGCTATAACACCGCAGAAATTTCCGCGACCGGCAGCAAGGCCGGCGGCATCATCGGCGGCACCAGCAGCGAAATGACTGTTGCAAGCTGCTACAACACCGGCAAGATCTCCGGCACGGCCTCCGGCGGCATCGCAGGCGAGGTCAAGGGCAATGTGAACTGGAGCGGCACTGTGCAGGGGAAAATCACCATCTCCAGCTGCTACTCCACCGGCGAAGCGGGCAGCGCCGTATTCGGCACGGTTGACACTGCTTCCTCCGAGATTTCCAAGTGCTATTATCTGAACACGCTGAACGCGGACGCGAACGCCGAAGCGCTGAACGAAGCTGACCTCAAGGACGCCGACCTGTCTGACGCGTTCGGCCCGGTCTGCGGCGGCTATCCCGCGCTCAGATGGCAGACCGATGTGACCTTCCACGAGGCGAACGGCGAGGGCACGGTTGTTGCCGCACTGTGCACGGTGAAAGGCTACACCCGCTATACCTGCAAAAACTGCGGTGCAAGCTACCGCACAGAGTATACCGCACCGCTCGGCCACGACTTCTGCGAGGATCTGGACGGCAGCGACAACAGCTGTGTCCTGACGGCTCCCACCTGCACGCAGCCGGGCAAGATCGTCCGTACCTGCCGCAGAGACGGCTGCTCAGAAACGAAGGAAGACATCGTTCCCGCCAAGGGCCATACGCCCAAGGACGGCACCGAGCAGGTCTTCACCGGCTATAAGACCTACGAATGCGCCGTCTGCGGCGAAACCTACACGGTCTGGGACGACGACCGCCTCGGCCACGTCTCCTACCCCGAGCAGACTGTCACCTCTATCAGCGTTTCCGACAACGGCAATTACCCCTGGGTCTACAATGCCGATCTGGACCGCTTTGAGAGCAGCAACCAGGAGCAGGACAAGACCAGCTCCACGACCTCGTTCGCCTTTACGCTGAGCGCCCCCACTGTTCTGCGCTTCGGCTACGGCGTTTCCTCGGAAAACGGCTATGACAAGCTGACCATCACGCTCGCAGCCGACGGCGGCAGCACGGAAACGCTGGCTGACGCTGTCAGCGGCGAGAAGAGCGGCAGCATCAAGAAGCAGCTTGCAGCAGGCAGCTACACACTGACGCTGTCCTATGTGAAGGACGACGCCTCCAAGGGCGGCTCTGACACGGCGTATGTCAGCGTTCTGACGCTGTCCGGCATGACCCGCGTGATCGTGGAGAACGCCACGTTCCCGAAGGCGGAGGGCGCTGCGTGGGAAGGCACGCTGGCCGACACCTGGATCGAGCTGACTGGCGAATCGACCATGATGGGCTGCGTTGTGGAAGCACTGGATGGCCACACCGTCGTCGGCGCGGAAAGCAACTACATCTCCTCCATTGACAACTTGAAGGCGTTTGACGGCGGTACCATGTCCGGCTGGATGGGCACACTCAACGACTGGTTCACAAACTTTGGCTTTGGTGAATTTACCGTTGCAAAGGGCACGCTCTGCGCGGGCGACGAGATCCGCATCATGTACACCCGTACCGTTGAGGATCTTGGCGGCAGCTGGAACAATTCCGACACCCGCCTCAAAGCGCTCACATTCAGCACCGGTAAGCTGGCGCCCAAGTTCAGCGGCGACACCTTCACCTACACCCTGACTGTGCCGGAAGGCACGACCTCGCTGCTCGTCACACCGACGGCGGCAAACAAGAACTATCAGGTCCGCGCCTATCTCGGCACGCAGGCTACGGGCCGCGAATATTCCCGCACGTCCCTGATCCCCATCACAAATGGCAGCGTCATCACCGTCGTCTGCGCAGACGACAGCTGGCCCACCATGAATGAAACGAGCGACGGCAAGCGCACTTACACCATCAACGTGGTTTACGGCGAAGTCAAGTCCGACGACGCGGGCGTCACATCTGTCAAGGTTGCAGGCGTTTCTGCAGCAGCCGGTACGGCTGAAAACAGCTTCTCCGTAACGCTCCCGGCTGGCACGGAGGTCACGGCAGACAGCTTCGAGATCACACTTTCCGACAGCAAGGCCACGCTTACCGGCCCGGCCAAGGGTGAGGACGGCATCTGGACGTTTACTGTGACCGCTGAGGACGGCACTGCCGTGACCTACTCCGTCACGGTCACGGTGAAAGAGGCCAAGACGATCCACGCGACCATTTCCATGCAGGCAGAAAATATGTTTATCATGGTTCCGACCCGCGTGGAGGTCTCCAGCGATCTCGCCGAACGCTATGGCTACGCTGATGATGTCACAGACGGCGTTTCCGCGCTGGACGTGCTCGTGAAGTACCACGAGCTCACCTTCGGTGAGGACTTCACGAAGGACAGCAAGAGCGATTATCTCGTCGTCAGCAACGGCACGATCACCACGGTCAACGGAGAAAAAACCTCCGCGTTCAGTTTCGCGGTCAACGGCGAGTTCCCCTGCGACAAGAACGGCGAATACAACACGCAGTACGGCTACACCGGCTATACCATCAGCCAGACCCCCGTTGCGGAGGACGGCACCGTTGAGTTCTTCTTCTATCAGGACACCAGTATGTACATGGACTACTATACGTGGTTCACGGATACGGACGGAAGCCGTCTGGATACCTTTACGGTTCAGGCCGGAACCGACTTCACGCTTGGCATGGATGGCTATATGTACGCCTACGGCGGCAGCCTGAAGCCGGAAGACCGTAAGACGCACGGTGCAGCGCTTGATCCCGAAGATCTGCAGATCTGCACAGTCGGCGAAGATGGAACGCTCACGCCGGTCGAGGGCAAGGTCATCGGCGAAAATGGGCAGGTCACGCTCTCGTTTGCCGCCGCAGGCAGCTATGTTCTGTCCGCAACGGGCGACGAGTCCACCAACATTTTCTCCCCGTGGCTCCCCGTCACGGTCACAGCGGCCCCGAAGTCCAATGACGCGAATGTCAGCAGCGTCACCGTTGCGGGCGTTGAGGCCACTGCTGGCGAGAACAACACCTACACCGTTACCCTCCCCTACGGCACGGACGTTACAGCGGGCAGCTTCGTGATCGTCACAAGTGACGCAGGCGCGACTGTCGGCGCTCTGACGAATGAAGGCAATGTCTGGACGTTCACCGTCACCGCTGAGGATGGCGTGACCTCCAAGACCTACACCGTCACCGTTTCGTTCACCGAAGCCCCGAAGTCCAATGACGCGGGTGTCAGCAGCGTCACCGTTGCGGGTTTCAAGGCTGTGGCCGGTGCGAACAACAGCTACACCGTTACGGTTCCCTATGGCACGGTCGTCAAGACCGGCAGCTTCGTGATCGTCACGAGGCATCCGCGCGCGGCTGTCAGCGCTCTGACAAACACCAGAAATATCTGGAGCTTCACCGTCACCGCTGAGGACGGCGTGACCACCGCAGTCTACACCGTCACGGTCAATACCGCCGCGCTTCCGGAGCCGATCACTCCGGGTGTCGACAATAAGAAGCCCGCTTCGAAGCCCGAGGTCAAGCTTCCGTTCACCGACGTTTCCACGTCCGACTGGTTCTATGACGACGTTGCGTTCGTATACGAAAACGGCCTGTTCTCCGGCACGGACAGCAGAAGCTTCAGCCCGAACGCGTCCATGACGCGCGCCATGCTCGTCACGGTTCTCTACCGGCTCGAGGGCGAACCCACCGTCACAGGCAGAAGCAGCTTTACCGATGTGCGTTCCGGCGCGTATTACGAAAAGTCTGTCATCTGGGCAGCCGCCAACGGCATCGTCACCGGCACGGACAGCACCTCCTTCTCCCCTGACGCCAAGGTCACGCGCGAGCAGCTTGCCGCGATCCTGTACCGCTATGCGCAGTACAGGAAGCTGGACACCGATGCGAGCGCAAAGCTGAACAGCTTCACCGACGCGGACAGCGTTTCCGCCTATGCCAGCGAGGCGCTCGGCTGGGCTGTCTCGGAGGGCCTGATCAACGGTGCTTCCGGCAAGCTCATGCCGAAGGGCGACGCGACCAGAGCACAGGTCGCCGCGATCCTCCACCGGCTCGTGAAAAATGTACTGAACTGACCTCATAATCCCAATTTGCAGCACAGGACTGCCCCCCTTTTTGGGGGGCAGCCCTGCGTGCTGTATTTCAGAGCATATCTGAAAGCCGGTAAACCAGACCGGCAGCAGCTATTGCGCCACTGGACAGATTACCGGTTTTCAGATATACTTGAAATGATACAACACATATGGAGTTGAATTGCGTGAACGTCTGGAAAACAAATAAAAAGGCCGCCGTCTGGGCGGTGCTGGCGCTGGTGCTGACGGCTGCGCTGCTGACCGGGTGCGGAGCGCCGCAGGCCGGGCCGAGCTATCACTGCACCGTCTCCATTTCCTGTGCATCGATTCTGGAGCACATGGAGCTTTGCAGCGAAGAAAAGCGGGAGCTGGTGCCGGAGGACGGCTGGCTGCTGGAGTCTGTAGAGGTCAGCTTTCAGGAGGGCCAGAGCGCTTTTGACGTTTTGCAGCAGGTCTGCCGGGAGAATAAACTCCATCTGGAATTTTCCACGACGCCGGTTTACGGCTCGGCTTACATTGAGGGCATCGGGAACCTCTATGAATTTGACTGCGGGGCGGAATCCGGCTGGATGTACGCGGTGAACGGCTGGTTCCCGAATTACGGATGCAGCCAGTATGCGCTGCAGGACGGAGACACGGTCACGTGGGTTTATACTTGTGAGCTGGGCAGGGACGTCGGCAGCGGCGGCTGGACAGAGGGCGAATGAGAAACAAAGACGCTTTTTCGGGATATCATCCCGTGATCAATTTTCTATATTACGCACTGGTGCTGCTGTTTTCGATGTGCCTGATGCACCCGGTCTATCTGGCGGTTTCGCTGGCGGGGGCGCTGGCCTACGATATTCATCTGAAAGGCCGGAAAGCGGTGCGGTTTGCCGTCATGGGGCTTCTCCCTATGGCGGCGCTTGCCGCGCTTCTGAACCCGGCGTTTAACCATGAGGGCGCGACGATTCTGACGTATCTGCCCTCCGGGAATCCGCTGACGCTCGAATCCATGCTCTATGGTGCGTCGGCGGCGGTCATGCTGGCAAGCGTCGTATTGTGGTTTTCCAGCTACAACGAGGTTATGACTTCGGACAAGTTTGTGTATTTATTTGGACGCGTGATTCCGGCGCTGTCGCTTGTTTTGTCCATGGCCCTGCGGTTCATTCCGAAGTTCAGGGCGCAGATGCAGACGGTTTCGGAGGCGCAGGCTTGTATCGGACGCGATACGAAAAACGGAAGCGTATTCCGCCGCGTTGGGAACGCCGTCAAAATCTTCTCAATCATGGTCACATGGTCGCTCGAAAATGCCATTGAAACGGCGGACTCCATGCGCTCACGCGGCTATGGCCTGCCGGGGCGCACGGCATTTTCGATCTATCGTTTTGATGACCGGGACAAGGCCGCGCTTGCGTGGCTGGTTTTCTGCGGGGCGTATCTCATTTCCGGCTGGATGGCGGGCGGAACGTATTTCCGGTATTATCCGACGGTGAAGGCCGCCGCATGGACGCCGATGACGGTGAACTTTATGCTCGTGTATCTTGCGCTGGTGCTGACGCCGGTGATTCTCGACCGAAGGGAGGACAGGCTGTGGAACTCTTTGCAATCAAACATCTGAATTTTGCGTATCCAGAACAGGCAAAGAATGCGATCTCCGATTTCTCGCTGCCCGTCCGGCCGGGAGAATTTCTGGTGGTCTGCGGTCCGTCCGGTTGCGGGAAATCGACGCTGCTGCGGCAGTTAAAAACCGTCCTTGCGCCGCACGGACGAAGGAGCGGTCAAATCCTGTTTGACGGAAAGAATCTTGATGAACTTTCCCAGCGCGAACAGGCTGAAAAAATCGGCTTTGTGCAGCAAAGCCCGGAGAATCAGATCGTCACGGATAAGGTCTGGCACGAGCTGGCGTTCGGGTTGGAATCGCTCGGCTATGACACGCCGACGATCCGCCGCAGAGTGGCGGAAATGGCGTCATTTTTCGGCATCCAGACATGGTTTTATAAGTCTGTTACAGAACTGTCCGGCGGACAGAAGCAGCTTCTGAATCTTGCGTCTGTGATGGTGCTTCAGCCGAAGGTGCTGATTCTCGACGAGCCAACAAGTCAGCTTGACCCGATTGCAGCGTCGGACTTTTTGGCAACGCTCGGCAAGATCAACCGGGAGCTTGGCACGACGATTATTCTGACCGAGCATCGCTTGGAAGAAGCGTTTTCCTTCGCGTCGCGCGTGGCGGTCATGGAGGGCGGCAGACTGCTTTGCAGCGGAGCGCCTGCCGAGGTGGGCGCGGAATTAAAATCCAGCGGGAACGCGATGTTTTTGGCCATGCCGGCCGCCATGCGGATATGGGCGGCGACGGATTCCAAGGCAGTTTGCCCCATTTCTGTCTGTGACGGGCGAAACTGGCTGCTGGAATATGCAAAAACGCACGAGT
>OGYC01002875.1_pt1 | contig 11033 bp, 7 predicted proteins | sample 1576461 | NCBI WGS metagenome assembly OGYC01 (sample SAMEA3541569, study PRJEB24748) | human gut metagenome | biome: human gut; feature: human-associated habitat; material: faeces | place: China | collected 2012 | reverse complement strand
TCCGTATCGTTGTAATTATTCCCGTATTACCATGATAATAAGCAAGAAATAAAAAAACACTAATTTTGGTATTTGTGTGTGATTATTACTATTTTTGAGCGTCAATAAACGAAGGTTTATTTCCATTCCGCTGCTAGATGGCGGAAGGCTTGAAATTCACGTGGGATCGGTACATATGACAGAGGATAGAGATAAGATAATTGCACGGTTATATTGCAAATTGAAACCTGAATTGCGTGTCTACGCTGCCCGATATTGTCCGGAAGAAGCGGAGGATATCGTTCATCAGGCATTCGTGAACGGGTATGCCCGTATTGTGGCCGAACGGAATGAGGCGGAACAGCGTTCGTATCTTTATTCCACGGTGAAGAACCTGTGCCTTAATTTCCTGCGTAACGTTCGTCCCGTTTACACGGAAACACCGCCGGAGTTGATGACCGAGTTCGCGGTTATCGATACGCATGACTATATGTACGAGTTGATCGCCCGTTTACCCAAGAAAGAACGGCGGATTCTTGAATTGGCCTTACAGGGATATTCCACGAAAGAGATTGCAGAACAGATTGATATGGAGTACAACACGGTACGGCATTATAAAAAGGAAGCCTACGCTAAAATTCGTCAGGCATTGAAAAATGAAATTTGATTTTATTTTTGTCCGAAAAGAGATTGCTGCTTGATATTTTGCTATTTTTGTGACGTTAGGTGTTTGTTTACTAAGAATTAAAAATGATATAAAGTGGATAGCAAGGATCGGTTTAGTGATGCTCGTGTCCCCGAGTTGATGAAGAAAGCCCGGATGGGTTGGTGGGAGGCGGATTTTAAAAGACAGTGCTACGTGTGTTCCGAGTTCATTCGTGATTTGTTTGGCTTGGGAGAAGACGGCGTTATCAGTTTCGAGGATTTTCGGGGTTTCATTCGGGAGGATTATCGTTTGCGCACGGTAAATGAATTTGTTTTCGGTAAAACTCAGAACGTGTATGATCAAGTGTACCCGGTGGAAATTCACGGTGAAATTATCTGGCTTCGGGTTAAACTGTGTACCAAGGAGGTGGATGAAGAGGGGTTCATGAGAACTTTTGGCTTCATGGAATGTCTGGATGTACCGGAAAGTATGGATACGAGTACCACTGCCTTGCAACGGGTGAATAACCTGTTTGTGCAGCAAAACAGCATATCTCGTTCTTTATTATCCTTGTTGCGTTCGGACGACCTGAGCGGTGTCGTGAACAAGATTCTGGGAGATATCATGCAATATTACCCGGAGGGATGTACCTATATCATAGAGTACGATTGGGAGAAGAAAACACAGACTTGCAGTTACGAGGCGGGAAGTTACAAGTCTTTCAAGAAAAAAGATTACATGGAGGATTTCCCCATGTGTGAAATACCTTGGTGGACGGAGCAACTGGCACAAAAAGCATCCCCTATTATTTTGGCAAACTTGGACGAATTGCCGGAAGAAGCTACAGCCGAGAAAACGCGTCTTATGGAACAAGGGGTGAAATCTTGTATGGTTGTCCCGATGATATCCAGAAACGGGGTGTCCGGGTACGCGGGTGTGGATATATTGGATAAACCCCACGTGTGGAGAAACGAGGATTACCAGTGGTTTGCCTCTTTGGTAAATATCGTGGGTATTTGCATGGAGTTCCGGAAGTCCGAGATTAAAGCTCAGGTGGAGAAAGAATACTTGGATAATCTATATCGCCATATGCCGGTGGGATACGTGCGGATGCGAATGGTGTACGATGAACAAGGGCGGGTGAAAGATTATCGCTTTATAGACTCTAATAATATGGCCCGTTACTTGTACAATCTCAAAGACGAGCGATGGATCGGCAGACTGGCAAGTGAAGTGGACGAAGAAGATATACAAGAGCATATAACTGACTTGGAAAGCGTGGTGAAAGGAGAAGGTCCGAGAGAGATAAATTACTACCGGTCAGGAGTCGATAAATATTTTCATTCCGTGATGTATTCTCCTTGCAAGGATGAAGTGGTGCTGATGTTCTCCGACATGACAGATACTTTCAAGGCTCACGAGGCGTTGGACCGGAGTGAACGGTTATTACGGAACATATACAAGAATATTCCCGTGGCTATCGAATTGTACAATAGAAACGGGATTCTCGAGGACGTGAATGACAAAGACTTGGAAATATTCGGTTTGGACTCGAAAGAAGCTGTTCTAGGCATTAACCTGTTTAAAAATCCGATGGTTCCCGAGGAGGTGAAAGATAAATTGAGGAGAAGGGAAAGTGCCGATTTTTCGATAGATTACGACTTTTCCAAAATTGGTGAAATGTATCAAACTTCCAAGACAGGTATCCTCAATTTATTGACGCGAGTAACCACGCTTTATGATGCCGCGGGTAACTTGACAAATTATCTTTTGATTAGCGTGGATCGGACGGAAGCGACAAAAGCGTATAACCAGATCAAAGAATTTAAAGATTTCTTCACGTTGGTCGGTGATTATGCCAAGGTAGGATACGCCCATTTCAACGTGTTGACAAGAGAGGGGTATGCCTTGGATAGCTGGTACCGGAACGTGGGAGAGGAACGAGGAACCCCGTTACAGCAGATTATTCGGGTACACGGTCATTTCCACCCGGAAGATCGTGCCGTGGTACTTGATTTCTGGGATAAGGTGATACGGGGTGAAATGTCGTACATCCGTAAAGATGTCAGGATATTAAGGGAAGACGGCAGTTACACGTGGACTTGCGTGAACGTGCTTGTGCGGGATTATCGTCCACAAGACGGTATGATTGAGATGATATGCATCAATTACGATATCACGGATTTGAAGGAAACCGAGATGAAATTGATTAAGGCAAGGGATCGGGCGGAAGAGTCTGATCGGTTGAAATCTGCTTTCCTCGCGAACATGAGTCACGAGATTCGTACTCCGTTGAATGCTATCGTCGGGTTCTCCAATTTGCTGGCTTACGCGCAGGATGAGTCGGAAAAGCAACAGTATATCAGTATCGTGGAGGAGAACAATGAACTGCTCCTGCAATTGATTTCCGATATATTGGATTTGTCCAAGATAGAAGCGGGTACTTTCGAGATGGTGTGCGGTGATATCGAGATAAATCCCTTGTGCGAGGACGTGGTGGCTTCCCTGCAAGTCAAGGTTCCGGCGGGTGTTGTACTCCGTTTTGAGCCTTGTCCGGAGAATTGTCATATATATAGTGATAAGAATCGTATTCACCAGATTATATCCAATTTCGTGAATAATGCTTTTAAGTTCACCTCTTCGGGCGAGATCGTGGTCAGTTGCCGGAGAATAGGCAAAGAGATAGAGTTTGCCGTTCGGGATACGGGAATTGGTATTGAACCGGAAAAACAGAAAAACATATTCGATCGTTTCGTGAAGTTGAACACCTTTGTTCACGGCACTGGATTGGGACTTTCTATTTGCAAGAGTATTGTCGAGCAATTGGGCGGTCGCATCGGGGTGGAATCGGAACCGGGCAAAGGTTCCCGTTTCTGGTTTACTCATGCGGTAAGTCAATAAAAATGCGTACTTTTTAGAAAATCTAGTATCCCCGCGGAAAGCCGGGAGCAAGTAGCTATGTCTGCTATGATACTGACTTGCCCGTGTTTACCTGTTATATGCCAAGGGGAACGCTTCCCGTTTAATCTTTTCGTTTTCTCGTGTTATTAGTTAATGTGTGTTAAAAGTGGCGTTTTTGTTCATACATTGTTCTGTCTGATGTTTATCAGGTTTAAGAAGACGAAATAGATAATGGAAGAACTGAAGAAATTAATAACAAAAGATATTTTTGATTGCCTGTCTGGGGAAGATGCCCGGCGGTTGGAGGAGATACGGGCAAGATTGAATATCAGCGACGAGGACTACCGGCAGATGAAAGCAAGAGCAACAAGCCGGGAATTACACGAGCGAATCGTGAATGCGAGAAAACGTCCTCGCCGAATCGTGGTTGCGGCACGTTACGCGGCGATTCTGATGTTGCCGTTAGTGATAGCCGTGTATTTCCTGTTAGATAAAGAGAAACAATCTCCCGCGGTAGTTGTGGCACAAGTTGAAAAAACTTTACCGGCACCGGAGCGCCAGCAACCCCGGTTGATTTTGGATGACGGGAAAGTGGTGAATCTGGGGCGTGAAGTCAAGGAGGAACAAATCACGCTTCATGCCGTGAACCGGGGAAACGAATTGGCATACGAGAAGAATCAAGTAGTGGAAGAAGTGGAAACGCTCGTTTACAATACCGTGGAAGTACCTAAAGGCGGTGAATACCATGTTTCTTTGGCTGACGGTACAAGAGTGTGGTTTAACGAGGAAACACGCTTAAGGTTCCCGGTAACCTTCGCCGGGGCAACCCGTGATATTTATTTGGAGAGAGGCGAGATTTACTTGGAGGTGGAGAAAGATGACCGGCATCCTTTTATCGTTCACACGGGAAACGGTGATATCCGGGTGTTGGGTACACATTTTAACGTGAAGGCTTCATCCGGTCGGGTGATTGAAACAACGCTGGTGGAAGGACGGGTGGAAGTGAGCCGTGACGGGACGAGCGTTATATTGAAACCTTTCCAGCAAGCGGTAGCCGAGGACGTGATAAACGTGGTGGATGTTACGGATATGGATGCCATTATCTCGTGGAAAGACAATATGTTTTATTTCCGGGACGTGGAGTTGGAGCAGATATTGGATAAGTTGGCGAATTGGTACGGTTTCAACGTGTTTTACGAGAATCCGGACGCCAAGCGGGAGAAATATTTCGTGAGCATTGACAAATACGCCCAAGTCGATAAGATTTTGGATGTGATTTCAGAAGTCGGTAACGTGAAATTTAAAATAAACGAGAAAACAGTGATTGTGTATAAATAAAGGAAAAGCGAGTGCTACCAACACCCGCTTTGTCCTAATGCCCGAAGAGGCATTAATGTTAAATTCTAATTTACAAATGTATGAAAAAAATGTCTGATTTCTGGGGAAGTCATGTCAAAAAAATTCCCCTCCAAGGTTTGTTATGTCTTTTAGTCTTGTGTTTTAGCTTTCCGCTTTTTGCACAGCAAACGGGAAAAGCGATAGACATTAACGTGAAAGATGCAACCATGAAAGAAATCTTGGAAATTATCAAGAAGCATGATTATCGTTTGGTGTATTCCACGGCAGTGATTGATGCCTGCAAGAAGAAGGTGACGATGAACTTGAAAAAAGCAACTGTTTCACAAGTGCTTGACGAGGCTTTCAAGGATACGGAGCTGTCTTACAAGGTGGAAGGGAATCTGATCACGATCAAAGAGGTGCAGAAAGATAAGTCAATCGTGGCGAAAGGTGTCGTGAAGGACGAGCAGGGACAACCTGTTCCCGGAGTTTCCGTGATTATCAAGGGAACCGTGACGGGTACCGCTACTGATGCAAATGGTAATTTTCAGATTAAAGTTTCCGAGAATAGCGTGTTGCTTTTCTCTTTCGTCGGGATGGAGGTAAAATCTGTGCTAGTCGAGTCAGATGCCCCTATAACGGTGGTGATGAAGGAGGTTGTGAATGAGATGGATGAGGTGGTTATTACCGGATTCCAAACGGTGAAAAAGAGAGAATCGACTTCATCTATTGTTACACTGAAAGCAGAAGATTTTATGGAGCCGATAGGTACTTCTATAGACCAGATGTTACAAGGTAAAGTTCCGGGGATGTCCGTGATGCAGATGACTTCCACCGTGGGAGCAGCACCTAAGATTCGTATTCGAGGTTCTTCGACGATTATTGGAAATCGCGAGCCGGTTTGGGTATTAGACGGTGTGGTTTTACAGGATCCTGTACCATTGGATGCAACTGAATTGAACAGTATGGATAGGGGTAATCTGATCGGTAATGCTATTTCAGGATTGAATCCGGAAGATATCGAACGTATTGATATATTAAAAGATGCTTCTGCTACGGCTTTATATGGTACGAAAGCAGCTAACGGCGTTATCGTGATTACAACGAAGCGTGGTAAGATTGGAACTCCTTCTATTCGGTACAGTACTTCAATGAGTTTTGTCGGGAGACCAAGTTATGACAACTTGTTTTTGATGGATTCTAAAGAAAGGATAGAGGTTTCAGAGGAAATTTATCGGAGAGGTTTACAATTTGTAGGATTTTCTCCCACGAATGCTGGATTCGAGGGGGCTTTATATCAATTGTATAACGGAGGTATCGATCAGAAACAATTTTCTGAACAGGTGCAAAAAATGAAGGAAACGAACACGGATTGGTTTGATTTATTATTTCGTAATTCATTTAGTCACCAACATACATTTTCTTTGTCGGGAGCTAATGACAGAGTTGATTATTATTTTTCGGCAGGATATGCCAATCAGCAGGGATCTTCTTTGGAAGAATCATCAGAGCGGTTTAGTTTCATGTCGAATTTTGGGTTTAGATTTTCAGATCGTTTTCGTGCCACGGTAATGTTAGGGGCAAGTGTATCAACGACGAATCGTCCTACCGTAGATTTATTCGAGTATGCTTATAATACTTCTCGGGCTATCCCGGCGTATAATGAAGACGGAAGTTGGTATTTTTATGATTATAGTGCAGGGTATTCGGATGGAGTAGGTAATATTCCTCTAGTGTATAATATATTTAATGAATTGCATTATACAGGATCGAAGGATAAAACTAGAAGTATAAACACGAATATTAACTTGGATTATAAATTTACTTCTTGGTTGTCTGCTAATGCGGTATTATCTTATAATACTAGTTCTTCGGAGAGTGATTTATGGTATGATGAGCATTCGTACGAAGTTTCGACCTATCGCAAATTACCTTATGGTTATGATCGAAATCAATTAAAAAATTTGAATAACTATATGAAGAATGTTTGCGAAATTCCATTTGGGGGTATCTTGAATTCAAGATCAAATGGTGCCGATTCTTTTACAGCACGTTTGTCTTTCAGTATGAATCATGCTTTTAATGATATACATAGTGTGTCTTTATTGGGAGGTTTGGATATGCAATCTCAAAAATCGAAGGGATATGAAAATAAAACATGGGGTTATTTACCAGAACGAGGAAAAAATTTTGTATCCCTTGATAAGCTTGACGAGTGGGAAACGGCAGCTAAAAAAATGTTACAAATGAAACCTTCAATTACTGATGCTACTAGTAATAATATTGCTTATTACGGTTCATTTTCTTATTCGTACAAAGGAAAATATGTGATGAGTGCTAATGTGCGTGGAGAAGGTTCAAATAAATTGGGAGAACAAGCCCGTTTCTTGCCTATTTGGTCTTTCTCTGGGCGTTGGAATGTAACAGACGAATATTTTATGGAACCAGTTTTGAATGTGATTTCTAATTTGGGTATTCGGGCTTCCTATGGTATCCAAGCGAATGTAACAGATGCGCATAATCCTAATATGATTCTTTCTGTTGGTTCGATGGATCCAAAATCAGAAGAATATTATTCTATTCTTGAATCTTTGCCTAATGATGGATTAAAATGGGAAAAGACTAATTCTTTTAATTTAGGAATTGATTTTGATTTGTTCAAAGGAAAACTTTCCGGTTCTTTTGAATATTGGCATAAAAAAAGTAAAGATCAATTACTATCTTTGCAGGTAACAAGTACTAATGGAGGAAAAACAGTAACTATTAACGGGGGTGATTTGACTAATAAAGGATGGGATTTGTCTTTGTCTGCAACTCCGATTAGAACGGAAAATTTTGAATGGCGTTTGTCTTTTAATACGACGAGGACATAGAATGAAGTTTCTACAACTGCAGATCAAAGTGTAACTTATGAAGAATATTTAAATGGTTCATTGGTAAAAGATGGTTATGCATTGAATTCGTTCTATTCTTATCGTTTTGGAGGATTGGATAATAATGGGATTCCGACTTTTTTGGGATTGGAGGATCATGATAAGGATGGTAATGTGACGATTACTACACAAGAAGAGGCTTTTGCCTCGGCATTGATGCTTAGTGGAAAGCGTGAACCTGATTTTTCTGGTGGATTCAGTATGGGATTTCGGTATAAAAGTTTGAGTTTGAGTTCAACATTTACGATTCAGTTAGGGAATAAGATTCGTTTAAATGATTTGTATCAAGGCGATAGTTTTAAATTACCTTATCCTGGACAAAATATGGGCTCTGATTTTGTAAAACGTTGGAGAAAACCCGGAGACGAGAAATACACTGATATACCTGCATTAACAGATGAACTGTATACTATAAGTGGTTTATATAGAGGAACAGATCCTATAAATAAAACTGATGTTATGAATAATGTATCTTCTAATTATTGGCAGATGTATAATAATGCAGATATGAGGGTGGTTTCTGGTAATTTTATGCGTTGTAACTCTATTTCATTATCTTATTTATTTAATGGTAGTTTAGTGAGAAAATTATATTTGAAATCATTATCTATGAGCTTAGGGATTAGTAATCCGTTTGTTATCAAAGCGAAAGGATTACAAGGGCGCGATCCTGAACAGTTGACTATGGGATCGGGAACGATTCCCCCTCAACAGACTTATTCATTTACCATGAGTGTAACTTTTTAATTAAGAAGAAATGAAACAGATTATTTATATAATTTCTTTGTTCCTAGTGTTCGCTTCTTGTAGTGATTTCTTGGAATATAAAGATAATGACAAGGTGATTCCTGATGAATTGGAGCATTATGATGAATTGGTATTGGGAGAGTTGATACAAAAATATGTGGGTGCGACTTGCTATAATCTTTGGTACATGAGTGATGATATGGGTACATTTGTACCCTCGTATATTGGAAGCTATACGACAGAAGGTCGTCTTAGCAATCAGAGTTATTATACATGGGCTAAAGAATGTCAATTGACTCCTGAAGGGGAAGAAAGAATAGATCCTGCATGGGAAAATTTTTATCACAAGATTTTGATGTGTAATATTATAGAAAAGGCTGTTGGTGAGTTCGGGAATGATATAAATGGTGTTAAGTATCGTATATTGGGAGAAATTCAGGCAATTCGAGCAATGTCTTATTGGTATTTGGTAAATATGTACGGAGAACCATATCGTAGTGCAGAGCAAGCTAAAATTGCCATGGGGGTACCAATTAATAATGAAACGAGTATTAAAGATAAATTGTACACAAGAGCTTCTTTGTATGAAATTTATGAGTTAATGGAAAATGATTTGAAAGATGCTATCCAGAATCTGGAGAAAGGTGAACAAAAGAATACGATTTTTCGTCCGAATAAAGATGTAATTCGTTTGTTCTTATCACGTATTTATTTGGAACAGAGAAGATATAGTGATGTGGTTACAGTATGTAGTGATGCGCTGAAAGAGACGAGTAAAGAAATCATTCCATTGAGCGATATGTTGCTTTATTCCGATGACTCAAAACCCATGTTGAATAAAAATAATAATAGTATACTTTTTTCTTGGTTGGATCGAGAGGGGCAACCAACTTCTTCTGCAAATAGTTATCAGGCAACATATTGTCCTTCGGAGGATTTGATGGCTTTATTTTCAGATAATAGTAGTGATGTCCGTAATTATAGAGATGTGCGCTTCGATTATTGGAACAAGTGTAGAGTTATTAAGTATGATGTGAATTATTCCGGATGTTGGAATATGAATTATCGTGTAGAGGAATTTTATTTTAATCGGGCAGAAGCTTATATAGAACAAGGAGATTGGGAGTTAGGGATGGAAGATGTAAATGAGGTGTATTCAAAACGAATTGAGGGAGGAGATGGATATTTGAATGTAACTAATGTTAATGATGCTAGGACTCAATTCAGAGAGGAAAAGAGACGGGAGTTTTGTTTTGAAGACATACGTTGGTTTGATATTAGGCGCTGGGGAATCGGAATAGAACATAAGTATTATAATTTTAGTACGGACGGAACTTATGTCACTTACGTTTTGGATGCAGAAAGTCCGAATTATGTGTTACCGATACCGTTGGATGTTCAACGTCGTAATTTTGAAATAAAACAACCGGAACGAGTTGAAAGTAAAATCAAATAAATACAAAGATAGTTATGGAAAAGATATTTATATTGTTATGGTGTGGGTTGTTGTTTGGTGGATGTTATGATGACGAAACAGTTCATGCTGATTATATAGAATATGGAAGATATTATGATACGACATCGACAGATCCGGTTCTGAAATATATATCCCAGTATTATTATAAATATGGGAAAATATTGATTATAGATCCAGATACGGCAGATTATATGTTTAATTTTCAAATGAAGAATAAAGTACATATCGTTGAACCCAGGCAAGATAAAGAACATCTTTTAAAAGGATTGCAATTCCTAGAAGAATTATTTCTTAAAGGATATAACGATCGGGTAAAAAAAGAGCACTTCCCGTATGCGATCATTTTAGCTGATTCGATAGATGATACTGGTAATAATAAGTATGTGGATATGTATACAGCCTCGCATTATATTGCTTTCTTGGTTAATGATGAAATGTTAAGCAAAACGGAGGAGGAGAAAGAAGAACTTTCTAGGGTATGGAATAATACATTCCTAACTTATTGTACGAATAAAATAGGATGGTCTGTTCCGGAAGAGTTTTACCTCTATCCAACAGATGCCAAATTCTATGAAAATTGGTTTTATCAAACAGATGAAGTGCTTACAAATGATGATTTTTGGGAAATGGGGTATCCTAGTGGAAATGCTACTTATACATATATAGATGGTAAAAGAGTAGATGGATATGGTTTTTCTTCTAGTAAATCAGGTTATTTAGAGAAATTCTTTCTGTTTTTATTTACAACTCCTCAGGAAACTATTGATAAAGCTGTAGCTGATCATGAAAAATTAAGAAAAGCTCATGATGTATTGGCTCAGGCTTTGAAAGATGATTTCGGGATTGATTATCGTACCATGATGTATAAGGCAAAAAATTAATAATGTTTGATGTGTTTTTCAGGTGGAATCTAAATTCCACCTGAAATTTGCTCTCTTCAAAATGATACATTTATATTGTTTATGGTGTATTGCTTTTATATGATTTAGAATCCTAATAACAGTTTTATGGT
>OGYC01002873.1_pt1 | contig 11036 bp, 10 predicted proteins | sample 1576461 | NCBI WGS metagenome assembly OGYC01 (sample SAMEA3541569, study PRJEB24748) | human gut metagenome | biome: human gut; feature: human-associated habitat; material: faeces | place: China | collected 2012 | reverse complement strand
ATCCTATGAGGAATACGAAAAAGCGGAACAGGAAGCGTCTGAAGATAAACTGCGCACGATGGGCCGCAAGCAAATCATCCCCTTCGGACTGTATGAAGTGCGCGGCTTTATTAGCGCGAATCTTGCAGCAGAAACGGGATTCGATGAAGCGGATATGAAGGCGCTGTTTGAGGCGATCCTCAATATGTATGAACATGACCGCTCCGCCAGCAGGGGGGAAATGGAGGTCGTTTCGCCCATCATCATCTTCAAGCATGAAGGCACGGATACGGATCCTGAGCAGCGCGCACGGCAAGCGAAATTAGGCTGTGCGCCCGCACACAAGCTCTTTGAACTGGTGACGAAAAGTTCGGCAATTTCGTCGGCTGTATGCTTTCGGGTGCCCTCGTTGAGCATGTTGAGCATGGAGGATGCCACGACGGGTTGCGGTTGATTGTAACTCCCGGCGGGTACTACCATGTCAAGTTTGAACACTTCCTGATTCGGGTCGTGCAGGTACACGATTTCCAGTCCGTTGGGAAGTGTGATTTGTTGGTGTCCCCACAAGGTCGGGCGGGAAATTTCGGTAATAGGCGGTTCTATATTTCTATTCATGAGTATATTATTTTTCTTTGAGATACCATAACGTGGAGCAATTGTTCGGGGAAAATAATTCCCCGGCAGTCTGCTTCAGCGTGTCGAGGGATACTCGGGCGTATCTCTCGCTCTCGGAATTGATAAGTTCGATATCTCCCAGATAATCGAAGAAGGCGAGGTTTGCCGATTTGTTCTGGTAGTTTATTTCGCTGTATGAGATGCGGGCATCCGTTTTGTTGATTACTTTTTGTAATTCCCGTTCGGTGATCGGGTCTTCGATAAAGTGGTCAATCTCGTTTTGTATGGCGGCTTCGGCTTCTTCGATTGCCACGCCTTCGGATAGTTTTCCCGAGAATACAAATAACCCGGGGTCCATATCCCCGGTGATATAAGCGTCGATTTCCGAGAATAATTTTCCGTTTTTGATTAAATTGATATACAGGCGGAGGATTGTCCGTTGGATAAAATATCCGAGATGATATCGCAGGCATAGAAGTTGTCCGAGCGGCGATCTCCCATGTGATAAACCTTGTAAATCGCGTCAGCGGGTACCTTGTTATGTTCGCAAACCAAGCGACGTTCCTCGGTTTGTCGCGGTTCAACGGGTATGGCTTGCCTCGTGTAACGGGCAGGGGCGATATCCCCGAACCATTTCTTCACCAGTTCCAACGCTTTCGTGTCCGTGATATTACCGCTGATACTGAGTATCGCGTTGTCAGGCGCGTAGAAACGATGGAAAAAATCCTTCACCTCTTCCAGCGTGGCTCCGGTAATATGGTCTATGTTCTTTCCGATAGTGGGCCATTGGTACGGGTGCACTTTGTATGCCAGCGGGCGTAGTTTTAACCAGATATCCCCGTAAGGATTGTTGAAATAGCGTTGTTTAAATTCTTCGGTCACGACATTTCTTTGCACGTCAAGTGATTTCTGCGAGAAGTCGAGAGCCAGCATCCGGTCGGATTCGAGCCACAAGGCTGTTTCGATATTGGATGCGGGAATCGTGATATAGTAATTCGTGTAATCGTTATTCGTGAACGCGTTGTTCTCTCCCCCGGCTTTCTGCACGTGAGTGTCATAGTCCGGGATATGTTTTGAGCCCCCGAACATCAGATGTTCGAACAAGTGCGCGAACCCGGTACGGTTGGGATCTTCATTTTTTGCCCCTACTTTGTAAAGAATATTCACGGAAACAAAAGGGGTACTCGTGTCCGTGTTGCAAATAACGGTTAAGCCGTTATCCAGTACGTGTCGGGTGTATTTTATCATTTTTACATTTTTACATTTTCGAATCTCTTCATCGTGTCGTTGAAGTCGGTTATCAGGTTTTGCATCATTTCCGCCACGGTTTGTTCTTTATGAAGCATGGATGCGATTTGTCCGATTTCGAGTTCGCCTTCCACCATATCGCCCTCGAATATACCTTTTTTTGCTCTGCCTTTCCCTAGCAATTGGGTTAATTGTGCGGCGTCAGCACCGGCATCCTCGAGTGCTTTTATTTGCTCGAAAAACTCGTTTTTAATCAAGCGGGTAGGGGCAAGTTTCTTTAACGCTAGCATCGTTCCGCCCTCATCAGTGTTCAGTACCCGTTGTTTGAATGTCGGGTGTGCGGATGATTCTGTCGCCACGGCAAAAAGAGTCCCGATTTGTACGCCTTCGGCACCAAGTGCCATGACTGCCGCCATGGATTTACCCGAGGCAATTCCCCCGGCGGCGATCACGGGAAGGGTGGTGGCTTCTACCACATTCGGGATTAAAGTCAGTGTCGTAGTTTCTTCCCGTCCGTTGTGTCCTCCCGCCTCGAATCCTTCGGCAACCACGGCATCCACGCCTGCTTCCTCGCATTTTTTGGCGAACAGGGCGCTACTGACCACGTGTACCACCGTGATCCCGTGTGATTTTAACAGGGATGTCCATTTTTTCGGGCTTCCGGCAGAGGTGAATACGATTTTTACCCCTTCATTGATAATAATCTCTATAAGCCGGTCGATTTCCGGGTAAAGCAGGGGCACGTTGATCCCCCACGGCTTATCGGTCGCCTGCTTCATTTTGTGAATATGTTCCACTAGAGTTTCCGGGTGCATAGAACCTGCGCCCAATAGTCCTAACCCACCGTGATTACTTACAGCTGAAGCCAATCGCCAACCGCTGCACCATACCATACCCCCTTGAATAATCGGGTATTTTATATTGAAAAGTTTTGTTATTCTGTTTTCCATGATTATAATGAGTTATATATGATGCAAATTTAAGAAAATACTTGGATTGCTTTCTGCAGACAACATTTTTCCATAAAAAAAGCCTTCGTCACTCGACGGAGGCTTTATATATGATTTAGAATAATTCGTTTACTTCTGGATATTTGGTAATTCCAAGCCAAGACCTTTCTTCTTGTCTACTGCTTTTAGTATGAATCCCAAAATCAGGGCGGCTCCACCCAAGCAAGCCAACATCACCAGCGGTGCGGTGTAGTTGTAAGAAATTGCGGCTTCTTCGGGGGTAATGATTCCGCTTTTCAAATCGGCTACCAGTTGAGGGTTGGTTTTATCCAATACCTTACCGATGAGTAGGGGAAACAACCACAACCCGATATTTTGAACCCAGAAAATCAACGCGTAGGCGCTACCGATGATTTTGGCATCCACCAGTTTCGGTACGCTAGGCCACAATGATGCGGGAACTAACGAGAAACTAGCCCCGAGCACGAGTATCGTGACATAGGCAACGACAACACCTCCGATGGCATTTCCTTGGAACATGGGTAAAATGAAGGCAAAAGTGAGATGGCAAATGATAAGCAGAACGGAACCGATGACAAGCATGGATGCTGCTTTACCTTTGTGATCCACGTAATTACCCAAGATAGGCGTGATACCCACTGCCAACAACGGGAATACGGCAAAAATGGTTTCCGCGCTCTGACGCATGTAACCCATGTAACAGAATATAATCAATGACACGACGGCTAATGCCAACAGACCGTACTTCATGCCTTTGGTTTTCGAGAAGTTGCTGGCAAAAGCGGCAGCAGCTACAACAAGCATGATACAATATTGGATAACGGTAACTGTGTTCGTTGCCCAGAATGAATTGGGATCCACGCTAGTGAACGATAAGTTACATTGCAACATATTCACGGCATATTTCTGGAAGGGGAAGATTGCCGAGTAGTAGAGTACGCAAAGCAAGGCTACCAACCAGAATCCCATGCTCGACATGATTTTTCCCAAGTCGCTGATCTTGAACGGATCGTCTTTCTCTTCCGCCTCTCCGGTTTGTGCATCGAGTTTCTTGTCCATGAAGAAATAGACAATAAACATGATAAGCGCCACGAGCAGCAAGATAACCCCGAAAGCTACTGAACGGGAAACGTCAATATTGCCGCCCAGTTTGGCGAATACCGGCGAGAAGATCATACAGGAGGCTACTCCCAAGCGGGCTAGAGCCATTTCGGACCCCATGGCCAAAGCCATCTCGCGACCTTTAAACCATTTCACGATTCCGCGAGAAACCGTGATACCTGCCATTTCAACACCACACCCGAAGATCATGAAGCCTACCGCCGCAAATTTCGCTGATGCGGGCATTCCTTTATAGAAAGGAGAGATACCCAATTCGTCAAAACCGGGGATGTAATTCAAGTTGTTGGTAAACCAAGTGTCTAATCCGCTACCTTGAAAACTTTCGGTCACGGCGTACCAGTTAATGGTGGCACCGACCAGCATCACGACCCCGGAAAGGATTGCCGTGAAGCGAACTCCCATTTTGTCAAGGATGATTCCTGCGAAAATGAGGAAGAAGATAAAGACATTCAAAAATGTTTCCGAGCCTTGCATTGTTCCGAATGCAGTAGAGTCCCAACCTCGGGTGGACTGCATTAAATCTTTGATGGGCGATAGAATGTCCATAAAGATATAAGAACAGAACATGGCAAAAGCTAGGAGTAAGAGAACCGTCCAGCGCATGGCTGCCGAATCTCTAAGGGTTTGTTGAATTTTTTCTACCATAATTATTTATTTAAAAAAGTTGATCTTGCACACAAACGCCCAAAGGTAAAATAAAATATGGAAAATCTTTAAATTTTTTTCTCAATTCTGTACACATTTCTGTCGCTGGCACTTCGGGACACCAGTTCTGCCAAAAATCCGGCTAGGAAGAGCTGGCTACCTATAATCATGCAAGTCAGCGCAATATAGAAATACGGGTTGTTTGCGACCAGCGGTGCCCGGAGTCCGTTGGAGAGCGCCATGAGTTTTTCGATACCGATCCACCCGGCGGCACAGAAACCGATGATGAACAGCAGTGTGCCCAGCGCCCCGAACAAGTGCATGGGTTTCTTGGCGAAACGCGTGATAAAGGTTACCGTGAGCAGGTCTAGGAAACCGTTTATAAAGCGGTTTAACCCGAACTTGGTAACGCCGTACTTGCGTGCTTGGTGGTGTACCACTTTTTCCCCGATGCGGGTAAATCCGGCTTGTTTTGCCAGTATAGGAATATAGCGATGCATTTCCCCGTACACTTCGATGTTTTTCACCACGGCACATTTATAGGCTTTCAGCCCGCAATTGAAGTCGTGCAGTTTGATACCCGAGAAGCGTCGGGCAGTGGCGTTGAAAAGTTTCGTGGGGACTGTTTTCGTGATTGGATCGTGTCTTTTCTGTTTCCAGCCGGACACGAGGTCATAATCCTCTTCCGTGATCATCCGGTAGAGTTCCGGTATCTCGTCCGGGCTATCCTGTAAATCCGCATCCATGGTGATCACTACTTCGCCTTGTGCGTCCTCGAACCCGCAGTGTAAGGCGGCGGATTTCCCGTAATTGCGGCGGAATTTGATTCCCCGTACGCGATTGTCTTTTGCAGATAACTCTTCTATCACTTTCCAAGAAGAGTCATTGCTACCGTCATCAACCAGAATGATTTCGTAAGTAAAATGGTTGGCTTCCATCACCCGTTCGATCCACGCGGCGAGTTCCGGGAGCGATTCTTCTTCATTATATAACGGGACAACAACAGATATATCCATGACTAAAATTGTTGAGGGTTAAACGGGGGCGTCTTTCTTTTCACCAGTCCGGCTATAAAGAGAGTGAATGCAGCCCCTACCAGTATTCTATTGAACAATTCTCCAAAAGCGATAACGACGGGAGAAAAGAACAGGTCGCTCAAACTCGTGTTGAATAATTCCTGTAAATTCATGTTTTTGTACACTTCGCTCATCATCGTGAGCATGACCTTTTTATAGGTAGCCAGCAATTCCGTGTCCGAAGAGTAAAGAATAAACGTGTAAACGGCGTAACAAACTGCCGCGACGGCAAGGATATATATGCCGGTGGAAAGGGCTTTCCCGTAGGATATGATTCCCGCCAAGTGGTCGTCCCTGTATTTTTTTATCCCGATGAAAACCCCGAAAATGGTCAGCATCATGATAATATTATTGAATTGCGGGTTCGCCACGACTCCTTTGCCCGCGTAGGCGAAGAGCAAAGAGGCGATGATGAAACTGCCGCCGATGAGTCCGCCGAATAACGTGTTTGGTTTAAAGAATGATTCGTTTGTATTTTCCATTATTCACGACTCCTTTCAATATAGTTGTGCTGCCCCTCTCAAGGAGATCATTTCTCCGGGTTGCGGCTTGTCCCCGTTCTCCATGTAATTGTATTGTAATAATTTCGCCAGTTTGATACCGTATATTTGTGAAATCATGTACATCGTGTCACCCGGTTTGCACTTGTGGAAGGTGTAACCTTTGGGTGCTTTGTTTTTCTTCTTTTTCAAGAAGATGTGCATACCGTTACGCGTGGAGAGTTCGTTTTTGTCGTTGTAAGCCAGAAGACGTTTCAAGGGAATACCGAAATACTGGGAGATGCCTTCAAACGTGTCGCCCTCCTGCACCTTGATGCAAGGGATATTGTTGATGTAGACCACCCGGCTTTGGTAGTTCTTCGTGTCCCCGAGTTTATAGTTCAGTTCGCCCGGGCTTTGACGATGCCTTTTCCCGGGTTTGTCGAATTGATATAGCTCTTCTTCTTCTATGATTTTGATTAATTTCTGTGCGTAATCGGGAGCCGTGGCGTATCCTGCCTTTTTCAGTCCTTTCGCCCAACCCTTGTAATCCGTTTTGGAAAGTTTGAACAATGGGGCATACCGGGAGCGGGAGGTCAGAAATTCGCTATGGTCTACCCACGATTCCTCGGGATTCCGGTATTTGCGGAAACACTCGTTCCGGCTGTCGTCGTCCATGATAAAACTTGCCCCGTTCCAGTTGTGGCATTTGATACCGAAATGATTGTTCGCGTTTACCGCCAGTTGGGATTTGCCGCAACCGGACTCCAGTATCCCTTGCGCCAGCTTGATACTGGCAGGTATTCCCGTGCGATCCATTTCCTGAATGGCGATGGATTTGTATTTTTTGATGAATGCTTTTCTACTGTCGTTCGTTGCACCACATATGTTGACACATATAAAAGTAAGAAATAAAATAGCGTAAATCTTGCTCATGATTCGTGATAAAGTTTTATATTGGCGGTAAAATTACGAAAAAAATTAGAATGGAGAAAGCGGAATTAAAGATAGATTACATCTTGTACCGGGAATCTTACCCGGAAGGGTACGAGGAATTGTGTCGTGCCGCCTTGGAAATCACGGAAAATGCTTATTGCGTGTATTCCGGTTTTGCTGTTGGGGCAGCCGTTTTGATGAATAACGGGGAGGTGATCCGTGGTACGAATCAGGAGAATGCGGCTTATCCCTCGGGACTCTGCGCGGAGCGCACCGCCTTGTTTTATGCCTGTTCCGCTTACCCAGAAGCCGGGGTGAAAGCCATAGCCGTCGCGGCACGGGACAAGGGTGTCGAGGTCGACGAGTATGTCACGCCTTGCGGGGCTTGCCGTCAGGTGATGTCCGAGATTGTCGGGCGCTATCATGCTGATTTTGATGTAATCCTTATCGGGCGCACGAGTACCTTGCTGGTGAAGGCGAGTCAACTATTGCCTTTCTCCTTCAAATTAGGGGATACCCGCCCGTGATACTCCCGCGTAGGGCTAAGATAGGTTTTCGAGAGCGATATTATTGATTCGGAGGACGTGCCACGCATGAGTTCTAAATTTCCTTATATTTCGTTAAAACGTGGGCTAAGTGTGGACGAACATTAGGCGAAGAGTGGGCGATGCCGCCTAATAGTCACTTGAAACCCGCCCGAAACTCGCTCAAAATCTTAGGAAAGGGGTAGGAAACGGGGAGCTTTATTTTATGATTTTAAACTTCGATTGATTCTACAAATTTTAGTAATGAAGCAACTTCAGTTGTATGGAATGAAAGTTGATTGAATAGTTTGTGTGTTTTTAGCATTTCTATTGCCGCATCAGCTGTAATAACACTTTGTTCGTATAGACGGATGGTTGCGTATAGTTGGTCGTTTGCAACGGGTCCCATGGCCAAATCATATTTTTGAGTGTTTTTCCCTCCGCGGTTATTTACAACAAATTTTAGCCATTCTTTTGTGGCTCCCGAGAATCGGAGGACGGAGTAATCACTATCAAGGATATTATCCGGAACTTCGTAAATAGAAACTATTGCTTTATCGCTTTGCTCTCGGTTCTTTTTGAGTAAAGCCCATTTTTTTGCTTGTTCAAAATTGGTTGTTGTATAGAAACCTTTCCCGAAGTCAGTCGCTTTTCGTCCTCTTTGTATATTAGGATGTTTCACGACAACGGTTGAGCCATGATATAATTTCATTTCTTTTTGTGGATATATGTTGTTATGGTATCTAATATGTATTCGTTATCCTGCGTGTGAAGCATTTCAAATGTTTCTTCCAAGAAATCAAACACATGATATTTGGAAAATAATAATAATGTTTCTTCCGGGGATAGTTTTTTTGAATTTTTGTAATTCTCTAAACAAAATACTTTGAAAAGAAGCGTTTTTTCATCATTGTTCCGGTGACGTTTTTCTTCTGATTTTTCTTTTTCTAATGTTTCATATAGCAATAGTGTGCTTGAATACCATAGTTTTGTATTTTCATCCAATAAAGATTTATATAAATTGCTCGTGTATATATAGTACAATGCATCATCCAAAGGCAATGATTTTTTTTTCATGACCATACCGACCAATTCTCGTATGATAAACGGGAGCATGGATTGGCTTAGGTCTTCATGATGAGTTTTAGATATTTCCATGGTTATTTGTATTATATCGTATCACAAATGTAATATAAATGTTTGGATATTGGTTCAATACTTATTACAAGGATTTGTGCGTGCATGCTTAAGTTTTTTCCGGGAAGAGGAGGGGGCAAAGAATATTGTCACGGACATGTACGGGTATATCCGGAAAAATTTCATGGATTCGGATGCTACTGTTGCGTTATTTATTGAAATCAAATAACGATCGTTTAATAATGTACAAATATAAGACTTTTTTCATTATTAGTAAATGATAACTATTTTATTTTCGAAATTCACAATCAGATAGTTGTGAATTTGTTGATAATCGTTGTGCGTTGCGAGCCGAATTATTAATAAACGATCCTTTTTTGAGCGTGTGTTGGGGAGATAATCGTTTGATTGTTAGAGTGTAATTAATTGCTCCGTCCATATCGAACGGAATAAGCCGAGTGATTATGTGTTTACTAAGTAATTGAAAAATAGATAGAATTACAAGTTTAAATTTAATCGTGAAATTATGAGAAAAGTTCTAGTTGCAATTTTGTGTTTGGTCTTTTTGGGGGCTTGTACCCGAAAAGATGTAGAGGAACAGACGGAAATTCCCGGTAGTGGTTTGGCACTGGCTGTACGTTCCGGTGACAGTTTGATTGCCGCAGGGATACCGGCGGCTGTGTATATGCTTACGGGGTTGACGCAGAATCAGGTATGTGAACCGCAATATTTTACAGCGGATGAAAAGATTTCATACGAGGAGTTGTTGCCCGGTGAATACACGGTTTTCGTGTTGGGGAATGTTGTGGAAGAGGACGGCGTTTATCTTTCTCTTAGTGGCAGGGAGTTGAAACATGTAAATTTGGAGTGTTGGAGGTATAATCGTCTGCCGGATTTATCGTGTAATGTTGTAAAAGTAAACGGTTCGAAAGAGAACGTGACGGTTGAAATGGTGCGTTTGGTAGGAGGTGTAAAAGTGGATATTGTTAATCAGTCTGATTTCCGGAGTGTTGAGTTGGGATTGGCGTATTCCGGAGTGAATTTGGATTCGATAGCATTAGGTGAGTATGCTGTCTTTCCGAGGATGAATGGAATTTGGGACGTGACGATAGGTGAAGAGTTTTATCTTTTTCCTTCGAGTGAAGTGCTTAGGGGACAGGTGATTGCCTATGATGAAAATGATCAGATATATTATTTCGATTTTACCACGAAAAACGGGGTACAACGGAATAAAAGGTTGGAGTTGAGTTTGACCTTGAATAAAGAGTCTTCTGTTGCCCGTTCCGTGAATCTTGTAAGTACGGTGGACTGTGTGGAAAAAGTATCGGAATTATAATTTAAATAGAAAGAACATGAAAAGAATAATCTATATACTTGTTGCGTTGTCAGCCGTGTGGTTCGCAGGGTGTCAGGAAGATCAACTTGAAGGAGAAATGCCGGGTAAGGAAGTTCCGTTGACTTTTAACGGCAGGGCTTCTAATCTGTCACTCGATGCTTTGACGGCAGAGGTTGATGCTTTGCATTTGTTGATTTTTAATGAAGATGGTACGCTTTACTTGAAAAAGGAATTTGCAGGACTGGCAAGTGTGACTCCCGTGAAATTGCCTTTGGGGAAATATACTTTCGCTTATTTGTCTAATATTGATGAAGCTCAAATCGGGGGAATTGGAGAAGGGGCAACCTTGGATAAAGTGACTGTTTCGTTGAAGAAAGATGCTGACGGTGATTTCGTTTTACCCGGTAGTATCTTTTCCGGTAAAGACGAGATCACGATTGGTGAGGATGAAAAAAGTAATGCCGAATTGAGCCGATTGGTCGGAAGGATGGATGTAAACGTGAAGGGCTTGAAGAGTGGTGTCGAGTTGAAAAGCGTGACGTTGTTGGGGTCACCCGAAACCATCCGCTTTGACGGGAGTGCCGCAGGGAATCCCGTGCGTTTAAAGGTACCGATGAGTAACACGGAAGAGATGATAAAAGGGGAGGTGATTGCGTTCCCGACTTGCCGTGATTCTATTGCCTGTTTGGAATTTCAAGTGGAGGTAAACGGAGAGGTACAAACTCATGTATCCGAGTTGAAAAACAAGGTGGAAGCGAATAAAATTCACACGATCAACGCGAATGTGAACGTGTCCGGCGGGATTGTAAACGTGACGATTGAGATGAACGTCGAACCTTGGGGAGAAACCGTGAAGGAAGATTTAACAGTGAATAAGAGGGTGTACGTGGATTCGTTGATGATTAAAGTTGCAATGGAACCCGGAGCTTCTTTAGATATTCAAAAAGTGAACTTGGTGGATATGCAAT
>OGYC01002872.1_pt1 | contig 11036 bp, 8 predicted proteins | sample 1576461 | NCBI WGS metagenome assembly OGYC01 (sample SAMEA3541569, study PRJEB24748) | human gut metagenome | biome: human gut; feature: human-associated habitat; material: faeces | place: China | collected 2012 | reverse complement strand
CAGCTGGCCGGTGCGGTTGCGGTCGTAGAAGTCGAAGCCCAGCTCCTGAATGTGGTGGTACAGGTCGCGGCGGATGTCCGCCTCCACCCGGATGCCGAAGGTGTGGCCGTAATAGGTCACAATGTAGTTGAGGAAGGGGCGCAGCACATAGTAGATGAGCTTGTTCTCGAGGTTGAACATATAGATCGAGAAGGTCGCAACGAAGCCGATAAAGCCGACAAGGCCGACCTTGCCCATGATCTTTGCAGCGAGTTTCATATTCATAGTCGGTACCTGCCTTTCTTAGTACGCCGCGGAATCGTCGAAGTCGACCAGCGTCGGGTCGAGCGGCTGCTCGTTGAGCACGATGGACATATACTCGTTGACGCACTTACGCATATCGCGGCGCGGCACGGTGCGGCAGTCCTCGAGGTCGTGCTCGATGAAGATGAAGTGGAAGCCAAGGTCGCGTGCCTGCTCCTCCATCATGGCGTGCACGCCGAGCATACCCTTGCAGGCGATGTTGTCGTTCATGAGCACCATGTCGCAGTTGAAGTTCTTGGCCCACTCCCAGACGGAGTTGACGTTGTCCCAGCCGCCGACGGCCATGTGACGCATAACGCCCTTTTCGCTGAACAGCGCCAGATCCATGAGCGCCTGATCGGGGTCGGTCGTGCTGATCATGTTGTGACCCATGGTGGAGTCCATGTTCAGGACGATGTTGATGCCCCAGCAGTTCTGCGTCCAGGTCGGGAAGTCGGTGTAGTACACGGCGGACGGTCCCCACAGGAACGCACGGTGACGCGTGGTGCCGCCGTACGGGACGTACTTATTCTTGTAGCACTTGCGCAGGATCTTCATGACCTTGCGGTCGTTCTTGGTGAAGTAGTCCTCCTGGCCGTTGGCGGAGGCCCAGGCATACAGACGGTACAGGGTCTCGCTGATGCCGGTCAGCGGGCAGTAGGGAGTCTTGAAGTAATCCCACTTCTCGAGCTCGAGACGGTTCTGCTCGTTCATGTGCTTGGCGCGCTTGAACAGGGCATCCCAGTCATACTCAACGCCGTATTCCTTTTCGACGAATTCGATGCAGTCGCGCAGGACCTGCGCGGAGTACGGGTGGGCAGCCGGCTCGTTGTGGATCATCGCCATGGTCGCCTGGAAGTCAGGCAGGCCGATGCGGCGGCGCTGGAACATGGAGGTCGCCTCGGAGGCGTTGCAGGGCATGTTCGTGGAGATCATGGCCTTGCCGAAGAGCGGGAAGTCGTCGTTGAGGGCAACGCCGGTCTCCGCCGCGCAGCGGGAGCAGACGTCTGCCGGCAGACCGAAGGACTCGGCTACGTCGATGTAGTACGGCTCGAGCTGCTGGTCAACATCGCAGATGATGAACTCCGGCAGCGTCTGCAGCGGGATGGGGATCAGGTCTTTGAAGCCGGTCAGGAACAGCGGCGGCATGACCTCGTCCACAGGGATGATCTTATCGCTGTCCTTGCCGCCGATGCGCAGGTCGTGAGACAGCACAAGGGCGATCTTCTTGGTCAGGCTCTGCACGATGGCATGCATATTCATGTGCGCGATCACGAGCTCGGGGCCGCGGTAGCCCTCAAACAGACGGTCGATGAACATGAACGTGCCGAGGTAGGAGCCCATCCAGCGGTATTCCCAGAAGCCCTTCAGGCACGGGATCGGCGCGGAGGCGACCATGGCAGCCATGGACATGACGTTTTTGAGCCATGCGCGGTAGTCGACCATGGTGTCGTGCAGACCGCGCCACTCACGGTACTTGGCGACGCCGGTCTTATCATAGTAACGGCTGCGGAGACCTCCGACACCGTTCTGAGCCTGCCAGAGGGGGTCGAATCTCTGCATCTTGGAGTCAATAAATTTCGTAACAGGGCAATTCATAGTTTTCATTCCCCTCCTGTTCAAGAATTGATTTTCTTGATTTCCAGGCTCTCAACGAAGGCCTGGAAACGGGTACGGAGCTGGCCGACGGAGCCGAGCGCGTATTCCTTCTCGATCGTGCAGCACGGCACGCCCATCTCCTCAGTCAGGATATGGGAGGCGAGCACCTTCTCATAGCTCCAGAACTCGCAGAACTTCATGTTCTCGTAGATCACGCCGTCAGCATGGAACTCGTCGACAAGGCGCTTGACCTCAGCATGGCGCTGGTCGATCTTCGCACCCTCCATGAAGCGGGCGCACTGGTTCCAGTGCAGGTAGTGGCGGACGATGGCGTCGAACGCGGTCTCGCCGTCGCGGATCTCGATGCGCTCGCGGCTCGGGAAGCTGCCGAAGCAGTAGCGGTCGGCCACGACCATCGCGCCGCAGCCCTCGAGGAGCTTCGTGAACTCGGGATCGTCGATCTCGGAGCCGGCGACCACGATGCGCGCACGGAACGGGAACTCCGGCTCGGGCTTGCGCTTTTTGATCTCGGCAAGCGTCTCCTTCAGGTAGGGGAGGATCAGGTCATGCGGGCAGACCTGGCTCACGAGCTGGATGACATGGAACTCATAGCCGGTAATGGGCGGGTTGGGCAGCTTGCGGAAGTTGCCGATCTCGGTGATGACGTCGCACAGCTCGTTGAACTTCTCGATGGTCGCGCGCATGGCGGCATCGGAGGTGTCCACGCCGTAGCGCTCGGCGAGCTGGTCGACGACCTTGAGCTTGAGCTGGCCCTTGTAGTAGTCATAGCTGGTCTTATCGCCCTTGAGCGGGGGATCGATCTGCGTGACGAAGAAGCGATCGTTCTTCACGGGATTGATGAGGAAGAAATGCTCTTCCATACGCTCCATGGACGCGCAGCACTCGGCGCCGAAGAGCGCATTGAGGTAGTTGTAGCCGCCCTCAATGGCACGCTCGAGGATGGAGCGGACATACGGGCAGACACGGCTGGTCATGTAGTAGGTCGCAACGTCGGTGGACTCGCAGCGCGGCGCGCGCAGGCGGCTCGAGAAGCAGCCCGGCAGGTTGAGCAGAACCTCGGGGATGTAATAGCAGTTGTACCCGAGGGCGATTTTCCCGTCATTGACCGCCTGCGTGACGAGCTCGTTCTGCGCATCCTGCAGGAGATTTTCGAAGAAAATCAGATGTTTCAGGTCTTTCATATTGTCCCTTCTTTCAAAATAATTCCCATTGCAGCTATGTAAAAAGACGACGGAATGCGGATGCATTCCGCTGCCTTCGACATACAAAAAAGCGGTTGCGGCACACGCTGCCGCCGGTAAAACAGGATAACCGCTCCACCCCACGGTTATTACAAAAATACTACCATGTGTTCCATGCGGTGTCAACCGCTACACGCTAATTCTTTCACAAATCCGGACAAGAGGGTGACTTCCGATACAATCTGCGTGCACCGTGCGCCGCCGCTCAGTCACGCCCCGCGGGACGCAGCACGCGCAGATATGCCTCGCTCTGGCGCACAAAAGCGGCCGCATCAAAGTTATCGTTGCGCAGCGCCTCCTGCACGATCATTCCGTCGGACGCGAGCAGGATCAGCTGCGTCAGGTAATCGGCGGAAACGGCGTCGGTGCGCTCGGCGATCTTCTCGGCGATGAGCCGCTCGAAGGCGGCATAGCGCTCGATGAGCTTGGCGCGCAGCGCCTCGTCGCCGAGCATGGCGGCGTGGATCAGGTGCAGGCGCATTCCGGCGGAGGCGGTGTTGCGCTCGACCACGTACTTGACCAGACGGTGCACGGACGTGTCCTTGTCCTTGTTCTCCGTCCACGCGATCAGATCGTCCCACTGGCGGTCGAGATACCGGTTGGTGATGCCGAAGAGAATGTCCGTCTTGTTCTTATAATGGTAGTACAGCGTCCCCTTGGACACACCCGCCGCCGCCGCGATCTCTGCCAGCGAGATGTCGGCAAACGTCTGTGTATTGAGCAGGCCAGTCGCGGCGTCGAGGATCTTTTCTTTGACATTGTCATTGCGCGGAGCGGCCATTTCGTGTCCCTCTTTTCTGCTTTTGTGTAATCATACGCATTTGATTGTACGCGATTTTGGTCGTTTTGTCTAGTATGACAAAAAAATTTCGGCAGATTTGCCGCAGACCCCGTTCTTGACTTTGCACCGGAAAAAGGGTATATTTGACCTATTCAGTCGGTCGGCCGACCGACTTACCGTTTGGGAGGCACCTCTGTTATGCGGATCTCCGTTTTGAACCGAAAACTGCGCAAAGCCTTCGGCGGCCGCGTCACAGCGGCGCTGGAGGACAACTGCATCGTCCTGCGCGGCATGCTTGACCGCTGGGACGACGTTGTGCGTGCCGGCCAGATGGCCGCAACGAAATATTCCACGTGCCATGTCGTCAACGACATCACGTTCACCGGCGGAAAGGACGCGCCCATGCGCGTGCCCGCGCTGCGCGACGACGCGCTCGACGGGCAGACGCCCGACGTGCTCATCATCGGCGGCGGCATCTCGGGTGTGTCCATCGCGCGCGAGCTTGCGCGCAAGCAGCTTGACATCCTGGTCGTCGACAAGGAGTGTGACCTCGCGCTCGGCGCCTCCGGACGCAACGACGGCGAGGTGCACCCGGGCATCGACCTCGGCCGCGGCAGCGTCAAGCACAAGTACATCCGGCGCGGCAACGCCATGTTCGATCAGGTCTGCAGGGAGCTCGACGTGCCGTTTTCCCGCGTGGGGCAGTACGTCTGCTTCCAGCACGGCTGGCTGCGCCCGGCCGTGTAGTGCTACTGCATGTGGCGCAAATATCACGACGGCATCTCGGACACCCGCCTCATCTCCGGTAAGGAGCTGCTCAGGCGTGAGCCGAACTTCAACGAAAAGACCCGCTTCGCCATCTCCAACCCGGACTCCGGCTGCGTCTGCCCCTACGGGCTGACGATCGCCTACGCGGAAAACGCCGTGCAAAACGGCGCGCGCATCGCGCTCAACACCGCCGTGCTGGGCATGGACGTCGCAGACGGAAAGATCACCGCCGTGCACACCAACCGCGGCACGCTGCACCCCACGCTCGTCATCAACGCGGCCGGCGTGTTCGCCGAGGAAGTGGCGCGCATGGCCGGCGATCGCTTCTTCTCCATCCACCCCCGCCGCGGCACGAGCAGCATCCTCGACCGCAAGGCCGGTGCGTTCATGCACTCGATCGCGTCCGTCAAGGGCACCGACACCGTCTCCAAGACGCACTCGAAGGGCGGCGGCATCCTGCACACCGTGCACGACAACCTGCTCGTCGGTCCCGACGCGGTGGAGACCTATGAAAAAGAGAACACGGCGACGTATCCCGAGAGCATCGCGCACGTGTTCGCCAAGCAGAAGATCACGATGCCCGCGCTGACCGAGCGCGACATCATCACCTATTTCACCGGCGTGCGCGCCCCCACGTTCGAGGAGGACTTCATCATCGAGCGCGGCCGCCGCACGCACAACCTCATCCACGTCGCGGGCATCCAGTCCCCCGGCCTGACGACGGCGCCCGCCGTCGCGGTGGATGTGGCGGACATGGCGGTCAGCATCCTCGCGCACGACCGCCCCGTGGCCGCGAATCCCGATTTCGACCCCCACCGCCCGGGCATCCCCGTGCTGCGTGAGATGGACGACGAGACGCGCGCGGCCTACATTGCAAAAAATCCCGACTACGGCGTCATCGTCTGCCGCTGCGAGGAGATCAGCCGCGGCGAGATCCTCGACGCGCTGCGCTCGAATGTGTGCGTGCCGACGGTCGACGGCGTGAAAAAGCGCGTGCGTCCCGGCATGGGACGCTGCCAGGGCGGGTTCTGCTCGCCGCAGGTGGTGCGCATCATCGCCGAATTCCTCGGCGTGCCGCTCAGCGAGGTGCGCAAGTCCTCGGCCGACGCACCCATCACGTTCGGCCCGACGAAATCCGGGGAGGTGCAGGCATGATGTATGACGTCATCGTCATCGGCGGCGGCCCGGGTGGGCTCGCAGCCGCCATCTCCGCGCACGAAAACGGTGCGCACGTGCTGCTCATCGAGCGCGAGGCGCGTCTGGGCGGTATGCTCAAGCAGTGCATTCACGACGGCTTCGGCCTCGCGCGCTTCGGCGAGCGGTTGGCAGGGCCGGAATATGTCGAGCGCTTCATCGACCGGCTCGAGCAGCTGCAGATCGAGGCGCGCACGCAGACCTTCGTCACGCGCGTGGAGAAAACGTCCGGCGGCTTTGCGGTCTACACCGTCAGCCGCGACGGCGTCGCCCGCGATGAGACGCGCACGCTCGTGCTGGCCACCGGCTGCCGCGAGCGCACGGCGAAGCAGGTCTTTATCCACGGCACGCGCCCGGCGGGCGTGTTCACAGCCGGCACCGCGCAGAACTTTACGAACCTGCTCGGCGAGCTGCCGACCCGCCGCTGCGTCATCCTCGGCAGCGGTGACATTGGACTCATCATGGCGCGCCGCCTGACGCTTGAGGGCGCAGAGGTGCTCGGCGTGTATGAGGCCAAGCCCACCCCCTCGGGTCTGACGCGCAACATCCACCAGTGCCTGCATGACTATGACATCCCGCTGTACCTGAGCCACACGGTCACGCGCGTGTTCGGTGCAGACCGGCTCACGGGCGTGGAGGTCGCCGAGGTGGACGCGCATATGCGCCCCATCACCGGCACGGAGCAGCGCATCGACTGTGACGCGCTCATCGTGTCCGTCGGCCTCATCCCGGAAAACGAGCTGGCGGAGTCGCTCGGCGTCCCGCTCGACGGGCACACCCGCGGCCCCGTCTGCGACGGGCAGCTCATGACGGAGGTACCCGGCATCTTCTCGTGCGGCAACGCGCTGCACGTCAATGACCTTGTGGACTACGTGTCCGCCTCCGGCGAGCTTGCCGGAAAGAGCGCCGCGCACTTTGCCGCGCACACGCGCGATGAGCTGGCCGTCACGATCTCGAACGACTTCGGCTATCTTGTCCCGCAGCGGCTCGACCGCACGCAGGACAACAGCGCCGTCACGCTGTATTTCCGCAGCGCGGAGGTGCTCGGTGCCTGCCGCGTGGTGCTGACCATCGACGGCAATGAGGTCTGGTCGCGGCGCTATCCCTTCCTGCGTCCGCCCGAGATGCAGCAGCTCACGCTGGACTTTGACAAGCTCGGCATCGCAGATGCAAGCGATGTCCACTTTGAGATCGAGGTGGCAGAGGCATGAAAGAACTCACCTGTATCGGCTGCCCGCGCGGCTGCACCTTGAAAATCGAATGCGACGGGGACGGCTGGTCCGTCACCGGCAACACCTGCCCGCGCGGCAGGGAGTTTGCCATCTCGGAGATGACCGCGCCCAAGCGCACCATCTGCTCGACCGTGCGCACCGCCTTCCCGGACGCGCCGGTGCTGCCGGTGCGCGTATCGGCGGACATCCCGAAGGACCGCATCTTCGACGTCATGGACGCGATCCGCACCGTGACCGTGACCGAACGCATCGCCCGCGGCGACGTGGTCATCCCCGACGTACTCGGCCTCGGCGTGGACGTCATCGCCACGAGCAGTCTGCTCAAGCACAAACCCGATTGAAAACAGCGCGAAAATCGCTTACAGTATAGGAGAGAGAGCAAACTATATCATAGGAGGGAATCAACTTGAGCAAACCGCTGGTGCTGACCTGCGACATCGGCACACAGAGCGCACGCGCCCTGCTCGTCGACCCGGACGGCCGGATCGTGGACGTCGTCCAGAGCAAATACGCCGAGCCTTACTTTTCAAAAGAGCCCGGCTGGGCCGAGCAGAAGCCGGACTTCTACTTCGACCGCCTGTGCGAATGCTGCCGCGAGCTGTGTGCGCGCAGCAATGCCCTGCTGCCGGACGTGATCGCCATGACGATCACCGTCATCCGCGACACCGTTGTGTGTCTGGACGAGAACAACAACCCCCTGCGCGACATCATTCTCTGGCTGGACAAGCGCTCCGTCGATCCGAACGGTGCCATGCCTGCCAAGAACATGATGATCTTTAAGCTCGCCGGCATGGAGCCGACGGCGAAGGTGGTCTACGCCGCCTCCGCCGGCAACTGGATCATGCGCCACGAGCCGGAGATCTGGGCCAAGACCGCCAAGTACGTCATGCTGCCCACCTACCTCAACTACAAGCTCACGGGCAATCTCATCGACTCGGCCTCGAACCAGATCGGCCACATCCCGTTCGATTACAAAAACCGCCGCTGGATGAAGCCCGGCAGCCTTACGCGCTGCTTCTGCGACGTGCCGAACGAAAAGCTGTGCGACCTCGTGCCGTCCGGCACGGTCATCGGCACGATCACCGAAGAGGTCTGCGCCCTGACCGGCATCCCCGCCGGACTGCCGCTCATCTCGACCGGCTCGGACAAGGGCTGCGAGACGCTCGGCCTTGCCGTGGTCGACTCCGACAAGGCGTCCATCTCGCTCGGCACGACGGCCACGATCCAGTTCAGCACGACGCAGTACGTCGAGCCGCAGCAGTTCCTGCCCGCCTACCCCGGCGTGCTCAACGACCACTACAATCCCGAGATCGAGATCTACCGCGGTCTGTGGCTGCTGTCGTGGTTCGTGAAGGAATTCGGCACGGCCGACGCCATTGACGCCAAGGAAATGGGCATGGCGCCCGAGGCCCTGCTCGATGCGCGCATCCGCGACCTGCCCGCCGGCAGCGACGGTCTGCTCCTGCAGCCGTACTGGACGGCCGGCATCCTGCATCCGGATTCGCTCGGCGCGGTCATCGGCTTTTCCGATTACCACACGCGCTACCACTTCTACCGCGCCATCATCGAGGGTCTGTGCCTGGAGCTGTACATGGCGCTGCGCATCATGGAGGACCGCTCGGGTCTGACCATCCGCGAGATCCGCATCGGCGGCGGCGGCGCGAAGAGCGACGTGGTCTGCCAGATCGCGGCGGACGTGTTCGGTCTGCCGGTCGTGCGCTCGCAGACGCATGAGGCGTGCTCCATCGGCTCGTCCATGGTCGCGTTCGTGGCCAAGGGCGTATTCGCCGATTTTGACGAGGCGGCCAAGGCCATGGTCCACGTGAAGGATACCTTCCGGCCCAACGAAAAGAACCACGAGACCTACAACGAAATCTACGAGCAGGCCTACCGCAAGATCTATCCGCGCCTGCGCCCGATCTATCAGAAACTGATCCAAGTCAAGAGGAGGATTGCACAATGAGCAACAAACCGTACAAAGGATTCGAGCCGAACTGGCTGCTCACCCCCGCCCCCGAAAATAGCTACCGCTCCATCTTCCGCTGGGGCGATCCGAACTTCTTCAAATACCCGAAGGAGTCGCTGTACACGCTCATGAAAGAGAAGTTCCAGATGACGGACGACGATTTCAAGGCATATTCCGACGACACCGGCTTTGACCCCGTGGAGCTGCCCGATCACCCGGTGCAGCTTGCGCCCGAGCACATCGACGCGCTCAGGGCGATCGTCGGCGAGCAGAACCTCTCCACCACGGACTATGACCGTCTGAGCGTGGCCTACGGCGCCACGGCCTACGACCTGCTGCGTCTGCGCCACAAGCGCGTTGACAGCGTACCCGACGTCGTACTCTACCCCGAGACGACCGGGCAGGTCGAGCAGATCGTGGCCTACTCCACCGAGCACCACATCCCGCTGTACGTCTACGGCGGCGGCAGCAGCGTTACCCGCGGCGTCGAGCCGACCAAGGGCGGCATCTCGCTGGATATGCGCCGCAACTTCAACAAGGTCATCAGCTTCAACGAGATCGACCAGACCATCACCGTGCAGGCCGGTATGTCCGGTCCGGATCTGGAAAAGACGCTGCAGAGCGCGCCCGAGCTCTTCGGCGCGAAGCGTCAGTACACCTGCGGCCACTTCCCGCAGTCGTTCGAGTATTCGAGCGTCGGCGGCTGGACCGTCACGCGCGGCGCCGGCCAGAACAGCACGTACTACGGCACCATCGCCGACATCGTGCTCAGCCAGAAGTACGCCACGCCCATCGGCGTCATCCAGACCAGCCACTACTCCCGCGAGGCCACCGGCCCGAACCTGAACCAGATCATGATGGGCTCCGAGGGCACGTTCGGCGTGCTGACCGAGGTCACGCTGCGCATCTTCCGCTGGATGCCGGAAAACCGCAAGCGCTTCTCCTACATCTTCAAGACGTGGGACACCGCCATGAAGGCCGCGCGCGAGATGATGCAGTGCGAGTGCGGCTACTCGTCCGTGTTCCGTCTGTCCGACCCGGAGGAGACCAACCTCATGCTCAAGCTCTACAACGTCGATGAGACGCCGCTGCAGCCGCTGCTCGACAAGTTCGGCTACAAGGACATGGAGCGCTGCCTCTTCCTCGGCTTTACCGACGGCGAGAAGGGCTACAGCCGCAACGTCGCGCGCAACATCGCCAGGATCGCGCGCAAGCACGGCGGCATGCCGCTGACCGGCTACGTCACCCGCAGCTGGGAAAAGGGCCGCTTCAACGACCCCTACCTGCGCGACACGCTCATGGACTTCGGCATCACGACCGACACCCTCGAGTGCACGGTCAACTGGTCGAACATGGAGCAGGTGCACGCCGACGTGCGCAAGATCTGCCACGCGCTGCCGAACACCGTCGTCACGACGCATATGTCGCACTGCTATCCGCAGGGCGCAAACCTGTACTTCATCTTCCTCACCCGTATGCAGGATGAGGATGCCTTCAAGGCCTACCACACCACGATCCTCGACGCGATCCAGCGCTCCGGCGCGGCCGTGAGCCACCACCACGGCATCGGCAAGATGTTCGCGCCCTGGCTCGAGGGCTACATCGGCGAGAAGGAATATGGCGTGTTCCGCGTGCTCAAGAACTACTTCGACCCCGACTACAACATGAACCCGGGCGGCACGATCGGCCTGGATCTCAAGCCGGAGGAGAAGAAGTTCCTGCGCGAGTACACCGACTACCTCGAGCAGCCGAAGTTCGACTGAGTATCGTTATCACCCGGCGCCGGATTGGATGCCCGGCGCCGGATCACTGGCCAAGTGCCAATGCTGCTGCGTAGATCGTTTGTGCAGCAGGGGGGAGAACCGGGGCGTACCGCCCCAATTGGATGGAGCAGTCCGGCATGGTTCATGCCGGACTGCTTTTTCATGCCGCCGCGCAAAAAGCCGCCGCTC
>OGYC01002871.1_pt1 | contig 11037 bp, 10 predicted proteins | sample 1576461 | NCBI WGS metagenome assembly OGYC01 (sample SAMEA3541569, study PRJEB24748) | human gut metagenome | biome: human gut; feature: human-associated habitat; material: faeces | place: China | collected 2012 | reverse complement strand
ATATGGCAGGTAAAAGTATCGGCCGGTTCTGTCTTCAGAGAACTTAAATCTACCCGCAGCATACCGGCAAAGGTGTGATCGTCCACAAATTTTCCTTCCATATAATTAAATAAGAATGTTTTTTCATCCGGCATGAAGCTGAAGGTATTCTCTCCACTGATGGCTGCCTGGTCAGAATCCAGAATATAGTCTTTGATATTATCCTTAATTTTTATATCTTCCGGAAATGGCTCTTCACTGTAAAGACTCATGGCGATGTACATGGCATTTTTGTTATAATAAACCTCGGACAACGTCACAGTTATTCCATTGGATGTCTTTGTATAGGCTCCATCTGCCGGGACTTCCGAATCATCATCAATTCCTGTATTGCCATTTTTGCTGTCTGCATTTTTTACTGTCTTGTCTGTGTTCTGATCTGCGATATTTTCAGACTGAGCCAGTGTTTCTGCAACCTGACTGAAATCTCCTTTTACGCTGGTGTTGTTTTCCACCTGTTCAAAAATGTGACCGATCAGTGGCATTTTTGCTGCAAAAGATGGATTGGAAATACATAACACCGATGCCAGTGCCACTGCTGCTGCCATTCCCATTCCGGCTTTTGCTGTTCTTCGGAACAATGTTTTTTTGCGTCTCTTTTTCCCTTCTTCAATGCCTGCCTGAATTCGCTGATCCAGATCTTCCGGCACCGGAATCTTATCAAAGCCTTCGATCTGCTCCGGATTTTTGATATATTCAAATGTTTTCTGTTCTTTTTTCTGTTTCTCTCTATTCATCATTACGAACCCCTACCCTTCTTCTAAGATCAGTTTTAGTTTTCTTTTTGCTCTGCAAAGATCTGATTTGATGGTCCCTTCTGCCCTTCCCGTGTAAGCTGCAATTTCGGAAATTTTCTTATCTTCGAAATATTTTTGTTTTATGATGGTTCGATATGGCTCTTCCAGAGATTCAACTGCATTGTGCAGATCGATGATCTCTTCACGGCTTGCCCCTCCATTCTCTTCTGCTCTGTCCCATATCTCCGCATCCAGGCTTCCGATTTCTTTCTCCGCTTTTCGGAACATTTCGTTTGCACAGTTATAAATGATGCGTGTCATCCATGTGCGGAAATAACTCGGCTCTTTCAGATCTTTGATGGAAAGCATCCCGATGGTAACGGCTTCCTGAAAGACATCCCCCGCCAGATCTACATTTTTCACATAGCAGAATGCATTGCGGTAAAAATAGTCTTTATGGAGCTGTATCAGTTCTCCGTAAGCTTTTGTATCGCCTTTTTTTGCTTTCCGTATCAGCCACGCTTCGCTGCTCATGTTTTATCACCTCCCAGGTTCTATGCCGGATTGTTTTTCTGTCCTGCATTTTCTGTAGGTTAGATGCTCTCCACAGGTAAAAGGTTGCAATGATGCTTCATTTTCATAAAAAGGACGGCAAATTTAAAATCTGCCGTCCCATTCAATATCGTTTTATGATTATCTTTTAACAGAGTCTTTTATTCTTCAGAGGAATCTCTGTAGTAGTTGATCAGACATCCTTTGAGAATAATGGTTCTCTCATCATCGGTCAGTTCATCCATTTTCAGGGTAATTTCTTTTAATCCATCTCCGACAACGTAAGCTTTCATTTCTTTTGCTTTGTCTTTGACTGCCTGTTTTACGTTCGGGATAAACAGGTAATCGCCGTTTGCAAATGGAAGCTCACCTTTATCGATGATAAATGGCAGCATACCCCAGTTGATCAGGTTGGAGCGATATCTCTTTGTCGCATATTCGTTTGCGATGTTTGCCCAACCGCCCAGTACTTTCTGGCAGGATGCAGCCTGCTCACGTGCGGAACCGTCTCCTGGTTTTACAGCAAAGATCGTGCTTCCAATGCAGGTATTCTTGCTGTTCATATCCGGATATACTTTTTTGATCTCATCCCATACCGGTTTGAGTTCGTCAAAAGCTTCACATGGACAGTTGCCTGCTTCACGGGCCTTTTCTGCTTTCTGTACTTCTTTTGCACGGCCTACATATGCCGGATCTTTTCTGGAAAGTGCAAACTCTGCCAGTCCAAGCGGATTGGAACGGTAGGAAGATGTCTCTCCGGATGGGATCAGTTCGTCGGTTGTAGTAACCGGATCGTGGATCTCAGATACAACTTTCAGCACCATATTTTCTGCCAGCGGTGCCATTTCCGGCCAGTCTTTGATATTCGGGCCAAACTGGATCTCCTGATCCGGATCTGCCACGCCCTTGCTGTCAAATACGCGGTTTGCATAAATAGAGCTGTCGAAGTAATATTTCGGATTGCTGAAATCTACATCCACATCGGTTGCCGGAGTCAGATATCCTTTGTTTGCTGCGGTTGCTGCGATGGAACGTGCATCCATCAGTGCTACGGAAGAGATCTGACCATTCTGCAGTTTGCTTCCTTCACGGTTCGGGAAGTTACGTGTGGAGTGACGGATACTCAGTGCATTGTTTGCCGGTGTATCACCTGCTCCGAAACATGGTCCGCAGAATGCTGTTTTCACGATCGCACCTGCCGCCATCAGATCTGCCAGTCTGCCGTTTCTTGCCAGTTCTACATAGATCGGTGTACTTGCCGGATATACACTTAAGGTAAAGGCATCTGCTCCGATGTTGGAACCCTTCAGGATATCGGCTGCTGCACAGATATTTTCAAATCCGCCGCCTGCACATCCTGCGATGATTCCCTGTTCTACATAGAGTTTGCCATTGTGGACTTTATCTTTCAGTGAATATTCTACTGCTCCGCCAAGGCTGACTTTTGCCTTCTTCTCTACATCGTCCAGAATATCCATCAGGTTTGCGTTCAGCTCGTCAATGGTGTATGTATTACTTGGGTGGAACGGCATTGCGATCATCGGACGGATCTCGCTTAAGTTTACATAAACCATGCCGTCGTAGTAGGTAACTGCACCCGGCTTCAGTGCTTTATAATCTTCACTTCTGCCATGGATATCATAGAAATCACTGATCTTGCCGTCATCGGTTCTCCAGATGGAGGACAGGCATGTTGTTTCGGTTGTCATAACGTCCACACCGATACGGAAATCTGCACTTAATTTTTCTACGCCCGGTCCGACAAATTCCATAACTTTATTCTTTACATAGCCATTTTCAAAGACAGCTCCGATGATCGCCAGTGCAACGTCCTGAGGACCGACACCTTTCATCGGCTCGCCGTCCAGATAAATCGCTACAACACCCGGCATATTGATATCATAAGTCTTGGAAAGCAGTTGTTTTACAAGCTCCGGTCCGCCTTCACCCATTGCCATGGTTCCCAGTGCACCGTAACGTGTGTGGGAGTCAGATCCAAGGATCATCTTTCCGCCGCCTGCCAGCATTTCTCTTGCAAACTGATGGATAACTGCCTGATGAGGCGGTACATAAATTCCGCCATATTTCTTTGCACAGGTAAGTCCAAACATATGGTCGTCTTCGTTGATCGTTCCGCCGACTGCACAGAGGCTGTTGTGGCAGTTTGTCAGCACATAAGGAATCGGAAATTTCTCCAGTCCTGATGCTCTGGCCGTCTGGATGATTCCTACGAAAGTGATATCGTGGGATGTCAGTTTGTCAAACTTGATCTTTAATTTATCCATATTACCGGATGTGTTATGTTCCTGTAATATATTATAAGCGATTGTATTCTTCGCTGCTTCTGCTTTTGAAGGAACACCATCGCCCATTTTCTGTTTCAGTATTGCTTCTGTTTCATGGTTATCTTCCACGATCTCGGTGCCGTTTACCAGATAAACCCCGCCGTTATATAACTTGACCATGTTCTACCTCCTGAAAATTGAAATCTTATTCACGAAACGGGTTATATTCTGTCTTTTACCCGCATGGTTAAAGTATAATCGCATCCGGCTAAAAAAGCAAGATGCGATTCTTTTCGGTGTCAAACTTCTCTGCCTCTGCCCTGTTATGTGCCGCGTAGAGAATGGTTGCACCCATATTTTCATGTAATTTTTCTATTTCTGTGCGGATCTGTATCTGTACTTTCTCTTCCAGACCATATAGTGGCTCATCAAATAAAAAGAGCTTTGGTTTTCTTACGATCGCTCTTCCAAGAGATACCCGCTGTTTCTGTCCTTCTGAAAGTACTGGCAGCCTGCGATTTAAAAGTTCATAAAGTCCAAGCATTCCGGCAGCTTCTCTGACGGCAATATCTATCTGTTCTTCCGGTATTTTTCTCAGTCTCATTCCAAATGAAAGATTATCATACACCGTCATGTGCGGGTACAGACTGTAATACTGAAATACCATGGCAATCTCTCTGTTTTCCGGTTTCTGATCATGAATGATCTTTCCATCCAGTTGAATCTCGCCGTTGGTAACATCCTCCGCACCTGCTATCATACGCAGAACCGTTGATTTTCCACAGCCTTTTTTTCCTGTAAGAATCACAAATTCTCCGTCTTTCATCTCCAGATTGAAATCTTTTACTGCCGTAAATCCATTCGGATAGCGTTTGGTAACATGCCGAAGCGACAAATCTGCCATAATCAATTCCCCTGCATTTATTTGGTATTACGGAAATTCTCCATCAGATCTTCCAGTTCCGTGAGCAGGCAGTCTACTCTTCCATAAAAAGCATCGTTATTGGTTGGATTGTCCAGCTCTTTTTCAATATGGATCAGCTCTTCTGTCAGTGCATGGATACGATTCTTTCCGGCGTTATCCTTATAAAGCATATAACGGCTTCTCTCATTCTCTTCCGGTGTCATTTTCTTTAAAACTACTTCTACATTTGGTTTTTCGCCAATGTAACGATATGTAATAGAAGGAGATGCATGGTTTAAGAGATTCTGGATATAATAAATATCATTTGTTTCCTTATAATATCTCCATGCAAACGTTTTACGCATCGTCTGTGCTCCGATTGCATTCAGTCCCATGCTTTTTCCTACACTTTTAAATACGCGGTATGCCTGTTCTCTGGAAAGGGCTGCCGGTGAACCGGAATGTCCCAGAATCAGGTAAGCTTCTGGATCTTTTCCTTCTGTATATTTTTCGATAATCTCTTTTAATTCTTTTGGAATCTGAAATGTTCTTTTTACATTCTTTGTTCCAATACTTGCTTCGATACTGTCTTTTCCGCGAATATCTTTGTTGCGGAACTTCAGAATTTCCTGAAGCTGCATTCCTGTTCCAACTCCTATTTCAAACAGGATATAATATTTGTCATCTACCTCTCTTAATTTCTTTTTAAATTTCTCCAGTGTCGTATCATCCTTGATCGGTGCTACCCAGTTCATGTTTTTCCTGCTCCTCCTCTTTGATTTCCGGTGTTGTTTTTTCTTCCGGCTGTTCTTGTTTTTCTTGTTGTTCTTGTTTTTGTTTATCGATCAGCTCTTCCATTTCTTTCAGACGCTTTTCTTCTGCCTCAGCCTCACGCTTTTTCTGCTCTTCTTTTTCTTTTATGAGTTTTTCTTTTTCCAGTTCCGCGCGAATTTCCGCTTCTATCTCCTGAACGGATTTATTATCAATACTTTCTTCTATCTTTCTGCGTTCCTCTTCATCCTGTTCACGCTCTTTCTTTATCAGTCTTGCATTTTTATCTCTTATATAAGCAACGACCAGAAGCGGAATCAGAAGCAGGATCAGAAGCATGCCAATGCCTGCTGACAGCAGCTCGTGCTGCTCCACCCAGTTATTGAATAAAGTCCATATATTCAGGAATCCAAATGCTACGTTATCCATATATCCATCAACTTTCTCTTCAATGCTTTGTTTTCCCGGGGTCTTTGTCGGCTGTAATGTACCTGTATCGGTTTCTCTGTTCGAATCCGTTTTCTCATGTATGGTATGATCCGATACGGTAAGCTGTTTTACATCAAACGCAGGATTGTTGAAATAAATGGTTTCCTCCCCTACTTCCCATCCGGAATAACTGTATGCCACTTTATTTCCGCCAGTCATACTGCGCACCAGTTTACCTGTCTTTAATTTGTTTGGTATCGTTACCATCACGGTATTGCTTCCTTCAATGGCAGTCTGGTTCATTTCCTTCTGATTCAGAAGTGCCGCTTTTCCAAATCTGCATACACCGGCCAGTTCTCCAAGTGTTGTATTGAGAATACCGGCTTCCATTTCTTCATGACGGAAATTGTCAAATCCATAATTCAGAAGCTCTGCAGATTCATTAAACGTTTTCCAGGAACCATTTACTTTCAGTTCCACACACACCAGTGTTTTTCCATCGCGGTCGGCATACGTTACCAGTGTATTCCAGGCTTCATCGGTAAAACCTGTTTTTCCGCCATCACAGTCACTGTAAGAGAACTCACCATCCTCGTAAAGCATTTTCTGGTGATTGACAAGCCAGCGGTCCTCTTTCATATATTTTGTTTTGGGAATCTTATATTCTACTGTTTTTGTAATTTCCCGAAACAATGGTATCTGAAATGCCGCTTTTGCGATCAGCGCCATATCATGAGCACAAGTATAGTGATCTTCATTGTGAAGGCCATGTGGATTTACAAAATGTGTATTTACACAGCCAAGCTCTTTTGCCTTGTCATTCATCATCTGTACGAATACATCAATCGAACCGCCCACATATTCTGCAATCACATTTGCCGCATCATTTGCAGAAGCAAGCATGATCGCATACAGTGCAGAACGCACAGTTATCTTCTCGCCCACCGACAGCCAGATCTGGCTGCTGTCCGAATCAATCGGAGTCAGTGCGCTTTCGGATGCCTTGACTTTTTTATCTAATTCTCCATCGCTGATATGCTCAAGTGCAACCAGCATAGTCATGATTTTTGTAATACTGGCAGGATACATTTTAGCTTCTGCATTTTTACTGTAGAGAAATGCACCGGTATCCAGATCCATGACTGTCGCACCTTCTGCCTCTACCTTAGGACCTCTGGGCCATTTTTTTAATTCATTTGTTTCTATCGTCCAGTCATACGCCTCAGGAATTTCTTCTGCATATTCCTCCGTATCCTCCTCGGCTGTCACTTCCGCTGCAAATAAAACAGCCGGAGAAGTCATCGTAAGCAGCATGGCGATGACAAGGAGATATAAGAGGAAACCTCTTCTTTTCTTCATACGTTGTCTCCACTCATTTTTTCTTTCAGTACGGAGTCTGTTTGAGACTCCTGACACTAAGTATATTATACTCGGCTGTTTTTTTCAAGATTATACATCACAAACTATTTTTTCCATTATCTTGCAAAATAAAATGGCAGCCGCAGTACTGATGAACGTTGCCAGAATCGCCGGTCCGGTAACTGCTGCCGGATTTACACTCCCATATTGACTTCGGTATGCAATAATGCTGACCGGTATCAACTGCAGGGAAGAAATATTAAGAATCAGAAAGTTACACATTGTTTTACTGGCAGTTTCTTCTGGCAGTCCGTTTTCTTTTTTCAGCCTGGCAAGTTCTTTCATCGCTTTCAGTCCTGCCGGTGTCGCAGCACTTCCAAGACCAAGAATATTTGCAATCATATTTGCCGCAATGTATTCCTGTGCTTTATGCCCCTGTGGCACTTCCGGAAAAAGAAACTTTATGCACGGTCTCAATCTTTTCGAAAAAATCTCCAGAAGTCCTGCACCCTTTGCAATTTCCATCACTCCCATCCACAATGCCATCACCCCGGCCATCGTGACCGATAACTGAACTGCCTCTTTCGCCGAAGCAAAAACGGCATCCGTTACTGCCTGCAGATTACCCGAAAATGCCCCATATAATATTCCAACAAAAATCATTCCCATCCACAGATTGTTCATGCCTGACTCCTGTTATGATATTCATCAAAGCTTATGACAAAACTTTTTTGAAAATGATAAACAGCTTGACTATTCTTTTGTGTCCCTTTATAATAAAGAACGTGCAAATCACATGGAGACGTAGCGAAGTGGCCGTAACGCGCCTGACTCGAAATCAGGTTGTCCTTCGGGGCACGAGGGTTCAAATCCCTCCGTCTCCGCTAACTATTCAAATTAATATAAGTTTATACAAAAAAGTACTGTACGGCTCGTTCTATTCACAGTGCTTTTTCTTGTATAATGGAGGAAAATCTATGCAGAAACAGGATTTTAAGAAACTCTTTGAACATGGACCTGTGATTCTGGACGGTGCAACCGGCTCTAATCTTATGAAAGCCGGTATGCCAAAAGGTGTATGCACGGAAAAATGGGTTCTGGAACATCCGGAGACGATCATCCAGCTTCAGAAATCTTATGTGGAAGCAGGCTCTCAGATCATCTATGCTCCTACTTTCGCTGCAAACCGGATTTCTCTGGCAAATCATGGTCTTTCTGATCAGGTGGAGTATTACAACCATGCCCTTGTCGCTCTCTCAAAAGAGGCTGTACATGGAAAGGCTCTGATCGCCGGAGATATCACCACAACCAGCAAAATGGACGCAGAATACGATGAGCTTCTTTCTGCTTACGAGGAACAGATCACCGCTCTGGTGGATGCAGGCGTGGATCTGCTGATCGCTGAGACGATGATCGGTGCAGACGAAACCATGGCAGTGATCGACGCAGCACATACTGTCTGCGACCTTCCGATTCTCTGTTCTCTGACCATGCAGGCTGACGGCAGTCTTTTCTTTGGCGGAAATATTTTTGAGACAGCACCGATGCTCGAAGAAATGGGTGCAGATGCGGTCGGCATCAACTGTTCTACAGGCCCTGATCAGCTCGAAAACATTATCCAGAATCTTGCCGGCAGTCTCTCTGTTCCGGTCATCGCCAAACCGAATGCCGGCATGCCGACGATCAACGATCAGGGAATTGCTGTTTACGATATGACGCCGGAATATTTCGGCAAAAGTATGAAACGTCTTGTTGACCTTGGAGCTTCCATGGTCGGCGGATGCTGCGGAACGGATCCTTCTTATATTAAGGCACTGGTAAACGCAGTCCGCTAAGCACGCATAATAAAAAGACATACATCGCAGGATTTTTCTGTTTTGTATGTCTTTTTTATGTAATAATAAATCTTTTCTTATTTTATTTTCATGCATTTTTTTACCACGCACCGCACTTCGAACTTCTGCCACAGACGTTACTCCCACAGTTAGCTCAATCCAGGCACCCTCGCGTCACACAAAAGGTTCTGCTTAGTGCTGCTGCATTCCTGCCCTGACACGGTTCACAGATTCCTGTTGCGTAAGACCCAAACGTCAACGCCACTTATAGAGGGCAGCTCCACAGGATACAAGCCTCAGATTGGCATCACCCCTGCTGTAGCGGATTGCAGGTACAGGGCACCGCTATCTCCCCGGCTGCGTGGTCTAAATTACTATATCGTGAATCCGCCGTTTTGTCAAGTTGCAACTAACTATTTAAAGAATCCACGGGCAAATAACAAGATGTCTTCATATCCCACTGCAAGATTGATATTCTGTCCTTTGTCGATTCCGGCACTGCTGATTCCGATCACTTCTCCCTGCATATTTAAAACTGCACCTCCAGAACTGCCATGAGAAATCGGAGCAGTAAACTGGATCATATTCACATTTTCAATCTTTCGGAATCCGGAAATAATTCCATCAGAAACAGAATTAAATAAACCGAGCGGACTTCCGATCGCTACCACTTTCTGCCCACGTACCAGTTTTTTCTTTCCCTGATAAATCGCAAGTGGATTTAATTTTCTGTCAATCTTGATAATTGCCAGATCCAGTTCCGGATGATATTTTACCACATCCTTTGTAAGATATATTTTTTCATCTTCCTCAATTCGCACGGAATAAAAACTTCCTCCGGATGCAACATGATTATTTGTTAATATGTATCCATCTTTACCAATCATAATACCTGATCCGGTTCCGAGCACCTCTCCATGATTATCATGAATCGCTATCATAACAATAGATGCGGCAAGTTGTGCCAGTTCTTCAAACGTTTTTTCCTGTTTTTCCGGAATGCTGATTTTTGTTACGGGTTCCTTTTCCCGCATTCTTTCTGTTTTGTAACCCTGTCTAACTCATAAATTGTTTTATCCATTTCATTCCGTAGATCAATGTCTGCAAAATAATATAGTTTATGGTCTGCATTTCCTTCTTTGCACATGGCGGTCATATTATTGTTCACAGCTTCTACGGTAAAATCCATTGACAGCATATATGGATCATTGAAAGGCATGAGAAATGCAGAATCGATATGATACTTGTCCATAAGTTTTAAATAATCATTCACACTGCCATAATCCACAAATTTATCGTTAAAACCCTGATTTGCTTCAATGACATCCGGAGGCATTAAGTGAATGTGTGCATCTATTTTAGGTATTGTTTTCCAGTTAACCATTGTTCTGTATTCCCTTCATATTAGTATCTTTGTAAAATTTAAGTTAATCATTTTCTTTGGAATTTTGATATCCTATTTCTTCGCCCAGCCAAAATAGCAGCATATGAATCAAAAGAATAACCCAATCGGCTTTCGAAAAATGGTCTGTGAATGAGTGTATAATTCCCCAATTAATAAAATCCAAAAGACTCATTCCAATGGGATTTATTGAAATTGTAAGAAGAGATGCCAGGAAAGCCAGCATGACTCGTGTTATCCGCTTAGTTTGTGAAGAAATAATGGTTGCTCGCCCGATTTCAAATACGCATATTCCCCATATTAAAATCATAACAAACACTGCCGGCAGAAGCAGAAAAAATAGAAATGGAAATATAAAATATATGACATTTAAGATCAAAAACAGGAACCAGTATATGGAAAAGGGAATCAGATTTACGTTCATAATGTTCTCCTCCTGACATAAATACAGAAAATTGCGAAGCAACACTTTATTCTATAGTAACATAAAATATTCTGCACGACATACACAAAAATTTAATTTTTCATGAAAAAGTTATTAACGAGTATTGTCTGTACAAATTCCCACATGAAATTACAAAAAAATAGAATAAACAGTATATAACAGTTGACAACAGATATGCACTGTTATATACTGTTTGCTGTAAAGGGAGATAAGATTGAAAATTGACATTTTCAATCTGGAATTTGTGCTGACGCACAAAGTTCCTTGATTTATGAAAAG
>OGYC01002869.1_pt1 | contig 11041 bp, 9 predicted proteins | sample 1576461 | NCBI WGS metagenome assembly OGYC01 (sample SAMEA3541569, study PRJEB24748) | human gut metagenome | biome: human gut; feature: human-associated habitat; material: faeces | place: China | collected 2012 | reverse complement strand
TGCGCTGCCGCGGCAAAGAAAAGGAGCTGTCCGGCGGCGAAAAGGACACGACGAACAACCGCATGGAGCTCACCGCCGTGATCGAAGGGCTAAGGGCTCTGAAAAAACGCTGCCACATCAAAATCTACACAGATTCACAATATGTTGCCAATGCAATCACCAAAGGATGGGCCGTTAGCTGGCGGCGCAACGGCTGGCGGAAAGCAGATAAGAAACCCGCGCTCAACGCGGAGCTGTGGGAGGAGCTGCTGAAGCTTTTGGAAACGCAGGAATATGAAATCATTTGGGTAAAAGGCCATGCGGGCCATCCGGAAAACGAGCGGTGCGATCAATTGGCAGTAGCACAATCGCAAAAATTTAGATAATCGCGGCACAGCACAACAGGCAAACGCCCCCTGACGCAGAGAAACGAAACCGCGTCAGGGGGCGTCATTCTTTTGTGCAAAAGTTGGCGCGCAACGAAAGCCTCTCACACCCTTTCCTCATTGGTTTAGGATTTCCACAATGAATGTATGTTCGAGCAAAGATAAAATCATGACTATTGAAGCAATTTGACGCATACGATTCCTGTAAAAACTCCAAAAAATCGTGTAGCTACCGTCAACATAATCGAGTAAAGGACTGCATATGTAAAATGCCGTAAAAAAGTGGACAAACCCTTGATAATCAAAGGTTTGTCCACAAAAATATTATGTCTGTTGGGTACGAAAAAGATGTTTTTGTATTTTTTGTGTGCAGAGTTGAACTCTCTATATAACAAGACTTGTCTATATAAGTTTTGTTATACTTTACTGCACACCTATATTGTTTGAAACAAATCTATTTCACCGCGTTTTGAATAATCCATTTTCTTGCTTTTTGCAGCATTACGAAGTTCCATGCCTATGACTTGACTCAAGTTAAACTGATCTGTTCCAATTAGATTTGCCATATGTACTAACCCAAATTGTCCTTTTTCGCTATGATTATTCCACAGCCTTTCACTGATTACAAGATTCTCTGAAAACAGGGGTAGTAATAAATTAAAATAAAATAAGACTTTGTCAATTCCTGATGACTGTATTTGATCAAAAAAGTCATGATATATTTTTTCCTCAGAAGATAAGCAACTGAGTAAAATATATGACTGATTAGTTTCAGGTAAGACTGTTACAGCTAACCTGTGCATTTTCTCTTCTTTGTCAATAGTTTCAATTCTTTCACCATTCAAATCAAAATCAGGAGCAATATAAGCATAATTCGCAAAACCAATTTGATATGGAATCTTAAACACGCATGTTTCAATACCATTGTATGTTCCCAACATTATTTCCGAATCAAAATGATTCTTCACGGGTTCAAATTCTTTCATTCGCATACATTGAACACGGTATTCTTTCACCATCTCAGGAATCGAAAACACCTGAGGTCGCTCAGCAAAGGACTCTTTAAGTATACTCATTAGCTGAAGTTGTTTTGCGTATTCAAAAACAAAGGCTTTATAGGCATATATAAACCTCATATCCTTATTATCAGGATCAAAATCAGGAGCACCGGCTTCTATTGGTTTGAACAGTTCTGTATCATGCAAGTCACAAAAACAACTTTGTGTGGTTGCCTTGTTTCCGCTTACCTTGCTAAACGGAACGATAACAACAGGGTTCAGCGGCTCATCATCAATAACGATAGGCTGCTTGGTATGATCTTGCATCATTACATGATTATCACTGCTCGCAAGTAATGATATTATCTTATGATTTTGTAAAGCATGAGCTTCTTTTATATGACCTTGACAACTCGTTGGATCCGGATGAAGACAAACCTTTCTCTTTTTGAGATTGTTTCTCATTCGCTCCATTAAAATAACTTCCGTAGGCTTCGGCGAGTTGATAGGAACAGAATCGGGTTTGTTCTTACAACAATTCGAGAATAATTTTCCCGATCCACACGGACACAACTCATCATCATGTATATAAAGCTGATTTTTGGGTATTTTTAACTGTTTTATAGAATTATAAACTATTTTAGCATCCCTATTGAACAATGACATGATTTTAAACTTTCCCTTATTATCCTCCATTAATGTCTATAAAAATTCTCCATAGCCTCAGCTTGCTCTGCACGATAGTCATCTTCGCCATAATCAGTGACATCCTTTTCTATTGTTTCCGCTTTATCAAGGTTCAAGGGAATATCCCATTTATTAATAAGTTTTACTGAAGATAATTCGACTTGTGATAAGCTACCATCATCAGAAAAATTAATTTCGACTTCGCAGTCAACCTCTGCTAATGCGTTTTGAAATGTTAAACAAGTATATGCACAAAAGTAATAACATCGATCTTCGCTGTCCCAAACTGAACGGTTTTCGTCAAAGAACTCGGAGCATCCATCGGCAGATATAGTTGCTGTTATTTGAAGTAATACAGAATTCTGTGTTACTTCCAGAGGCACTATCATATCATTTATACCAACAACAGATACCTTTTCTATATCAACTTCTTCAGCAGTATCTATGTCATCAATACAAAAAGCTTCATTTAAAGCCGCATCAGAAATCTCAGTATAAATATCTGATTTAGTTTGCGAAATAAGCATTTGATACAAGTCGGATTTGTCGTCTAACTGTTCCCAAAGGAGTAGCATTGCTGCCTCCAACCTATCGACCTGCACGATCTGCTTATTTTCTTCTAAAGTATGTTTCCAATCTGAATCATCACTTATAATGAGAACTGTTGAATTTGCGTTATTCTTGCAATACTCTATGATCCCTTTCAGAACAAATGCATCGGGGAATTCTGATTTTTTATTTCCGGTCGCACTAAAAGGTGGGTTTGCGTTAAAATAGTCCTCAAAAACTTCCTGTGCTGAAACATACGGAACAGAAATTGCGCGTTTATAGAAAAAGTCAAATTTATCAATTAGACTTTTTTCTATGTTAATCTCATCAAGTCTTCTAATCAAATCTTCAGTCGAAACATCTATCATTTGAAGTTGCTTATTATACTTTCTTAAAGAAGTTTGAAGATTCCCAATTCTGCGTACTAATTCAGATTCACCAATATGTTTCTTGATTTCTGACTCAAGAACAGGGTGTGTAAGCAATGTAATATTGTTTGCTTCCAATAGTTGAAGCAACATTGGAATAATCGATTTTGTAATGCCCCCAAAATCACATTGATTTTTATGGTATATTGAGGTGTCAATCATGACTGCATCTATTTTGTAATCCATCAACTTTAACCTATCTTTCTTTTGTTGGTATTCTATTTTATATTATAGCCTGATTCTCAATCCTTTTCAAGAGATGCAGTAATACCTACACAAAATTAAAATTAGTACTTCGGAAATATATTTGAATACGCATTATCAAACTCATTTTTAATTGATAGTATTATAATTCCTGTCCAACTTCCAATCCGCCTACAAACACAACCTTTATTTTCTCTTTAGATTCCACCACTACGCATTCGAGTATCTGTCGAATAATTTGGTCATTGTAGGTAAGCGGATGATTTTTGAGTCCGTCAAGTATCGTATATATTTCATCAAGGCGGGATTTTGCGTTTTCTCTTTTCTGCTGTGCATCTGCATATTGAGCGAGCTGCTGTTCCAAGCGGCTTTTTTCATTCATCAATTCCGTTGCCTTGGCTTCATCAAAGTTTTCTACCGTATCAGAGGATATGGCGGTCAGCATTTTATGAAATTCTGCGTCTATTTCTGCTATGCGAATCTGTATATCAAGGCTTTTATCTTCAGTATCGTTTTGGTCTAAGCCCATTCCGATGTGAAGTTTCAGCGTTTTGAGCACATCAGCATTTTGCTTAGCTGTATCTACAACGGCTGTCATAATCGCATTTTGCAGTACGCTTTCTTCAACACTCGGCGAATGGTGGCAGTACTTTTTTCCGTAATCAAGACGATTAATGCATCGCCATACGATTTTCTTTTTGCCTTTGTTTGTCCATGTACATCGGCGGTACGGTGTTCCGCATTCTCCACAGATAAGCAGTTCAGTTAAAGCGTATTTACCTGAATATTTCCCTTGTTCGGTTTTAGTCCCTACCTGCTTGACTTTACGCTTACCCGAACGCCGCGCCATTTCTTCCTGTACCCTACCGAATGTAGCGGAATCTATTATCGCAGGATGATTGTTTTCCACATAATATTTCGGTCGCTCACCGTTATTGATTTTTACTTTTTTAGTTAGGCAGTCCGAGATATATGTTTTGTTAAGCACCGCATCGCCTTTGTATTTTTCATTGGTGAGGATGGATTGTATCGTTCCTCTGAGCCATGAGCCTTTGCCAGACGGTGTCGGCACACCGTCTGTATTTAAATCATCTGCGATTTTTGCAAGGCTGTCGCCTGAGAGAAATCTTCCATATATTCGTTTAACGATTTCAGCCTGTTCAGGATCAATTTCAGGTTTGCCATCCGCACCTTTTCTGTAGCCTAAAAACCGTTTGTATTGGAACGGTACATTGCCCTCTTTGGCGCTTTGTGCCTTACCCCATTTAACATTGGCGCTGATATTTTCCGATTCGCTCTGCGCAATGCTGCCGTAGATTGTAATATAGAATTCCGCACCGGGATCGGTACTGTGGATGCCCTGTTCCTCGAAAAATACATCTACGCCTAATTCTTTCAGCAGTCTTGTGTTTTCAAGGCAGTCGACAGTGTTTCGGGCAAACCGTGATATAGATTTCGTAATAATCATATCGATTTTACCACGCTTGCAATCTTTTATCATACGTTTAAATTCATCACGCTTTTTGAGGCTCGTGCCTGAAATTCCTTTATCAGCAAATATTCCGACTAAAGTCCATTTAGGCTCACTGTTAATTTTTTCAGTGTAGTACTTTGTTTGCACCTCATAACTGTTCAGCTGTTCTTCCTCTTTGGTAGATACACGGCAGTAAGCAGCCACCCGAAGCTGTCTATATGCAGATTTGATTTCATCCTGAATATTAACCTGTGCAGGAATCACATGGACTGATTTCTGTGGTATAACTGCTGTTTGCATTGCCACTCTGCTCCTTTCCGATCTGCTGATCATTTACTAAAATTATGCTTACCGCACCGTCAGTGCTGAATGTAATTGTTTTAACGGTGCGGTTAAATAAATCCATAGAAAAATTGATAAGCAGACTCGCATTTGCAAAGTCCGCTTTTAATCTTTTTGATATATATTTTTGTGAACCAATATTCGTATATTTTAAAGATACACATTCGAGCATCTTTTTCCGAAGGATATTTTTATCAAAGCTGTGACTGTCAAGCATTCGGCTGATTTCATTTTCCAATTTGTAAACATCTAAACTTGGTTCTTTATCAACATCGGTAACAGTTTTAATTATATCGGGATTGCTGATGACTGTATTTAAACATTCGATAATACCGTATATCAAATCGTTGTCTGATATGCTGATAATATTTTTACAATTATCATTTTGACACAGCCACCAATCCTGACATTTTCGGTTGCTGTCATGCCGCCTGCACATCTTACTGCCGCATTTTGGACATAGTATCGGCACACCGAGATTGAATATATCTGCTTTTCGGTCTGTGCTTTTTTGCGTGTTTTTTTTCGATTTTATCCGCATTAAGGTTTTATGCGTATCTTCGTCTATAATCGGCGGATAACCATTTGAGCCGAGATAACGCTCATCCTCAATGATTCTTTTGATTCTTGATTTATTCCAACCACATACGCCGGGCATATATTCAATATGTTCATTGTTCAGATGTTCTGCAATTTTCAGCAGTGATAATCCGTTGAGGTATTCCGTAAAAATACGTGTGACGGTTTCAGTTTCTTTCTCTTGGATTACTATACTGCCGTTTTTGTATTGATAACCGTACGGAATATTACGAATTTTCACGCCTGCGACACCGTCCTTTTATTGGAATTTCTTCTGTGAGTTCAATATCCCCGATGAGTTTAAATGTGAGATCTGCGTTGTTGTTCACAGTAATGCAGACTACAATTTTTTCGAACAGCTCTTCATCAAAATTGTTGCCTGGTTCATAAGATTCGAGAATTTCATTAAGATGGTTCAGTGTATCAAGCCACGCATCATTTTCATCTTCCGATAACTTTTGCCGTCTTTTTGTTCTGAGCGTGCTGATTTTATTATTTATCTCAGACGACTGTGCAGAGAATTCCGCAGGATTTAACACACCGTTGGTATGAAGCCTTGCGATTATAAGATTCTGTGCGGCAAGGTCGGCAATTTCTTTGTCAATTCTGCGTATTACATCTATATTGTCTGATGTTCTGTTTTGCATTGCTTCAGCTTGCCTGATTAAATCACCGAATAAGATTTTTCGATTATCCGCTAACTTTTGAACCAGCATTATAAATGTTTCATATACTGCTGTTTCTCTAAGCCTTAGCGGTCTGCATTTCGTAGCACCTGCCATTTTACCGCAGCAAAGCCAATATGCCGTATTTTCAATGATTTGTCGTCTGAATGTTCGTCCGCAGTCGGGGCATCGCATAATACCCGATAGAGGATAGATGTGTTTATTTTTACTACGAGGATTTTTCCTTGCTTTTTGCAGTTCCTGAGCTGCCTGATAAATTTCACGGCTGACAATCGGCGGATTGCTGTTTTCCACATAGTATTTCGGCAGTTCGCCTTTATTTCTTTTCTTTCTGAACGGTAAGGTTTCGGTTGTATAGCTCTTTTGTAGCAGAGCATCACCCATATATCTTTCGTTATTCAGAATGTAATCTACAGTTGCATAATACCATTTCGTTTGCCCATATCTTCTGCTCACGCCTTCATCATTGAGGATATTCGCAATGCTTTGCTTTCCAACACCACTGAGATATAAATCGAATATGCGTCGAATGACGGTAGCTTGCGGTTCGTTAATCATCAATTGCCCGTCTTTTAAAATATATCCGTATGCAGGACTGCAGCAATTGAATTCACCTGATTCCATCCGCTTTTTATAGCTCCAACGCATATTCCCCGATATGGACTCGCTCTCTTGCTGAGCTGCTATACCGGGGAATGTAACAATCATTTCCATATTCAGTTTATTGGTATCAATGCCTTGTTCCTCAAAATATACGCTAACGCCGAGTTCCTTCAGCAGTCTGATACATACCAATAACTCCTGCGTATTTCTTGCAAATCGAGACACGGATTTTACAATAATACGGTCGATTTTGCCTTTTTTGCAATCACGAATTAACCGATTCAGTTCATCGCGTTTTTCCATTGAAGTGCCTGTCAGACCTTCATCTGCATAAATATCAACCAATTTGTATTCGGGATGCTTTCTCTCATAATCCTTGTAGTATCTGATTTGTGCGGCGAAGGAGTGCAACTGATCCGCAGAATCGCTTGACACACGGCAATAGGCTGCAAGACGAACAATTTTATTTTCTTCTTTGTTCTTAGCCGTTATTTCTGTTACATTCATAAGCATTTTCCTTTCCGCAGATTTTATCCGCTGTTGTCACCATATCTTCGGTGCAACACAAACATACCACAAGAGTTCACATACATCCAGCGAAATCGAGCAGATTTATCAGTTTAGACACAATAAATTTCTGTGCCGTAATATTCCCCACTTATGCGAATAATTCTTTCATATTCACTCTCGGTAATTAGTTTCATATTAAGCAGCATCCTCAGCATATTTAAACTGTAATAAAATGCAGAATTATTGATATCCGTCATAATTTTCATTTCTTTAAACCCTCCAGATAATCAAGACCGAAGCTGATTAAAATCGCTTTATCAACTCGTTTTATTGTTTTGCTATCCATTGTACCGACAAATCTGCCAAGACGGGATTTGTCGATTGTTCTTATCTGTTCAAGCAGAATCATGGATTCTTTTTTCATGCAGTCTGATTTAAATATGACATGCGTCGGTAAATTCGGTTTATCAAGCTCACCGGTAATTGCAGCAACTATTGTCGTACGGCTGTGCAAATTCCCTTTATTATTTTGCAGGATAACGACAGGGCGGATACCGCCTTGCTCTGAGCCTACAATCGGGCATAAATTGGCGTAATAGATTTCGCCTCGTTTTATTTGTTCCATTTTCTTTGCCTCCATAAGTAAAAGGCGGTCATTTATCTCAAAAGGTAAACGACCGCCTGTAATTTTTGTATCAATCGTTTTCAGCCGATATTTGAACCACGCCAACCCCTCGACTAACGGGAACGCACTTTCCGGTCATGCATTTGACCTCATTGGAATCTCACCACCCCCGGGATCTCCGCAGGGCGCCCTCCTTTGCTGCGACGGCTCACGACAACCACAAAAATCGCTTCAACGCTCGGCTTTAGGACTGGACGCAAGTATCTTTAATGCTTCTGCCTGTTATCGCCTTCGATACGGATGCGCCGCACCGTCTGAGTCCTGAAGGCATAAAATGCGTTCGCTCATGTGGCTTGCCGGTTTCAGCCGACAGCAGAAGGAATGTAAAAAATGCGCTGTACTGTTCAGTTTTCAAGGAACAGCGGAGGCAATAGAAAAAGCCCCCTCACTTTCCATGCCGAAAAGTGAAGAGGCTGAGCGGATTTATTTTTAACTTTCCAAAAGTTTTTTTAGCTTTATAAGGATACGGCGTTTTCGATCGTTTATCGTTTTTTGCGGAATGCCTGTTTCAGCTGACCATTCACGCTCCGATAAATTCCTGAAAAACAGAGCATTTATCAGTTTCTGCTCATCTTCCGACAGCAGAACAAGGGAATCATGCAGCTTGTCCAACATTATTTTATGTATTACTGCTTCATCGATTTCCTGTGATGTATCTATCAGAATGTCTTCACCGTTAAAATCATCTGTTGTGAGCATATCATAAGAAAAATCGCCGTTTTCTACAGAACGCTCATCAATATATTTCTGACGGCGCCCGGACTTATAGAAATCTCTATAAGTTTCTTCTGTTACTTCCATAAGCATACCGTGCAAAGGAATAAAGAACTTATCAGCATAAGAAACATCATTTTCTTGAAGCAAGCAAAATTCCTCATAACTCAATTCCGTATAACTGCCATTATCTAAAATAAATACTTTTTTCGGTGCATATTTCACCGTAGTTACCTCCAATCAATCTAAATTTTTAGGTTTAGATTGATTTGGAGGACTGCGACATCCTACGGCATAACAGCTATTGAAGCTAAAGGCGTAATAAAAAAAGCCAAATTCGCCCCTCGTTATGCAAAGGGTAAATTTGGCTTTGTAGTTGATATTTAAATTATGAATTTTTACATTTTTAATAGTCTATATTTACATAATAAATGTTTTTATAATGATAATCTCAATGACTGTTTTAATTTATTTTGAAGTCCATTTCTTTAGTATAAATAGTTCAAACTGAAAATTTTCAAACACATTATTACTTTAATATCGGGGATTTAATATTACCAATAAGTCCTCTTACTGAGTTTAATAACACAAAAAAATTCAGTAATAAAACTGACAAGCCAATGTCGTTCTTAAAAAACTGATAGCACCACAAAGTAGTACCCGCCAATCCGGAAAGCAGAATAACAAAATACGCTTCTTTTTTCTTAATGGCAAGTAAAATGCAGGAAATGAAGCTTGCAGAAAAAAAGAATGCATCAAAAACAGCACCACTACCATTTAAATGCTTTAAAAGCATATAGGCAATAATATCAGTAAATATAAACGCTAAAGCAACACAAATCCTTTTGAGGTTTGACAATCGTTGCATTTTTACGCAGACATCTTCCTGCTTCCTCCATGTTATAAAACTGATAATTGCCGATGGAAACTGTATCAATAACATAAAAACGCAAGATGCATAAATCCCGTCAAAATATGACATAGTGCCATATGACAAGGCATATAGCATACCTATAACGAATCCAAAGCGTTTTCCGGAGCAAACCAAAAAGTTAAAGGTGATTCCTGCAGCTGATATTATAATTCTGTAGAATTCATCTTGAATAAGTATTCCTGACAGAACAATAATTAAAACCTGTACTGCCACAAAAATTATTTCTTTATTTTTTAAAAAAGTTAGTTTTTTCATAGCATATAAACCCAACACATATTAAAAAAATATAATTTTAAGTCCATATTCATCAATTATTCAACATATCATAATTCAAATAAATAGGACTTACATCCAACTTTTCGTTTTCATCAAACTCCAAAACAGTTCCGCCGCAAATGCTTCCGTCTTCAACCCAGTCATGACCATCACCGGTTTTTGTTGCATAAGTTAATCTAACTCCTCTGTACAAAACCGAAAAATTATTTTTATGTTCATGACCGCAAATTACATTTTTGGTGCTATTCAATTCAATAATTTTTTCAAACATACCGCTATTATAATACGGTGAACAAATAGGCTCTCTCAGCATACCGAAATTTCCATTCTCATCTTTTGTAAAGCCATCGTTAATAGGTTCATATATTTTCGCTGCCATATTATATTCAGGCAGAGGAATATGAATAAACAGCGTACTTTCTACCGGTGCGCCATTATATTCGGTAAGCCCTTTTACCATATATTCATACCAATGTATTTGATTTTTTTTAATATAGTCATAGCCTGTTCCAACAACAGTATATTCATTATTATTTACATCTTCTGACGGTGCAAAAATGTAGCCATCTTTTGTAATCCATTCATTCAATTTTAATTTCTCCGACTCATTTAAGCCGGTCAAATTAATTTTTTCACTGCCTATATTTACAGAATCAATCGTAGAGTAGCTGCCAAGAGAGTGTGTATCCATCATAATCATCGAATGAAATATTTCATCGTCAATTGCGGATTTAACATTAATAACATAATTACCTATGCCGGAAATATTTATTGGACCTTTAGCCAAATCCTTACTGCGATTTACATTTTCTTTATAATTAAAAATAATATTTTGAGCCTGTAAATACTCATCAAATATCCAATTACCATCAACGTCCGATTCTGCATCATGATTTCCTAATATCGGAGCCCATGGAACATCAAATTCTATACATATTTCATCAATTTCTTTTACAAATCTTTTGACAGCTTTTTTTGAATTTTTCAACCATGTATTATCTCCGGTA
>OGYC01002868.1_pt1 | contig 11048 bp, 9 predicted proteins | sample 1576461 | NCBI WGS metagenome assembly OGYC01 (sample SAMEA3541569, study PRJEB24748) | human gut metagenome | biome: human gut; feature: human-associated habitat; material: faeces | place: China | collected 2012 | reverse complement strand
ATAAGGATCTTCCTGTTCCATAGTAAGACCCGCATCCGAGATGGCCTGTCCGGCAGCCGCCACAGCGAACTGGCAGAACTGCTCCATTCTGCGGGCAGATTTTTTGTCCATATATTGTGTAGGATCAAAGCCCTTCACTTCCGCCGCCAGCTTACAACGGTAATCCGCAGTATCAAAATAAGTGATAGGACCGAATCCGGTCTTGCCCTCTTTGATACCATTCCAGAATTCCTCTACGCTGTTGCCAATAGGGGTGATGGCTCCCATGCCTGTTACTACAACTCTTCTATTTTTACCCATACGTGATATACTCCCTCGCGTCCTGACTTATTTTCTATCCTGCTGTACTGTTAGCGGACATATTTTCTATTCTGCTTTCCTGTTGCCGGAGGTATTTTTTACATTGCCATACCGCCGTCCACGCACAGCACCTGGCCGGTAATATAGTCCGAGGCATCTCCTGCCAGGAACAGAACCGCCTGTGCGACATCCTCCGGTCTTCCCATTTTCTTAAGCGGGATCTGTCCAACCGCATTATCCTGTACCGCCTCCGGAAGCTTATCTGTCATATCTGTCCGGATAAATCCAGGTGCCACGGCATTCACACAGACATTCCGGGATGCCAGTTCTCTCGCTACACTTTTCGTCAGACCGATCAGTCCCGCCTTGGAGGCAGAATAATTAGCCTGCCCTGCATTCCCGGCGATGCCACTGACAGAAGAGATATTGATGATTTTCCCATATCTCTGCTTCATAAAGGTCTTCGTCAGATGCCGGATCATGTGAAATGCGCCTTTCAGGTTCGTATCCAGGACTGCATTGAATTCTTCTTCCGTCATCCGCACGATCAGATTGTCCCGTGTGATCCCGGCGTTATTGACAAGGATGTCAACTCTGCCGTATTTCTCTGTTACTGCCTTTACAAAGGCTTCACTCTCTGCAAAATCCGCAACATTGCACTTCACAGCCTCCGCCATGCCGCCTTGACTTCGGATGTCCGCCGCCACCGCTTCCGCTGCTTCTGCAGAGCCGTTATAATTAATGATCACCGTGGCTCCTTCTGCTGCCAGTGCCTGTGCCACTGCTTTTCCGATGCCTCGTGAGGCCCCTGTGACAATAGCAACTCGTCCTGTCAGACTTTTTCCTGTCAACATGCCAGCTCCTCCATCACCCGGTCCAGATCCTCCGGTTTCTCGATATTGTATACTTTGACATTTCTGTCAATTTTCCGTACGAAGCTGCTGAGTGTCTTCCCCGGACCGATCTCTATGAAAGTATCCACGCCATCTGCGATCATCCGCTCTACGCTCTGAGTGAAATGAACGGGACTGGATACCTGTTGTTTCAGCAGTTCCACAACCTGTGACGCATCTGTCACATAATCCGCTGTAACGTTGGAGACATAAGGAATCCAGGGGGTTGACAGCTTGACGCTTTTCAGTTCTTCTGCCAATTGTTCTCCTGCATTTTTTAACAGGGCTGAGTGGAACGGTCCGCTGACCTTTAAGGGTATACAACGTTTTGCACCTGCTTCCTTCAACGCTTCCGATGCTGCCGCTACCGCATCTGCCTCTCCGGTGATCACGATCTGTCCCGGGCAGTTATAATTTGCTACGGAGACGACTTTACCGGTTTCTTTTGCTGTCTGTCCGCAGATTTTTGCCACGATATCTCCGTCCAGTCCTAATACCGCTGCCATGGCACCTCCTTCCGGATACGCCTCCTGCATATAGATACCACGCATCCGGATGATCCGGAACAGATCCGGCAGCTCCATCACACCAGCGGCAGCCAGTGCCCCATATTCTCCCAGGCTTAAGCCTGCTGCCATCTCCGCTTTCAGACCCTTGGCTTCCAGTACCTTCAGGATTGCGACTTCCATGGTAAGCATAGCGATCTGCGTATATTCTGTAATGTTGATATAAGGATTTTCCTCAAAGGTCAGCTGTTCCATGGAGTACGGATGTCCGCTATCCGCCTGCTTTTCCCGCTTATCCTGCCAGTACAGATTCTGGAGCACCTTGTCTGCCAGCTTCCATACTGCCTGTGTTTCCGGGTATGTATCATAGAATTCTTTTCCCATTCCTATGTACTGAGATCCCTGTCCCGGGAATAAATATGCGATTTTGCTCATTTTGTCATCTCCTATTACTATGTGGGCTATTGCTCCCCTCGGTTACAGCACTTTTTTATAATGCACGTTTTCCATATAACTACGCTGCCTGTCACTGTTCGAAATTTGTTGTCAGCGATTACCTGTCGCTATATCCTATTTATGCTGTCCTTGTGCCGCTATGCACTCCTGCGCCTGCTGCACTGTCTCTTCGATAATCTCCCGACAGGTCTGCTCTGAGTGGATCAGTCCTGCGATCTGCCCCGCCATCAAGGTTCCATTTACGGTATCCCCGTCCTGCACTGCCTTCCTAAGAGATCCCAACGTCAGCTTTTCCAGCTCCATGAAATCGGCATTCTCTTTTTCCAGCTTCAGATACTCTCTGGTCATCTGATTACGCAAGGAACGCACCGGATGTCCGGTAGACATTCCCGTGACCACGGAATCGATATCCTTTGCCTTGATGATCTGATTCTTATAATTGTCATGGACAATAGATTCCTTGGATGCGACAAAACGGGTACCCATCTGGATTCCTTCTGCCCCCAGCAGGAAGGCCGCCGCCATGCCTCTGCCATCGGCGATACCTCCGGCTGCGATCACCGGAATCGATACCGCATCCACCACCTGGGGAACCAGCGCCATGGTCGTGGTGGAACCGATATGTCCGCCGCTCTCCATGCCTTCCGCCACTACGGCGTCTGCTCCGGCTCTCTCCATCATCTTCGCCATAGCCACACTGGCCACCACCGGGATGACTTTCACTCCGGCATTCTTCCACAGTTCCATGAATTTTACCGGATTTCCCGCACCTGTCGTTACTGCTTGTACTCCTTCTTCCACAACGATCTTCGCTATTTCCTCTGCGTTGGGATTGAGTAGCATGATATTCACGCCGAAGGGCTTATCCGTCAGCTCTTTACATTTGCGGATCTCCTCCCTGATGACCTCCGGAGGAGCGGAAGCGGCACCGATGATGCCTAAGCCTCCGGCATTCGATACCGCTGCCGCCAGCTTATGTTCCGCCACCCATGCCATGCCTCCCTGGAAAATGGGATATTCGATTTGTAGAAGTTCCGTGATCTTTGTTCTCATTGTCTTTCTGATCCTTCTCGTCGTTCTGCGTTATATTACATATTCTGATGATACCAGGGTCTAAAGGTCTAAGCCCACATGAGCTTGCTCATAAGTGGGTGAAAGACCTTAGGACCCGCCCCGATATGAGCATAAAAGTGGGATGATAATCCCACGATATGCAGTTCTTACGCCTGCTCCTGAATATATCTGATAACATCACCTACTGTTGCCATATTTTCCAATTCCTCGGAAGGAATGGACACACCATATTCCTCTTCAAATGCCATTACCAGTTCAAACAGATCCAGGGAGTCCACTTCCAGATCCTCCTTGAAACGGGTTGTCTCCGTGATTTCTACATTCTCCTGGTTTAACTGTTCTCTGATGATAGCTGCTACTTTCTCTAACATGTTTTTACTCTCCTTATGCATTTAATTATTGCGTTTCTGCTACCTTGGTTTACTACTTTGTCGTCTCCGGCGTATTCACTTTCCCTTCGCAATTGTTGTCAATATTGACCTTTTGCATTTCAAGTCTATCTTCGCCGAATTATTTTGACTGTCAAAGTATTTATTTGCAATATACTACGGAGATGTTGTTCTGTCAACATCTTTTTTTATTATTAACTCTGAACCATATTTTCATCGCTCTGGCGGTAAAATCAGAATTTTTTGTTTCTCCCCTTGCCAAACCGGCATTTTTCAGATAAAATAATTTACGTTGTAATCTTTTGGAGAGGTATCGAAGTGGTCATAACGGGGCTGACTCGAAATCAGTTTGACGGCAACGTCACATGGGTTCGAATCCCATCCTCTCCGCTAACGGAACCCTTGAAAACCCAGTGTTTAACAAGGTTGCCATAAGGACACCTTTGTTTAATCGGGCGCCAACGGACAGGTAATGCTTATGCGTTGCCTGTCCGTTGGATTTTTTCGTTATAGTCCGGCTGTATTGCCGATATAACGGAAATAAATATCAATTTGCTGTTCGGTGTTCTGCTTAAACCGTTCGCGCCGTTCGTGAATAACGATCTTTGATACAAAGGTGTGCAGGATTTCGGGTGTAAACTCGGTTATGCGTGTGTACTTCTTGGCAAGGCCGATGAACTTTTCCACATCGCTTGCCGCCTGCTGCAGAGCCTGTATCTGCCTTTCCTTTGTTCTTGCCGTGTAAGTAATACGGCGAAGCTCCTCCAGAAGAATTTCGTCAAGCACCGCTTCGCGAATCCTGTGTGGCGTACATTTTTCCTTGACATTATTGCGGTAATGCGAACATTTGAAGGAATAGCCTTTCGGATCATCCGCACGCTTGTGATAAAAATACATTTTCGAACCGCAGTCGGCGCAGAACAGCAAACCGGAATATTTGCTTGTTTCACCGGTGCTTGCAGGTCTGCGTTTTCCTTGCCGTAGCCTTTGTACGGTTTCCCATGTCTGCATATCAATTATCGGTTCGTGCGTATGTTCAAAACGGATATGCCCGGACGGATCACGCTTCATCTTACGCTTATCCTTGTACGACGGCACGGTAAACCGACAGTTTACGGTATTGCCGATATAATCCTCTCTCGAAAGGATATCTGCAACCGTCTTTGCGTTCCAGTCATACGGTCTGTCGGTATCAAGTGCCGTAACCGCTGTTCCGGATTTGCGGTATTCATACATCACGGGCGTCAGTATCTGCAATTCTTTCAGCCTGTTTGCAATCATCGTCGGACCGAGTCCCGCAACGCACATGGAAAAGATTTTTTGAACCACGGGTGCCGTTTTTTCATCCACAACTTTCCGCCGTAAGGCTGTTCGGTATTTTTACATTCCGCCCATAACAGGACCGGAATATTTCTTTTCATGCCGAAAATCGGGTGTTCTAACACCTTAAAAATTGAGAATTTACAAAATGTTCAAAATCCCGAGGGCTATCCGCAAAAAGAAAACAGGCAAAGGACGGTGAGATCCTCTGCCTGCTGCAGTCTATATTTTCGAAACAGAAACAGAATCGTGAGATCCCGTTTCCGATTATCTTACTTTGTTACGGTTCTAATTCAGATGTCGGCTCGTACACTTCCATCATCAACCGCGATGCAAATCGAAATCCGTTTGTGAACGCTTGTAGCTCATGCCGGTCGTAATTTCTACATCCGTTTTTTTAATTTGTTCGAACAGAGCCTTTTGCTGTTCTGTGAGAGTGGCTCTGAGCTTTGTTTCAAGCCGCACAACGGTTACAAACGATCCGCCTTTGTCTGTGCCTTTTTGCTATACTCTGCACTGTTTTTTCAAAGAATGAGCGCCTTAATGCAATCTTAATACAGCACACCGGATCATTACACCGTTTTTTTATGTTTCACGGTATACTCTATGTAAACAAGCAGAAACAGGAGAAGTATATATGCCTGAAATTACACATAGAAAAAAGCGGCTGTCATCCTTTAAGCTGATCGTTTTGGGCTTTGCCGGCGTCATAGTGCTTGGAGCGCTGATATTGATGCTGCCGTTTTCATCGACTGCCGGAGTTGTTACGCCGTTTCACGAGGCGCTGTTCACATCGACCTCCGCCGTTTGCGTTACGGGGCTGGTTGTGCAGGATACGGGCAGTTATTGGTCCGCTTTTGGGCAGGCGATAATACTGCTGCTGATCCAGATAGGCGGACTCGGCGTTGTAACAGTTGCGGCATTTTTCGCTATGCTGTCCGGCAGAAAAATATCGCTGATGCAGCGCAGTACCATGCAGGATGCCATCTCTGCCCCGAAGGTCGGCGGGATCGTCCGCCTGACCCGCTTTATTGTACGGGGAACTTTTTTGATCGAGCTTATCGGAATGATCGTCATGCTGCCGACATTTTGCGGAAACTACGGTATTAAGGGAATTTGGATGGCGGCATTTCATTCGATTTCCGCCTTTTGCAACGCCGGCTTTGACATACTCGGCACCGCAGAAAACAAATACCCGTCTCTTACGGGATACATAGGTGATACGACGATAAACATTGCCGTTATGTTTTTGATCATCGTAGGCGGTATCGGCTTTTTGACATGGGACGATATCTGTACAAACAAGTGGCATTTCAAAAAATACCGGATGCAAAGTAAGGTCATATTGGTAACAACGATGCTCCTCATTATTACCCCTGCCGTATTCTTTTTCTTCTGCGATTTTACGGGGCTTCCGCTCGGCGAAAGGATTCTTGCGTCGCTTTTTCAGTCTGTCACACCGAGAACCGCCGGTTTCAATACCGCTGATCTTCCCGCTATGACCGGTTCTTCCAAGGCAATTATGATTCTGCTGATGCTTGTCGGCGGATCGCCCGGCTCCACGGCAGGCGGTATGAAAACGACCACGCTTGCCGTTCTGATTCTGAGTGCATTCTCCGTCTGTCGCAAAAAGGACGATGCCGAAGTCTGCGGCAGGCGCATTGACGGTTCGGCAGTGAAAAACGCCGCAGCCGTTGCCGTAATGTATTTTCTGCTGTTTTTTGTCGGCGGCATTGTTATCAGCACGGCAGAAGGTCTGCCGCTTAGCACCTGCCTTTACGAAACGGCGTCCGCTGTCGGAACGGTCGGACTTACCCTTGGAATCACACCGCAGCTCGGTGTTCTTTCTCAGCTTATTTTGATCGTCTTGATGTATCTCGGCAGAGTCGGCGGACTTACCCTGATTTACGCGGCGATTTCCAACAAAAATCAGAGCGGAGCAAAGCTGCCGCTCGAAAAAATCACAGTCGGATAAAGGAGTTACTATATTATGAAAAACATATTGTTAATAGGTCTCGGCAGATTCGGTAGGCATATTGCTTTACAGCTGAATAAACTCGGGCATGAGGTGATGGCGGTAGACAGCAACGAAGAAAGGGTCAATGAGATTCTGCCGATCGTCACCAATGCACAGATCGGCGACAGCACAAACACGGAGTTTTTAAAGTCGCTCGGAATCGGAAACTTTGATGTGTGCATAGTCACCATAGGAGGAAATTTTCAAAATTCGCTGGAGACTACTTCTTTACTGAAGGAACTCGGCGCAAAATTAGTTGTGTCACGCGCCGAGCGTGATGTTCAGGAGAAATTTCTTCTGCGTAACGGAGCGGACGAAGTAATTTACCCTGAAAAGCAAGTAGCAAATTGGGCTGCTATTCGGTATACCGCCGATCACATACGGGATTACATCGAGGTCGATGAGGCTCATGCCATTTTTGAGGTAGAGGTGCCGAAGGGATGGATCGGAAAAACCGTCGGAGAACTGGATATCCGCAGAAAATACAGCATCAATATCATGGCGACCAAGGAGAACGGAAAAATCAATATGGCAGTTTCATCGGAAACCGTTCTTACGGACAAGATCACTCTTTTGGTTCTCGGTGCTTACAAAGAACTGCAAAAGTGCTTTCGCATTTAACAGAGGTGAATGAGGATGGCTGAGCTATTGCTGATTGTCAGCCTGCTTGCCGTATTTGCTTTCGGATTTTATCTTATGAGCAGGCTGGATCGATTTCTTGAAGAAAACAGAAAGGCACTGTTAAAGGAAAACGAATCCTGCGAGCCTTCCGAAGTCCTGCTGCCGCATGGACTGTCCGACAGCGAGATTTTAAGTGAGATCCGCCGCTTTCAGGAAACGCATGGAACAGTCGATATTATCCTTTCCGACGGAAAAGAAGATGAGTATTAGTGTGCGGTAGATTATTTCACAGTTTTGATGTATAATAAAACAAAAGGACGGTGAACCGGATGAGAACACAAACCGAGCAGTCAAAAAACGGTGCAGACGAGCATATCCTTGTCTGCCTATCCTCTTCGCCGTCCAATGCAAGAATCATACACACCGCCGCAAAGATGGCTAAGGTCCTTCATGCAAGATTTACCGCCATCTATGTGCAGACGGATACGGTCATAAATGATGAGGATCAGTCCCGACTTTCGCAGAACATACAACTCGCGCAAAGGCTCGGCGCCGAGATCGTTATGACGCACGGCGAGGATGTACCGCTGCAGATCTCGGAATATGTCAGGCTTTCCGATGTCACAAAAATCGTGATCGGGCAAAGCAGTGCCAGACGCAGAGGGCTGTTCGGAAGACCGACTCTCACCGAAAAGCTGATCGCCTCCGCCCCTGATGTTGAAATTCATATTATTCCCGATGCGCTGAACTACACAAAGCCGCACAGACGTCGTTTGTTCTTAGGCGCAGAGATACCGTCGTTGCGGGATATTGCCATAACCGTCCTGACGCTTGCCGTATGCACGGCGATCGGGTTTCTGTTCGATCATCTCGACTTTCCCGATACCAATATCGTTACGGTATATATCCTCGGTGTGCTGATGATCTCCGTTTTGACCAAAGGATACCTTTGCAGTATGGCAGGCTCACTTCTAAGTGTTGTATTGTTCGGATTTTTCCTTACCGAACCCAGGTTGTCCTTTCAGACCTATGCCGTAGGCTATCCCGTTACCTTTGCAGTCATGCTGGTATCTTCCATTCTCACCGGCACGCTTGCCTCGAAGCTGAAAGATCATGCAAGGCTCTCGGCTCGCTCCGCGTTCCGTGTGCAGGTGCTGTTCGACACTGACCGTCTGTTGCAAAAAGCAAAAAGCAACGATGATGTTTTAAGCGTGACCTGTATGCAGCTCTCGCGGCTGCTTGACCGTAGTATTGTTGCCTATACGAAAGGCGAAAACGGAATGTTGTCCGGGCGGCTGTATACCGAAAAAAAGGATACACACGCTGAAAAGCTGCTAAACGATGCAGAGCGGCAGACCGCAGAATGGGTGCTTCAAAACGGTCGCCGTGCAGGAGCAGCGACAGCACAGTTTGGAAAATCCGAATGTCTTTATCTTGCGATCCGTGCAGGCGGCAGAGTCTACGGTGTAATCGGGATACCGATGAAACCCGAAAAGCCCGATTCATTTGAGAACAGCATCGTACTGTCGGTTGTGAACGAATGTGCGCTGGCAATGGATAATGCTCACAACGCCGCCGAAAAGGAACGGGCGGCAGATCTTGCAAAAAGCGAGCAGCTGCGCGCCGACCTTTTGCGGTCGATCTCACACGATCTGCGCACGCCGCTTTGCTCCGTTTCAGGTAATGCGGACACGCTTTTGCATAACGGAAACTGCCTGGACGAAGCAACCAAGCAGCAGATCTATAAAGACATCTATGATGATTCCGAATGGCTGATCGGCGTGGTGGAAAATCTGCTGTATGTTACACGGCTGAATGACGGACGCCTGAAGCTGGAGCTTACCGACCAGCTTGCAGACGAAGTGATCAATGAAGCCGTTTCGCATTTAAAGAAAAAATCCGTCGGGCACAAGGTGACGGTAAGGTGCGACGAGCTGATCCTTGCCCGCATGGACGCACAGCTTATCGTACAGGTCATTGTCAACCTTATTGATAATGCTTTGAAATATACCGAACAAGGCTCCGAGATCTGCGTAAGTGCCGAAAAACAGGGCGTGGATGCCGTGATCCGAGTCACCGATAACGGAAACGGAATTGCAGACGATATGAAACCGCATATTTTTGAAATGTTTTACACCGGGAAAAATACCGTCGCAGACAGCCGCAGAAGCTTCGGGATCGGGCTTACCCTGTGTAAATCTATCGTAGAGCTGCACGGCGGAACGCTGACGCTTGCCGACAATGTCCCGCACGGCTGTGAATTTACCTTTACTTTACCGCTCAGCGAGGTGACTCTGAATGAATAAACCCCTTGTTCTCGTTGTGGAGGACGACCGTCCCGTCCGCAATCTGATCGTAACAACACTAAAGGCGCACGATTACCGCTATCTGACTGCCGAGAACGGACACGGTGCGATCATGGAGGCGACCTCCCATAACCCGGATATCGTTCTGCTGGATCTGGGGCTGCCGGATATCGACGGCACACAGGTGATCGAAAGCATCCGCTCATGGTCCAATATGCCCATTATTGTGATCAGTGCGCGCAGCGAGGATAAAGACAAAATCACGGCGCTGGATGCCGGGGCGGACGACTATCTGACAAAGCCCTTTTCCGTAGAGGAGCTTTTGGCACGCCTTCGGGTCACGCAAAGACGGCTGCTGCTTCTTCAGGCAAGCGGCGACGCCGACTCACCCGTTTTCCAAAACGGCAAGCTTAAAATTGATTATGCCGCTGGCTGCGCTTATTTAAACGGTGAGGAATTGCACCTGACCCCGATCGAATACAAGCTTTTGTGTCTGCTCTCCCATAATGTCGGAAAGGTTCTGACGCACACCTATATCACACAGCAGATTTGGGGCCGCAGCTGGGAAAACGATATTGTTTCTCTGCGGGTGTTTATGGCGACACTGCGCAAAAAGCTGGAGCCGCAAAAGGACAGTCCGCAATACATTCAGACGCATATCGGCGTCGGTTACCGTATGCTGCGGGTAGACTGAGAAAAACGAGGAAACATGGAAACCAAATTACAAATCCTTCGCTCTGCTTTTTCCCTTACGGCGTTTACATAGAAGAAATCGGCCAATGGCGGCAGGCAACCTTTTTCTACGAATCCGCATTGAATTTAGCTTTACTCACCGCTATGCTGATATGCTACCCGCATTTCAGGCGAAAAGGCTATCTCCTTCCGGGTATCCGTGTATCGCAGGTGCTGTCCGGTTGCCTGATTATTCTCGGTATCGTTATACTTTTTATTATCCGTAAAAGACAGGCGGTGCGCAAAAGTACCGTGACATCAGGCTTTTTCGCAAAGTTGCCTTCAAAGCCGCTGAAAATGCGGTCGATCCGGGGCAAACGGGCAATTTTAACTTCTTTTATCTTCTCACAAAATATCGCAACGTATCAAGAAGTTATGACACTCGAAATGCGTTAGCCCTTCTCGGGCACGTGGGTTCAAATCCCACCGTCTCC
>OGYC01002843.1_pt1 | contig 11136 bp, 8 predicted proteins | sample 1576461 | NCBI WGS metagenome assembly OGYC01 (sample SAMEA3541569, study PRJEB24748) | human gut metagenome | biome: human gut; feature: human-associated habitat; material: faeces | place: China | collected 2012 | reverse complement strand
GGACATTCTCATCCGCATGGAGCTGCTGCACCCGCTGCTGCCGTATGTCTATCAGAACCCGATGGCGCGGCGGGACATCATCAGGCTCGGCATCGATATCTGCAAGGCGCTGGAGCTTTGTCAACGGTACAACATCATCCACCGCGACATCAAGCCGGAAAATATCTTCATTTCGGACAATGGAGATTACAAGCTCGGAGATTTCGGCATCGCGCGCACGATCGAGCGGACGACCTCTGGTCTGTCCAAAAAGGGAACGTACAGCTACATGGCTCCAGAGGTCTACGCTGGGAGGGAATACGGCTTCAGCGTTGATACGTATTCGCTCGGACTGGTGCTGTACCGGATGCTCAATAAAAATCGCGGTCCGTTCCTCCCGCAGCCGCCGGAGGCGATCACGTTCAGCAGCCGCGAGCAGGCGCTGGCCAGACGGATGTCCGGCGAACCGCTGCCGCGCCCGTTCTACGGCGAAGGCCGCCTCGGCGAAATTGTCTTAAAGGCCTGCGCATTTGACCCCAAGGACCGATATTCCAGCCCCCAGCAGCTGCGGCAGGAGCTGGAAGCCATCCTGTACACCCAGACAGACGCAGCCGTCATCTACCCCGACGGCGACGAGCTGACGATGGATCGTGAGTCGTATGCTTCCGCGCGATATGCGGCGGCATTCGGCACTAGCACGTCCAAATCAGCGAGTGCAACGCAGGGCGTCTTTACCGGCGATTACCACACAGAGGCCGAGGCAACCAGTGAAGAACGAACACAGTCCGCCTTTGGTTCGGAAGAGCCGAAAGGCGCAGGCACAAAAAAGAAACGGAAGAAAATAGGACGTTTGATCATTGGGATAGTCGCGGCGGCTCTGCTTGTGCCGGTGGTGCTATGCGTGATTGGGGCAATTCCGGTTCCTGCTGCTATCCACAATATATTCGTGCCGCAGACAATTCCGGAGGCACTGCGGGAATATGAAGAAGCCGGTACGCTGGAAAAACTTTATGAAAACGGGAATCTAAGCGGCTACCAAGTGGTAGCCTACAGAGAAGATGGAGAACTTGATTCCGTGCAGATATTTGATACAGCAGGAAACTGTGTACGGAATGAACTTTACAACTCAGATGGTACGCTTCTGGGGTATGTCCTGTACGAATACGATTCAGATGGAAACAGGACGAAAGATGAATACTACGATTCGGACGGCATTCTTCAATACTATACCCAGAATCAATACGATTCGAGCGAAAAACTGCTCAGGGAGGAAAATTACGATTCGAATAACTCTCTTCAAAGTTATGTGCTTTACGAATATGATTCGAATGGCAATTGCACTATGGAGGATGTGTACAATTCAGGTAGCCCGCATCAAACGTGTGTGTATGCGTACAACGAGAATGGAGAAAAAGTGATGCTCCAATTCTATGAAGATGATAAATTGCTGTACTATGTGGATTTGAATGATGCTGGCGAGTGGGAATATCATGTTGTCGGCGATACGCCGGAAGAGTAGCAAAAAGAAACGGAGAACAAACTATGTCTACATATGAGATCGGCTCCATTGTGTTTGACAAATGGAAAATCTGCCGGGAGCTGGGGCAGGGGAGCTATGGGACGGTCTATGAGATCCAGCGGGAGGACTTCGGCGGCGTTTACAAAGCTGCGCTGAAGGTCATTACCGTCCCGCAGAGCAGGACGGAGCTGCAGAGCGTGCTGGACGAGGGCATGACGCCGCCGCAGGCAAAGCAGTATTTTTACAGCGTCGTGGAGGACATCGGCCGCGAGTGCGCCATCATGTCAAGGCTCAAAGGCATCGGCAATATTGTCAGCTATGAGGATCACGCCGTCCTCCGGCACCCCGACGGCATCGGCTGGGACATTCTCATCCGCATGGAGCTGCTGCACCCGCTGCTGCCGTATGTCTATCAGCACCCGATGGCGCGGCGGGACATCATCAAGCTCGGCATCGACATTTGTAAGGCGCTGGAGCTTTGCCAGCGGTACAATATCATCCACCGCGACATCAAGCCGGAAAACATTTTTATTTCCGACAACGGGGACTATAAGCTCGGCGATTTCGGCATCGCGCGGACGATCGAACGCACGACCTCCGGCCTGTCCAAGAAGGGCACGTATAGTTACATGGCCCCGGAGGTCTACATTGGAAAGAAATATGGCTTCAGCGTCGACACGTATTCGCTCGGACTGGTGCTGTACCGGATGCTGAACAAGAATCGCGGCCCGTTCCTCCCGCAGCCGCCGGAGGCAATTACCTATGACAACCGTGAGCAGGCGCTGGCCAGACGCGTGTCCGGCGAACCGCTGCCAAGACCATTTTACGGCGAAGGCCGCCTCGGCGAGATCGTCCTGAAGGCCTGCGCGTTTGACCCGAAGGACCGCTATTCCAGCCCCCAGCAGCTGCGGCAGGAGCTGGAAGCGATCTCCTACGAGGCGCAGGACGCGGCGCTCATCTACCCGAACGGCGACGAGCTGCAGATCGACCCGAGCCGCTACGCGTCGGGGAAGTCCTCCGGCGCGGCGGGAACTGCGGGCAAAACGAATGCGGTGTTTTCTGACCGGCCGCAGCGCACATCCGGCACAAACAGAACACAGGGCGTCTTCGACGCCTCCGGCGGGGGAAGTCCGGCTCCCGTGCGGAAGGAAAAAAAGAAAGCCCACCGGGGGCTTGTCTGGGTGCTGGTGCTTGTCGCCGGTGCGGCGATCGCGGCGGGCAGTCTGCTGCTTTTGCACACGCGGCAGGAAAAGCAGGCGCAGCTTGCCGCCGCGCAGCAGGCACAGGTACAGGAGCAGCAGAATCAGTACGAGGCTCTGATGGAGCAGGGGACGCAGCTGTGCGAAACGGACCCGGAGCAGGCGCTGGGATGCTTCGAGCAGGCGCAGGCGCTCTACCCGGAGGAGTCTGCACCTTATATTTCCTACGCCTACGCGCTCTACTGCGCGCAGGACTATGAACGCTGCATTTCCTATATCGAGGACGAGCTGGGGCTTGGAAAGGCCTACGATATCGAGGCGCAGAGCCAGCTGAGCGAAATTCTGGGCGCGGCGTATTTTGAATGCGATGACTATGCCGCCGCGGCCTCGTTCTTCCGGCTGAGCACCGCCGGAGGCGATATCACCGTCAATGCCCAGCGCGATTACGCGGTTTCCCTCGGACGGCTGGGCGATATCGATGCGGCGGGCGAGATCCTGTCGCAGATGTACGCGGCAGGCGCAAGCGGCGACGTGACTGACTACGTACAGGCGGAGATCGACTACGCGAAAAAGGAATATCTGGACGCGGAAAGCGGCTTTCAGGCGGTGCTGAATCAGACGCAGGATATCGCGCTGCAAAAGCGGGCGCTGCGCTCCTTGGCGGAGGTCTACCGCGACTGCGCGGCGCTGGTCCGGACGGGAAGCTCCCCGATCGGAAACCCCGCGACAAAGGCCGTCGAGGTTCTGGCGAACGGGATCGAAACCTACGGCCTGCGCTATGACTCGACGATCTGGGAGATGCTGGCGCTGGCCTATTTCGAGGCGTACCACACCGACCCCTCCGTTCCGCAGAGCTACCTGCGCAAGGCCGGGGAGTGCTTCAACCGCGTGCTGGAGCTTGGCGTGACGAAAAGCTATCTCTACAGCAACCTGTATACGATCTATTATGAATTACAGGAATACGATCTGGCGGAGCAGACGCTGGACGCCTATGCCGCGCAGTGTCCGAAGGATTATGAACCCTACGCGTTCCGCGCCATGCTGTATATCACGCTGGAAAACCGGAAGGAACAGTCCGCGCGCGACTATTCCGCCGCCGTCGAGGCCTACGAGACAGCCGGGCAGCTGCTGCGCAGCGACGACGACGCGACATACTATCAGCAGCTGCAAAGTCTGATCCAGCAGCTGCAGAAGGAAGGATGGATCAACGGATGAAATACAGCTATGCCGCCGTCTGCGCGACAGGGCGGGTGCGAACGGAAAATCAGGATCGGATCTATCTGAACGGTACGATCTGCGGCGGCGGGTACGCGCAGACGGACGGAACCGGGAGAAAGCAGGGCCTTTTCGCCGTGGCAGACGGAATGGGCGGGCAGGCGCAGGGGGCGCAGGCCGCGCTGGCCGCGCTGGAGGCGCTTCCGCCGAAAAAATGCTGGTCGCCGGAGGCGGTTTTGCAGGCGTATGACGCGGGAAACCGCGCCATCTGCGACCAGATCGGGAAAATCGGAAAGCGCTCCGGCGCGACACTGACGACGCTGCTTCTCGCAGACGGCGAGGCGTATGCCGCCAATATCGGCGACAGCCGGTGCTATCTGTACCGGGACGGCTGCCTGTCGCGGCTGAGCGAGGACCATACGGCGGTGCAGCGCCTGATCGCGCTCGGCATCATCGAGCCTGCGGAGGCGAAAACCCATCCGGAGCGCCACCGGCTGACGCAGCACCTCGGAATTTTCCCGGACGAGCTGATCATACAGCCTCATACGGTCCAACTTCCCGTGAGGCCCGGCGACCGCTTCCTGCTCTGCAGCGACGGACTGACCGATATGCTGGAGGAGGAAGACCTCTGCGCGCTCCTGCGCAGTCAGACAGCAGCGCCGGCCTGCGCCGCCGCACTGTACCAGCTGGCGATGCAGCGCGGCGGGAAGGACAATATTTCCGTGCTTCTCGTGGGGATCGACCGCTGAAGCTGCCCAAAACGCACAGAACGCCGCAAGAGCCGCCGAAAAGCCCCTACCCAAACAGGAATACCCCCGCAGCATAAAAGACCGTTTACAGCGCAATAAAGCCGCCATAAACGCACCGAAACAGGACAGCTTACAGCGCATGGTAGACCGGGAAGCCAAGCGAGCCGAGGGCAAGGGCATAGGATATGACCGCTGGGCGGCTGTCCACAACCTAAAGCAAATGGCGGCGACCATGAGCATTTACGAGGAATCCGGCTTTTCTTCCCCGGAAGAACTGGAAGCCGCCCTTGCCGCCGCCAGTGCCGGATTGCATGAAACCACCGGGAAACTGAAAGCCGTGGAAAGTACCTTGCGGGAGAAAAAGGACTTGCAGAAGCAGCTATTAGCCTACATCAAGACCAAGCCAGCCCGTGACGGATTGCGGGCGCAGAAATCGGAGAAAGCAAAGCGAGCCTACCGGGAGCAACACGAAAGCGAGTTTATCATTTCCGAATCTGCCGCCCGGTATTTCAAGGCACAGGGAATCTCCAAGCTGCCAGCGTCCAAAGCATTACAGACAGAGATTGAGCAGCTTACCAAAGAGAAAAACGCCCTTTATAACGAGTACCGGGAGAAGAAAGAGAACGTCCGGGAATTGCAGACCGTCAAAAGCAATATCGAGCAGATTTTAAGGCGTGAGCCGGAACGCAGAAAGGGAAAAGACCATGAAAGATAAAATCCCAAGAATGGACTACCGCCAGTACCGGGCGGCGTGCCGGCTTGTGCATGAGTGCTGCAACTACGATAACGGCAACTGTATCTTGCTGGATAACGGCGAGCCTTGCGTATGTGTACAGAGTATCAGCTATTCCCTTATGTGCCGCTGGTTCGCTGCCGCCGTGCTGCCGCTGGACGGGAAACTGGAATCCGCCCTTTTGCATCGGGCAGACAGAAAACGCTGTACCGAGTGCGGCGGGTATTTTCTCCCCAAGTCAAACCGTGGGAAATACTGCCCGGAATGTGCCGGACGCATGAAAAGAATCCATGCCGCACAGCGCAAGCGGAAACAAAGGCTACTATGTCACGCTTTAGGAACTGGAAAGCCCCCATAAATCAAGGCTTTTCAGACCGCCCTCAACAGGTAGGCGATATTTATATCCTTTACCCCTCAAAACGGCGTTCTAAAGCGTAACAGAAGCCCAAAACAGACCATAAGGAGGAACGAATGGCAGACAACCGCAAATATTACTACCTAAAGCTGAAAGAGAGCTATTTTGACGAGGACGCTATCGTGCTGCTGGAAAGTATGCAGGACGGTATGCTCTACTCAAACATTCTTTTGAAGCTGTACCTAAAATCACTGAAAAACGGGGGAAAGCTCCAGCTTGACGAGAATATCCCCTACACCGCACCAATGATAGCCACAATCACCCGCCAGCAAGTCGGCACAGTCGAGAGGGCTTTGCAGATTTTTATGAAGCTGGGGCTTGTGGAACCGTTGCAGAACGGGGCTTTATACATGAGCAACATTGAGCTTTTAATCGGTCAGTCCTCTACCGAGGGGGAGCGGAAACGCCGTGCAAGGCGGGCTTTACAGGAACAGAAAGCCTTGCCGGAAGCCGTGGCGGACATTTGTCCACCAGAGATAGAGATAGAGAAAGAGATAGATATAGAGTTAGAGATAAAGAGAGAGGGAGAGATAAAGACAGGACAAACCGCCCCCGCCCCTTTCGGGAGATACGGAAATGTATTCCTGTCAGAAAAAGAGCTTGCGGAGCTTAAAAAGGAGCTTCCCGGCAAATGGGAATATTACATTGACCGCTTATCCGGCTATATCGCTTCCACCGGGAAGAAATACAAGAACCATGCCGCCACTATCCGGCGTTGGGCGGCTGATGATAAGGCAAAGGAGAAACCGAAAAAGGGAATCCCCGATTATACCTACAAGGAGGGCGAGAGCCTTTGACTGCATAGACACAACGCCCCGTAAACAGGGCGTGGAAAAGACCATAAACAAGGAGGACGATTTTATGAGTGATTATGATAACGCTATTTTCCGGCTTGCCACGGCACAGGAAGCAGAGCCGGAGGACTATACCGGGGAGGACGGGCTTCTATATTGCGGGAGCTGCCGCCAGCCCAAAGAAGCCTACTTCCCGGAGGGCAAGACGCTTTTCGGACGTGACCGCCACCCCAAAGAATGCGACTGCCAGCGGAAACGCCGGGAAACGCTGGAAGCCGCAGACCGGGAGCAGAAACACCGGGAGGAAGTGGAACGGCGGAGGGAATGGTATCTGAGAGAGTATTCCTGGGACAAGGTGGCGCAGAGAATATGCAGTGTGATGGAGAAAAATGAGAGAGACAAAGATCAGTATCGTAGTGCCGGTGTATAACGCGGAAAAAGAATTACAGCGCTGTGTGGACAGTATTTTCCGACAGAGCTTTTCCAACTGGGAACTGCTGCTTATCGATGACGGCAGCAGGGATAGTTCTTCGGCCTTGTGTGACAGGCTGGGGGCGCAGGACACAAGGGTCCGGGTCTGGCACAAGGAAAACGGCGGTGTCAGCAGTGCCAGAAATCTGGGGATCTGTAAGGCTGAAGGAGAGTATCTTTTTTTTACGGACAGTGATGATACCCTGTTCCCGGATACCCTGGCAACTTTATATCAAAAGGCAAAAGTATCCGGCGCGGATCTTTCGGTGTGCGGTTTTACATATCTGGTGGAACAGACGAAAGAATGTGTGGATAACCTTCCGGAAAAAGCTTTCTGCGGTGGAGGAAAAGAATATCTGGAGGAGCGGTTTTTATCGGACTTCCGGCGGGAATTTTTCAATCCGCCATGGAATAAGCTGATCCGCAGGGAATTGCTTCTGGAAAATGATATCCGCTTCGGAGAGGAATTTGCCATCTGTGAGGATATGGCTTTTTCCATGCAGGTGCTGGAAAAGAGCAAAGGGATCTGTGTGGTTCCGGAGTCGTTGTATTGTTATCACTATAAGGAAGCGGAGAATCTGGTGAACCGTTTTCATGAGAACTATTATGAGGCTTTATTGTATTTCCGGGACCGCACCTGGCAGTGCTTCCGAACGCTTCAGGCAAAGCAGGAACTGTATGCGGAGGTCAATGCCTGTTTCGTGGGGAAGAGTCTGATGTATCTGCATAAGATCTATAGAGATTCCGGCTATGAGGAAACCAGGAAATATGCGGAACTGAAACGGATCGGTGGTTCCCTGCCGCTGCAGAATGCCCTGCGGGAATACCGGGCCACGGGAAAGAGGCGCTTGCTGCGGGAGTTGCTCCTGCATAAGAAATTCCGGCTATTGGACAGTCTGTACCGGTGGCGGTAGGACAGGGGAAGGAGAGAGGATTGGAACTGACAAAACAGATCGGCGTATTGCGCAATCGAAAAACCTTGGACGGAAGAAAAGCAGACAGGAACAAAGTAAATCTGGAGTACTGGAATTTTAATGAGAATCTGGGGGATCTGCTGGCACCGGTGGTGACGCAGTGGATGTTGCACCGTCTGGGACTGGATCTGTACAGAGAGGCGGCAAAGCCCTGCCATCTGATGACCATTGGTTCTGTGTTGGGACTGGGAGTTTTCGATGCGGTGATCTGGGGCAGCGGGGTCAATTCCTTCGCCCATGTGGGACGGGTGACTACACAAAAGGGATACCGGAAGCTGGATATCCGGGCAGTCAGAGGTCCGGTCACCGCACAGGTGCTCCGGGAGAACGGATATACCTGTCCGCAGATCTACGGAGACCCGGCGATCCTGCTGCCTCTGATTTATCCCGGCAGACGACCGGAGAAAAAGAAAAAATATGTGGTGATCGACCATTACATGAAGCGGAAAACGACAGGAGATGACAGACTTTCCATACGAACCGGAGATTACCGGACCTTCCTCGACAAAATTCTGGAGGCGGAGGTGGTATACTCGTCTTCGTTACATGGGATCATTCTGGCGGAGAGCTATGGGGTCCCGTCGGTATTCCTTCGGCAGGGGATGGAGGAAGAGATGCTGAAATATTATGACTGGTACTTTGCCACCGGCAGATATGAGGTGCGCTCGGCAACATCCCTTGCGGAAGCAAAGGAAACAGAACCCATGAAATTGCCCGAACTGGAAGAACTGAGGGAGGGACTGCTACAGAGCTTTCCCTATGATCTGTGGATCGGCCAGAAAGCCGGAAGGAGAAAGTGTGAATGAAAAGGACCCGAAATGCCGTCAGAAATGTGATCTTCGGAGGACTCCTGAAGGGGTATCAGATTCTGGTTCCTTTTATCATGCGCACGCTGCTGATCCGGTACCTGGGAATGGAATATCTGGGGCTGAACAGTCTGTTTACTTCCATACTGCAGATCCTGAATCTGGCGGAGCTGGGAGTAGGGAGTGCACTGGGCTACAGTATGTATGCTCCCATCGCGGAAGGAAAGAAGGACGAGATCTGTGCTCTGTTGTCATTGTATCGCAGATATTACCGCCTGATCGGTCTGGGGATCTTTCTGGCCGGAATAGTGCTGCTGCCGTTTCTGCCATCGTTGGTGAAAACGGACAGTATTCCGCCGGATGTGGATTTGTATGTATTGTATCTGCTGCATCTGGGAGCCTGTGTCATCAGTTACTGGCTGTTTGCGTATAAAAACAGTCTGCTGGCAGCTCATCAGCGAAGTGACCTGGCAAATAAGGCGGATCTGGCGGTACGGACGCTGCAGTATCTTATACAGGCCGGGCTGCTGGTGGGCTTTCGGAATTATTACTGGTATCTGCTGGCGGCACTGGGAGCACAGATCCTGACGAATCTGTGTACCGCACTGGTGGCACAGAAAAATTATCCGGATTATGTCCCAAAGGGACAGGTGGAAGAGCAGACCAGGCAAAAAATCCGGGGCAAGATCAAGGACCTGTTTACCTCCCGGGTGGGGGTGGTCATTGTGAATTCCGCGGATACTCTGGTCATTTCGGCATTTTTGGGACTGACGGTGCTGGCAGTCTATCAGAATTATTATTACATCGTTACTTCCGTTATTGGTCTGGTAGGGGTGCTTTTCACCTCCACTCTAGCCGGGATCGGCAATAGTCTTCTGACCGAGAGCCGGGGGAAAAATTATGCGGACTTCTGTAAATTTACACTGTTGATCGCCTGGATCGCAGGACTTTGCACCTGCTGCCTGCTGTGTCTGTTGCAGCCCTTTATGAAACTGTGGATCGGAGAGGCAGGCATTTTGCCCGGACAGATCGTGATCTGTCTGTGTGTATATTATTTTATCTACGAGTTCAACCAGCTGTTCAATGCCTACAAGGATGCCGCCGGGATCTGGCACAGAGACCGGTTCCGGACACTGACAACGGCAGGAGTGAATCTGGTCCTGAATCTTCTGCTGGTGAAACCTATGGGGCTGTACGGAGTGATCCTGTCTACGGTAGTTGCTACGCTCATCGTAGGAATGCCGTGGCTGATACATAATCTGTTTACGACGTTGTTTGACGGAGAGGACCGGCAAAGCTATCTGGGGACACTGGTCTTCTATGGAAGCGTAACATTTTTAAACTGTATGCTGACCGACCGGGTATGCAGTCAGATACCGGTAGAAGGAATCCGGGAATTATTGGAGCGGGCACTGGTATGTCTGCTTGTGTCCAACGGCATTTTTCTGTTGTGTTACGGAGGCCGGAAGGATTTCCGGGCCCTGTTGGCAATGGGGAAGAGATTTCTGCCTGAAATACCTCATGATAAAGCGGCTTCGGGAAATGACCGATCCGCAGAGGAAACCACAAAGTTTGCAGATTACGGAAAGGTGGGAGCTTTCTATGAAGATTGCAGTAGCGGGAACCGGGTATGTGGGATTGTCCATGGCAGTTCTGCTGGCCCAGAATCATGAAGTAACGGCGGTGGATGTGATACCGGAGAAGGTAGAGTTGTTACAAAAAGGGAGATCACCTATCCGGGATAAAGAGATCAAAGAATATCTGTCAGGCGGCAGGCTGCATTTGCAGGCTACCCTGGACGGAGAGGTGGCTTACCGGGATGCGGAGCTTGTGATCGTCTCCACACCGACGAACTATGATCCCGGAATTCACTTTTTTGATACCGGTTCTGTGGAAACGGTGGTGGAGACAGTACGGAGGGTGAATCCTGACGCGGTGATCGTGATCAAGAGTACGGTGCCGGTGGGATATACAGTGTCTCTGATGGAAAAATATCACACGGACAGGATCCTGTTTTCTCCGGAATTTTTGCGGGAAGGGCATGCACTGTATGACAATCTGTATCCTTCCCGGATCATTGTGGGAGCAGACACAAAGTCCGTTGAAATGGAGGAGTATGCAAGACGGTTTGCAGAGCTTTTGCGTGAGGGTGCAAAAAAACAGGAGATCCCCATACGGATCATGGACCCTACGGAAGCGGAGGCGGTAAAACTGTTTGCCAATACCTATCTGGCGCTCCGGGTCAGTTTTTTTAACGAACTGGACACTTATGCGGAGATGCG
>OGYC01002835.1_pt1 | contig 11159 bp, 7 predicted proteins | sample 1576461 | NCBI WGS metagenome assembly OGYC01 (sample SAMEA3541569, study PRJEB24748) | human gut metagenome | biome: human gut; feature: human-associated habitat; material: faeces | place: China | collected 2012 | reverse complement strand
AAATAAATTGGAGCTTTCGGGTGAAAAGCGAAAAAGACAATTCTCTGCCATACACGATCTTTTCTCGTGTTTTCCCCGAAGTATTTTTTTAATTATTAAAATTTTAATCATGGAAACATCAACCACGTTCTCAAGAATCGTGAAACGCAACGGGGAAATTTGCGATTTCAAACCGGAAAAGATTGAACAAGCTATTTTTAAGGCAACGAGAGCCATCGGACAGCCCGATCGTAAAACGGCACGTGCCCTGTGTGACAAAGTCGTGCAAATTCTTGCCGCAAGCACACCGGAAAAGGAACTCCCGCACGTGGAACAGGTACAGGACACCGTGGAACTGGTGCTGTTCCAACACGGCGACCTGCAACTGATGAAAACGTACTTGCTTTACCGCAAGCAACACGAGCAAATCCGAAACTCGAAGACCTTACTGACAAATATAGAGGTAATGGATAATTACCTGTCATTGAGCGACTGGAGAGTAAAAGAGAGTGCTAATTCCTCGTACTCGCTGCAAGGATTGAATCAGCATATATCCACACAAATCACCTCCAATTACTGGCTAAGCCAACTCTACCCGGAACGGGTATCGGAAGCGCACAAAAGCGGGGCGTTGCATATCCACGACTTGGGATTCCTAAGCGTCTATTGCGTGGGATGGGACTTGAAGGATTTACTTACCGTCGGATTCCGGGGAGTGGAGGGGAAAGCGCAAAGCAGCCCGGCAAAGCACCTTCGCACGGCTCTCGGACAAATCGTGAATTTCTTCTATACCATGCAAGGCGAGGCCGCTGGGGCACAGGCTTTTTCTAACTTCGACACGTTCCTCGCCCCCTACATACGCTTTGACAAGTTGAACTACAAACAGGTGAAACAATGCTTGCAGGAATTCCTGTTCAACTTGAACGTACCCACCCGTGTAGGATTCCAGACACCGTTTACCAATATCACGATGGATCTCGTCGTACCCGATTTCTTGAAAAACGAACATATCGTGCACGGGGGTGAAATCAAAGAAGAGGTGTACGGGGATTTCCAAGCCGAAATGACGATACTTAACAAAGCGTTCGCCGAAGTGATGAGCGAAGGGGATGCTTCCGGCAGCCTGTTCTCGTTCCCCATCCCGACGTACAATATTACCCCGGACTTTGACTGGAATAACCCGGAGTACGAGGGCATCTGGGAAATGACAGCAAAATACGGTATTCCTTATTTCTCCAATTTCGTGAATTCGGACATGAAGCCGGATGACGTGCGCAGTATGTGTTGTCGCCTTCGTCTGGATAAACGGGATCCCATGAAACGGGGCGGCGGTTTGTTTGCAGCGAACCCGTTGACCGGATCGGTAGGTGTGGTCACGATCAACCTGCCCCGCTTGGGATATGAAGCCGCATCGGAAGAGAATTTCTTCCAACGCCTGCAACACTTGATGGAAATCAGCAAGGAAAGTCTGGAAATCAAGCGCAAAATTATTGAACGCTACACGGAAAAAGGGCTGTATCCTTATTCCAAATATTACCTGCGTTACGTGAAAGAGCGTTACGGGTGTTTCTGGAAAAACCATTTCTCGACGATCGGTATCAACGGCATGAACGAGTGTTGCATGAACTTCCTCGGGGTTCCTATTTCACACCCGGACGGGATGGGATTCGCGCAAAAAGTGATGCACTTTATGCGGGATATACTGGCACAATTCCAAGATGAAACCGGTAATATCTATAACCTTGAAGCCACTCCGGCGGAAAGTACCTCTTACCGATTCGCTTTGCTCGACACGGCCGAATATCCCGATATTATCGTTGCCAACCAAGAACAATTCAAACAGGGTGCCGATCCTTATTACACGAACTCCACGCATCTGCCCGTGAACTTCACGGACGACCTGTACGAGGCACTCGACCAACAGGACAAATTACAAACGCTGTACACGGGTGGAACTGTTTTCCACGTGTTTACCGGAGAACACCGCACGTCCGCACAAGCGGCTAAAAACATGATTCGTAAGGTAACGGCAAATTTCCGCCTGCCTTATATCACGCTCTCGCCCTCGTTCAGCATATGCCCCTCGCACGGGTACATCGCGGGAGAACATTTCAAATGTCCGCGTTGCGGGGCTTCCTCGGAAGTGTACAGCCGGATAGTAGGGTACATGCGTCCCGTGAGCCAATGGAACAACGGGAAACGAGCCGAGTTCGACGACCGGAAACTGTTTGACAAGAGCGTCCGGGAAAAAGAAAGCGTACTATGCGAATAGGAGGATTTGTCAAACAAAGCCTAATCGACTGGGAAGGCAAAGTATCCGCAGTGATATTCACGAAAGGTTGCAATTTTCGCTGCGGTTACTGCCACAATCCATCTCTTGTACTGCCGGAATTACTCCGGCAGACACAAGACTTAAAGGAAGAGGAGATATTCGGTTTTCTCGATAAACGATTAGGGTGGCTTGATGGGGTGGTGATATCCGGGGGTGAACCGACATTGCACGAAGACCTGCTCCCGTTTATCCAAAAAATAAAAGCTCTCGGGTTACCCGTGAAACTCGACACGAACGGGTCGAATCCGGAGCTTTTACAACAACTGATTGCAGGACGATGGATAGATGCCGTGGCAATGGATATCAAATCCTCCCTCTCGCTCCCCTGCTACCGAAAGGTAAATTACACGATGACAGCCTCGTTGCTGGAAAAGATACAAGAGTCCATCCGGATTATCAAAACCTCCGGACTGGAATACCAGTTCCGGACGACGGTTATCCCGCAAGTGCAAAGCCCCGAGGACATCCAAAACTTACAGGAAAAATTCTCAGGTACACACTATGTCATGCAGGAGTTCCGGGACGGGGATATTCTGGATAAATATATACACGAATAAACGAAATAATATTACTTTTACACACCCATTTTATATATCAAGATTATGCAGAAGTTCATTTTATTATCCATATTATTTATCACGGCAATCACCGGATACTCACAAAAACGTATCGTATCGCTTGCCGCCTCCATCACGCAAAACCTGTATCTTTTAGGAGCAAACGAGGACATCGTGGGCTGCACCCGTTTTTGCATCACGGAACCGGCAGATTCTATTCCCGTCGTAGCGGATGCCGTAAACGTGAACATGGAGAAGATCGTAGCTCTCCGTCCCGATATCGTTCTCACCGGAGGACTTACTCCGCCTAAAGTTCTGGAAGGACTCGAACGCATGGGTATAAAGACGCTACGACTGGAACAACCCAAAAACTTCGAGGAGATATGCGAGCAATTCATTATTCTGGGAGAATTATCAAATAAGAAGACAAAAGCGGAAAGCACCGTGCAGGAGTGCAAAACACGATTGGAAGAAGCCAAGAAAAACATTCCTTCCGACAGATATCCCAAGGTATTCATGGAGATCGGATGCGACCCGTTGTATACCGCCCTGCCCGGATCGTTCATGCACGACTATATCCAACAAACCGGTGGGATAAATATCGCCAAAGACCTCGACAATGCTATGATATCCAAAGAATTTGTTCTTCTCCAAAACCCGGATATCATTTTCATCGTCGGCATGGGCATCGTGGGCGAAAACGAGATTTCCAAATGGAAAGAGATCAATAGCCTCAATGCCGTGAAAAATGACAAGCTATTCCCGCTTGACGACTACATTTGCAGCCCCACGCCCATCACTTTCGTGGAGACGGTAGAAGAGTTGATCAAACTACTGTATTGATCAGGCAATTTGTATCCCGAGCTTACGGAAATTCTTCGGCTGACCGAAAAGCACGAACACGTCTTTTGTCGTGAACACAAGGTCGGCAGGAGGATTGTCCATGACCAGCGTTTTACCGGCCTTAGCATCGTAACGCTTTAACGCTACCAGCTTTAACCCGAACTCTTCCTCGAAATTGGCATCCTCTAACTTTCGTCCCACGAAAGTGGAATGTACTTCCCACTCGATAATTAAATGGTCGTCGTCCACCACGTAAGAATCAATTGTCGTACCCAACTCCACTTTCGTGGCAAAGAAATCGGCATATTCCCACTCGGGGTTTACGATTTCCGTGATTCCCATAGACGTTAAAATCACCTTGTGCACGGGAGAGATGGAACGGGCTACGATACGCTTCACCCCAAACTGCTTCAACAGCGCTATCACGAATAACGAGGTTCCAAAATCCTTACCGAATACCACGAACACTACATCCACGTCCAGCAACGGCAAGGTCTGCAACGCTTGGGCATTCTTCACGTCCAACGCTACAGTGTTCGTGATCGATTCCTTGTACAAATTGATCTTACTAATATCCGAATCGACGCCCAATACTTCATTCCCCCGCTTTGTCAACCGTTGTGACAGAGCAAGCCCGAAATTTCCCAGTCCAAATACAATACACTTCATAATAATTGAAAATTGAGAATTGAAAATTGAAAATGAAAAACATATTTTCCATTTCCGAGATTCAATTCGTTATTATATATCATTACCTTTTCCATTTATATTATCTGTCCAAATTATTATTCACGTCCTACTCTAATCATTTTCAATTTTCAACTTTCAATTTTCAATTATTAAAGTATTACCGTGTCGTCCGGATAAGTGTACAGTTTCACTTCCTGCCTGCGGATAAAGCAAGCCAGAAGGGTGAGCAAACCGACACGACCGACGAACATCGTGAGGCTGACGATCAGTTTGCCCGCAACACTCAGATGCGGAGTCAGATCCATGGTCAATCCTACCGTACCCAAGGCGGAAACGATCTCGAACACGGCTTGAGTTATCGTGGCTGTCGGTTCCAAGATGATAATAGCGAATGTACCCAGAATAATCCAAAGGATGGAAAGCACTATCACGGAATGTGCCCGATTCACGTTCTCCCGGGTCAGTTGACGATGCGCTACCACTACCCGATCGTTTCCCGTGAGATTCGCCCAAATATTCTTCAACGCGATCACGAATGTAGTTACTTTTATACCACCGCCCGTGGACATAGGAGCCGCACCAATCCACATCAACACGATAGTCAGAAAGATTGTCGTCGGGTGCAAAATGGATATATTCACGTTATTGAAACCCGCCGTACGGGGCGTCACCGCTCCCATGAACGAGGTCGCGAATTTACCCGTCAGGGACATTCCCTCCAAGGCATTGTGATTCTCGAATATCCAGAACAATCCCGTTCCCACGACCAGCAACACCAAGGTTGTCGGCAACACAATACGGGTTGTCGTACTCACGATACGGGGTTCATGAACCACCTTGTAATTCAGTCCCAACATACATTTTATCTGATTCCGGATTCCATAGTGCAGAAGACGCCCGTAATTAAACAAAATCGGGAACCCGATACCCCCGAAGATAATCAGAAACGCCAGAATAATCTGCAACCCGTACAGGTGGCGAATCAAGGGATCGTAGAGATTTCCCGGTAAAGTGGAGAACCCCGCGTTACAGAAAGCAGAGATCCCATGGAACAGGGAAAAAAAGATTTTATTCCCGACTCCCGCAACATCCTGTATCTGCAAATATACCAGATAGACACCTATTCCTTCTATAATAAACGTTGTCAAAACAATGTACACGACAGTCCTGAATATATCACTTAGGGAAGCCTCGTTCAGCAAGTTCTTCATCATCAATTGATCGTGAAAAGAGGTCCCGCTCAAAAACGACATGGCGAAAAAACTCGTGAAGGTCATTACCCCTATACCACCGACTTGAATCAGAAACAACAAAACGACCTGCCCCATTAACGTGAACGTTCCCCCGGTATCGACCACCGTCAATCCCGTCACGCACACGGCACTCGTCGAAGTGAAAAGCGCATCCGTGAAACTTATTCCCCCGTAGGTTGCGTTAGGCAACCTCAACAATACCGCTCCCAGCAATATAATAAACAGGAAACTCCCGGCAAAAAGAACTTCCGGCTTCACCCGGCTTCGTATCACGACAAATATCTGTTTAGAGAGCTGAATAATACTGAGCAGCAATACCACCCCGTAAGTCAATACACGCTCTATCTTGAATAACACGGGGCGTTCCGTTTCAAACCCCAGTGTATCGAAATGTTTGGATAACAAGGTTAAAGCGAACAAGAAGAACAGCACCAGCACTTCTACCCAAAAACCTTTTTCCGCTCGTAACAGTCTAAAATTAAACACGAACCGCAACAATCCAAGAGCCAGAAAAAGACGCATGATTTCCCGAAACACGTAATATATTTCGTGGGAATAAGTATCGGGCATCCTGAAACCGAACCGATAAATGACTAAAATAACAGCCAGAAATGAAGCAAGGAATAACAATACATTGCTTACCAGTTCCACCATTTTTTTGACAGACTTGTATATTTTCCTCGCTCTATATTGAAACTCCACTGAAAGCATAACATCTTTTTTTAGTTTTTAACGACAGCCCCCTGCACGAGGTTACAAAAAACGCAAAAAACTCATTTGCCCGGAGCATGTCAAAAGTCCCCGATACTAACCTGCTGGGCAAATGCGTAAAACCGCTTTTGCCCGGTCCATAAAGTCGAGCCTTCGGCTCTTAAGGTTCATAAAGTCCATAAGGTCACAGGCGTCCTTCGGACTGTGTTCATCGGCAGCAAAGCTGCCGTAGGTTAAGCACCCGCAAGATCTACGGATTTTACGAACCTTATGGACTTTATGAACCTTATGGACTTTATGAACCTTTGACTTGAGCGAAGCGACTTCCCATTTGCGTCATTCGGCAATTTAGTGTATTTTTGTACACGAAATAAGAAAGACACGAAGCATGAGTGAAAACAAACCATTGACAAAACTATCCACGTTAGGGGAATTCGGGTTAATCCGCCACTTGACGCAAGATATAAAATTAAAAAATTCTTCTTCCGTGAAAGGAGTCGGCGACGATGCCGCAGTTCTGGACTACAAGGATAAAAAAGTGCTCGTCAGCACGGACATGTTGATAGAAGGCGTACATTTCGACCTCACGTATGCACCATTGAAACATTTGGGATACAAGGCCGTGGCAACCAACGTCAGCGACATTTGCGCCATGAACGGCACGGCGAAACAGATTACCGTTTCGTTAGCCATATCCAACCGCTTTTCGCTGGAAGCCGTGGAAGAATTATACGAGGGGATTTACCTCGCCTGCGACCAATACGGGGTAGACCTCGTGGGCGGCGACACGACATCTTCCAAAACCGGCATGTGTATCAGCATCACCGTGCTCGGGGAAGCAGACGACGAAGAGATCACGTACCGCAACACGGCAAAAGAAAACAACTTAATCTGCGTAAGCGGGGATTTGGGAGCCGCCTACATGGGTTTGCAATTACTGGAGCGGGAAAAAGTGGTATTTCAAGAAAACCAGAGTTCCCAACCGGACTTCTCCGGCTACGAGTACATACTGGAACGCCAGCTAAAACCGGAAGCCCGGCAGGATATCGTCCGCCTGTTGAAAGAAAAAGGTATCAAGCCCACGGCCATGATGGACGTTTCCGACGGCCTCTCTTCCGAGGTATTGCACATATGCCACGATTCCGGTTTGGGTTGCAAAATATACGAGGATAAACTCCCGATTGATTACCAGACTTACAAAATGGCGGAAGAACTGAACATGAACGCCACCGTGTGTGCCCTCTCCGGCGGTGAGGACTACGAATTGCTGTTTACCGCCCCGCTGGAAGATTTCGAGAAATTATCCGCCATGGAAGGAATCAGCATCATCGGGCATACCTGCGCCAAAAGCGAAGGATATAACTTGATCACGAAAGACGGCAATTCTTTCGAACTGAAAGCACAAGGCTGGGTAAATTTTAACCCCGACAACCAACAATAAACGACCGACCATGAGCAAACTGGACAATATATTGGACGAATCTTTACTGCACAGTGCCAGCGGCGACCGGAAAGCCCTCCGCCTGTTGTTGAGAAAAGTCATCCCCGACAGATTCCGCTATTATCACGAGAGCCGGGCAATAACCCGCCAAGAGGAATTTTCCGATATGCTATACAAAATCCTCTTGCTTGAACTGGATGAGGAAGAAGAAGAAAGCATCGAACTGGCTGAACTGGCATACTTGGGCATCAGCGAAAGAATCACGTGTTCCCCGGAAAACATCTACGATTGCGTGAAGAAACGAATCATATTGATGCATTATTTCGCGGACTATTTCACGGATAGCATGATTGAGGTATTTCTGAAAAAATACAGGGCGGACAATCTATTGGAAGCCCGGAAACTCGCATTGGAATCCCTCGAACGGATGCAGTTATTCGATATTTTCTTCATGGAACAAAACTTCGGCAACCGCATCGACCGGGACGAACAACTCACCGACGTCAGCAATGACATTGAACTCGCTCCCAACCTCTCGGACGAGGAACTGGAAGAAGCCGGACTGATGCACCGGGTGCTGTACGCCTATTTGAAAATGAAGTACAGGGAATAAACAACCCTTTACCCGGGGGAAAGCTACCGCGAAGCATTAAATTAGCCTTTCTCCCGCATCCCGAACACGAGGAACAACATTTCGCCAGCGTGTGTTAAAAAAGCATATACTTTACTAAAACGTGGGCGAAGTGTGGGCGAAATACAGGCGAAGAGTGGGCGATGTCGCCTAACACTCGGGCAACACCCGCCCTAAACCCTTCCTAATCTATTAGCTATCCCTTGAGTTAGGGATACTAAAGTATTGGCAAACGACTTAATTCATGCCATACAGAAAGAAGAGTGCACTTTTTACAGCACACTCTCCATGAAAAACACGTCTGATAAAAAGCACACTCCGGCGAACTATCTTCGCCGGCGACGAAGCCAGATATAGAGTCCGCACAAAACCATGAGTACCGGCAACACCCACATAAACACGATTTTCCAAACGGCCGCCCCGGTCTGTCCTAAATAGAAATCCGTATCCGTGGGTTCGGGTCTGCGAACGTCGATAGGTACTTCCTCGTCCGACATCCAATAGAAAGTTCCCATGATGACGGAAAAATTGGAAGCATTGATTCCTTTGCGCCCCGTGCTCAATTCACCGTTACTGATACAATCGGCATCACCGAAAATCATTATTTTCTGTTCCCTGCCTGCCACCTCCCGGGTCAAAGCAACAGTAGTCACGTAGGATTTCTGCACCTCCCCGCTTCCCGAATCCAAAGTCACCTTATCATCCACGAAATTCACGGTCTGCAATTCGTTCCATACTAAAGAATCGGTTCGGAATAACGGACTTACCTTAAAGCCTTTACCCGTGGTATACTCCAACCCGGACACGTTCGGCATAGTAACTACCGATTTATACTTCCGCATATCCGCGAAATGATAAATCAATTCCCCGGACTCCTCCGTCGGGTAGGCTTGAATAAGTTCCGGCGCGTAATTCTCCGTGGCCCGGACAAGGATTCCCGGAACGAGTTTCACCCCGAACGATTCCAATATCGGGCTCATCACGTCCCCCCGTTTCGGTTCGCTCAAGATTAAAAGATTGCCCCCGCGGGCAACGTACTTATCCCAATTCACCTGTTCCTCCGGCGTGAACGGGGAGCGCATCTCTGCCACCACAATGATATTCACGTCTTCCGGTACTTCCCGCTCCAACGACACTTCCGCCACGTCAAAACCTTGGTTCATCAGAGCATAACGGAATTTCTTGTCCTTCGTGAAAGCACTGTAATTCCGGTCACCGTCTTGGCGGATATTCCGTTCGCCATGCCCGGTCAGAAAGCCCACTTTCGGCAACCTCATCGCGAGACGTTTGAAGGCAGCCGTGATTTCGGTTTCCCCCGGGTGATGCATCATATCGTTAAAGGTTCTCAAGAACGTCTTTTCACCGCTCTCCCGTTCCAATACCCGGATAAACAAGTTTCCTTCGCCGGAAAGGTCGATTTGCTTCTTGATTTGTTCCGGAGTAATGAATAAATTGGAATCTAAATTAAAAATACGCATGTACTCTTTTGCCCGTTGTTCCGTATTTTTGCCCGGGAAACGCTCATCCATATCTGGATTGACCACGGTATCGTAATAGTAGACATATTTCATTTTAATATCCGGCTTGAACCGGAGATAATGACGGAATCGCCGTTCATCATATTTCACCCGATCCGGCAGTGCCGTCCACACGTCTTTTTCATCCAACACGTTCACGTAGGTCGTTATCGTCATACCTCCTTCCAGACGTTTGATTACATCCTGACTGTTAGGCGTCAACGTATTCGTCTTGGTTGCCGTCGCGTCATAATAAGTCATCAATGACGGGCGGGAAGAAAGGTATCCCAACAACATTGCCAGAAACAGTACGGAAAAGTATTTTCCGATAGTAGACACCCACGGACTCTTCTGCCGCACGGATTGCATCCGTACCACGGCAAGCGCAAGGAACATTGCCACGACAATAATAAAATACAGCACGTCTTCGCTACAAATCAACCCGTTGACAAATTCATTGCAACGCCCCGATATGGAAAGCCAATAAGTAATCTCCCGTACCAGAGCTATCCCCTGCCACATATCTTTCACGAAATTCAACACCGCCAACATGGCTAAGGTCAACACGGCGGCAACCACTTGATAGGAAGTCAAACTCGACATGAAAAGACCTATCGCCGCGTACGCGCAAATCAAAAGATACAACCCCAACAAGCCGGAGAGTACCGCCGGAAGGTCAAAGTCCTTCACCACGATTGCCGAAAAAATAATCATTAACACCAGCACCCCGATCAACGCCAACCCGTAGATCATCATCGACAAGAATTTGCCCAGTATAATCTGGGTATTGGTCACCGGCGAGGAGTACAGCAACTTGATAGAGCCGCTTCCCAGTTCCCGGCTCATCAATCCCATGGTAAGCAAAGGAATATACAGGTACAGGTAGCCTTGAATATCCGCGAATATAGTGTAATGAGAACTGGCGAACAATAACGGGGTAAGGGGAGGGAGGGAATATCCCATCGTTTGTTCTTGGGCTATCTGTACCAGATATTGCCCGAACGCCATACACCCTTGAAAAGAAAAAATCACGAGTATCAACCACGCCACCGGTGAATAAAAAAGAGTTTGCAACTCTGTTCTGGCTATTTTATATATCGTTTTCATTGTATTTGTTTTTAATCTGTCTACTTTTTAGATAATTCAGCGAAAATAGTATCCAGAGAACTTCTCTCCAGATTGATTTCCGTCAAACGCCATCCCCG
>OGYC01002825.1_pt1 | contig 11202 bp, 7 predicted proteins | sample 1576461 | NCBI WGS metagenome assembly OGYC01 (sample SAMEA3541569, study PRJEB24748) | human gut metagenome | biome: human gut; feature: human-associated habitat; material: faeces | place: China | collected 2012 | reverse complement strand
ATTACGAAGGGGACGATTACAAGAACAAGGCCGTCCAATGTGGTGACAACGCTGAGCGGCAAATACCCGTATGTGGTGAGCAACGCCAACACTGACTATGAGAGCGGACAGTTCAGCATGATGTTTATGCCGAAAGACTCTGACGGAGAATATACAACTGAGAATGATTATATTTACCGTGAAGATATAAAAGCATTTTTGAATGATGGCAAGCCAAAGATCATGAAACTGAGTGATGGCCGTATCTGGATGATTGCTACCACGGATGGGCTGACTGAGGACAACGGTGAAGTTGAGCATTACGTACACCACAGCTTTAACTGGGTTGAGATCGGCGACCCGGAAAGTTCCAGCGATTTGTACAACAATAACTTTATTGATGTGAATCTGGAGGGGTGATGTGCCATGTATGATATACAGCAAACGGACATTGACCTTTTGCAGCAGCGTGTAAAAACGATTTACACCAAGATCCAACTGCTGAACAACCAGATGACTGTTATTGACGAGATAGACGGTGCTTTTATTGACGGCAGTGTATCGATTGATTCCGGAAGTGATATACGGCGGACTTTTGATGGGACAATCCTTGTAAAGGATGAAAGTTATATGACGGCCGAGACTTCCCGCGTATGGCTGGACAAAAAGATCCGGGTATATATTGGCTTTTTACATCAGCGCAGCGGCGAAGTATGCTGGTACACGCTGGGCGTTTATAACTTTTGTGACAACTCTTTTACCTATGATGCAACTACACAAACACTGAAAATCAGTTGCCTGGATTTAATGAGCGGCCTGAATGGTGAGTTGGGAGGGACATTGATTGGTTCTGAGACACAGATACCGAAGGGCAGTGATATACGCGATGCAATGGTAAAAACTGTGACGCAACTTGGTGGAGTGGGTAAATATAGGATTGGGTATCAGACAAGTTACGTACCCTATGATATGAGTTGGGCTACAGGCACAACGGTATGGGAGATACTGGAAGAATTGCGAGACCTGTATTACAGCTACGAAATGTTTTTTGACGAAGATACTTTTGTGTGCCAGCGTGTGCCCATGAACAACGAAGAGCCGCTTGTACTGACGGATGATATTTTTGGAAAATTTGTTATCTCGGAAAGTTTGACGAACTCCTTTAGTGAAGTGAAGAATGTGATTGAGGTTTGGGGGGAAACTACCAAAAGTAATTATTACTCTGACAGCTGCACATTTGAAAACGGCATTTACACTTTTAAGGTGACGGGCGCACAAATCAAAGACAACAAGAAGTTCAGTTTTTTGGCGCCGGAGACAAATCCGGGTGAGTGCCAGATAAAGATCATAAATGTAGAGACTGATGCCAAGACTGGCAAAAAAAATGAAAAAGAATATGGCCCTTATAAGCTGTACCGTAGCGCCGTAGATGATACCGGTGAAGATGTTTTGCTGGAAGCCAAGACTATGGAGGCCAAGAAATACTATGTGGTAAAGCTGAAAAAAGAAAAGATGTATTTTGTTGGACAGACACAGGTGCATGCTATGGTGCGGTTGGTAAATGCCTTGCCTAGCGCGGAACAGGCCAAGAAGGATAAGGAAAATTTTGCCTGTGACAACCTTGGCTATGTGGTGAACCCGGAAAGCCCATTTACTATTGACAAAATAGGGGAGAGAATCAAGGTTTGCAGCAGCGGTGACTATGAAAAGATTTACACGGATGAACTGGCTTTGCAGCGTGCGGAATATGAACTATATGTTGGCAGCCGCCTGACGGATAGCATTAGCGTGGAGTGTATTTTGATACCATGGTTGGATGTAAACCAGAAGATTAGTTATAAGCCGCATATGACTACCGACAAAGAGCCGAACCAGTACATGATAAGCAGTTTGAGCTTTGACCTTACCAGTGGGACTATGACTGTAAAAATGGCCCACTTTTACCCGTATTACCCGAACACGGTACAGTTGGTGCCGACGGTGACAGTGACAAGTTGAGAGGTGAGTACCTTTGAGCAAAACATATACAGACCTGCAAAACAATTTCCCGGACAGTGTGGATACGCTTGACAAGATGCAGGATTTGAATACAAGTACAAAAACAATGGCTGACCGCTATTATTCCATGGTGGAGGCCAACAATATTACAGGCGCTAACGAGTATCTGGTGCAGAACCCCTCGTTGGCGCTTTCTGTTTTTAATGCCGACAAATACAATAAACTGCGAGATGCGATCGTATCTGTGGAGCGCTTTTTCTATGATGAGGTGAAGCTATATATTGGCGATAAGCATGAGCAGTACGAGTCTATTGACGGCGGGGCTTATTGATAGGGGAGAAGCGTTATGGGAATTAAATTTAAAAGACAAGGTGGCGGCTCGACCAACTATAACTCAGCCAAAGCGCCTACAAGTTTGAATTATGGCGAGCCTGCCGTTGACAGTGAAGGCCGCATTTATGTTGGCAATGGACAGCGCCAGGTAGTGAGCCGCGTAAAAATTGCCGACAGCTGTACCAATGCGACCAGTGCTACGACTGCGGTGCGAGCCACGAATGCCAGTAATGCCGACCGGGCAAAATTCGATTTGCCGCTGTACCATGCTTATCTTTCGGCGTCCAGCTGGAGCAATTATGGGAGTTATTATACACAGTCTCCCAGTTGTTACGCAGAGAGCGGCGGTCCTAGTATGACATCCGACATGCAGTTGAGCCCGCCTATGACGCAGGGCACAGGGGTGCAATCCACAGACGAATCGCTAATGGAAACGCTAAACATTATCAATGCGGGAACGACTACGCCCGGTTACGGAAGAATTACCGTAAAGGTTTGGGAAAAACCGGAGACAGACATTACTGTGTATTATTACGCACGATAAACTGACAAAATAGGAGGTGAAGCTAAATTGGCAATATCCTTTGAAGAATCCAGAAAGAAATTTGAGAGCGCAATAGCGAACGAAGCTGCCGAACCGGCAATGCTTGCCTCCTTTGAGGAAGTAGAAGCAGTGGCAGCGGAACCTGTTATGCAGGCCGTTGTTGGAGACGATTTCACTCGCAGCGACAAATATAAATGGTATGACCAGTATGAGGACAGTGCATACTCGACCATTGATAAGCTGAAAAACATCAAGATGGACGACAACCAGATCAACCTGACACAGGAAGATAACAGCCAGTTTATCCCGTTTGAGATGCCGCGCTACTATGATGGCGTTGACTTGATGCAGATGCTGATCCAGGTACATTATGTCAACAAGGAAAACCAGGACGGCATTGCCACGCCGGTAAATGTTACATACAGTGCGGACAAGATCCACTTTAACTGGTTGGTCGACAAGAACGTGACCAATGTTGAGGGTGAAGTCGATTTTGAAATCACGGCTACCGGTTCTAACGAAAAAAACGAGTCCTATTTGTGGAAGAGCCGCCCGAATGGTAAGCTGAATATTTTAAAGTCCCTGGCTGGCAATGGTGTGATTAAGCCGAGCGATGACTGGTACACCGGTTTTGTACAGCTGATGGACGAGAAGGTCTCGGAAGCTACCAAACAGGCACAGGCTGCTGCTGCCAGTGCGCAGGAGGCCAAAAACGCCGTTGCGAATGTGGATAACAAGATCACCAACGCGGCGGCTGGTATCAAGCAGGAAATCCAGAATGACTTGGATAAAAACTATGCCAAGAAAACAGAGTTGAGCGCCCTGCAGGATAAGGTGGATGGGCTGGACGGTCTGGCAAACTTTGATGTGGAGTACAGCGCCGACACGAAGGCGATGACATTTAAGAATGGCAACGCCACTATCAAGACTGTAACGATTGATACTGACCCGTCCGCTGAATGGGTGACTGCTTACGGCAAGACAGTAGACAGCAAAGTTTCTGCCGCCGTTACGCCTATACAGACGGAGCTGACAGACTACAAGACCGCCAATGACAAGGCCGTAAAGGACTTGCAGGACAGTGTTGGCGACCTGCCGAATACACTGCAAAGCGACTATTATAATAAGGAAGCCACTGATGCGCTGCTGGGGAAAAAGGCGGATGTCTCTGTTATTGACGGTATTCGCAACGATGTTACGCAGGCAAAGAATAATGTAGCTGACATGCAGGGCACGGTGGACAGCCTGAATACTGCTGTTGGCGAAATTCAGGGCAAGCTGGATGACATTGGCAAGAATGCAGGGCATGAGTATGACATTACCTACGAGGACAGCAAGCTGACCCTTATGGAGGACGGCACGCCGAAGACGCAGGTGACGATTGTTGGCGGTGGCGGCGGTGGCCCCGCTGCGGGCAGCACGATTACGATCGAGCGTATCGGCGAGTCTGCAATTACGGCTGTTGCCGGTGACCCTGTTGTGGTCAAGTTCCGGTTCACGAGTGTGGACAGTGCGGGCGATGATACCGGCAATGCGACAGGCACATGGTATGTTGGCAATACAAAGGTTGCTACCCAGACCATTATGCAGGGCGAAAACAGCTTTGACATCACGAAGTATCTGCACAGCGGTGAGAACCAGATCCGTTTGACGGTTGTAGACAGCATGGATACGACAGGTTCCAAGAAGTGGAGTGCCAATGTCGTTGATTTCTATCTGGAATCCACCTTTGATGACAGCCTTTTCTATAGTGGCGAGGTCACGGTGCGCTATACACCGTATGGCAGCGTTGAGAAGAAGATCGATTTTGCGCTGGACGGTAAGTCGATTGGTGGCACGACTACCAGTGTGACTGGCCGACAGATGACCTATTCTATTCCTGTGCAGAAGCACGGCAGTCACCTGCTGGAAATCAGCATGACGGCAGAGATCAATGGCAAGACCGTTAAGTCCAATGTCATCAAGAAGGACATTATGTGGGTGGCTGAGGGCGAGACAGCACCCATTATCAGCTGTGCTGTGAGAGATTACGAGACGAAGCAGTATAACAAGGTGTCCATTGAGTACACCGTATACGACCCTGCGTCCAGCACGAGCACTGTAAAGCTGGCTGTGGACGGCGTGACCGAGTCTACCCTGACTGTTGGGCGCACAAAGCAGATCTGGAGCTTTAAGAGCGCGAACAAGGGCAAGCATACACTGACGATCACTTGCGGCGAGACCGTAAAGACGATCAGTGTGAACGTGGTTGACCTTGGCGTTGTAATCGAGCCTGTTACTACGAACCTGGCATTTGATTTTAACCCAAGCGGCAAGACCAACGCCAGTGCAGACCGGCTTTGGACCGATGGCCAGACTAGCCTGAGTGTAAGCGATAACTTTGACTGGAGCAATGGCGGCTACCAGATCGACAGTGATGGCGATACCTATTTCTGCGTAAAAGCGGGCACCAAAGCCACGATCGATTATAAGCTTTTTGCCGATGATGCGAAGAAACTTGGCAAGAACTTTAAGATGATTTTTAAGACCACCAACGTGCGGGACTATAATGCTACGGCGCTGACTTGCCTGAACGGTGGTATTGGCCTGAATGTGCAGGCCCAGAAAGTTGCACTGACCAGTGAGCAGAACAGTATTGAACTGCCCACATGCGAAGACGACTTTATGGAATTTGAGCTGAATATTCTGCCGGATAGCCAGTACCGCGAGATGGTGCTGTGGCTGGATGGCATCCCATGCCGTGTACAGCTGTATGAATCCAGTGACAGCTTTACGCAGGCAAACCCGGTTGGCATCACGATTGGTTCTGACGATTGCGATGTGTTAATCTATCGCATGAAGAGCTATATGATGAACCTGACCGACGATGAGATCCTGGACAACTTTATTGCAGACGCCAAGAACGCTGACGAGATGATCGAGCGGTACAACCGCAACAACATCACGGATGCAAGCGGTGAGCTGAACCCGGACATTCTGGCGGAGCGCTGCCCCGACCTGCGTGTTATCAAGATCAGTGCGCCTACCTTTACCACGGGCAAGAAAAACGAAGTTGCAAACACTGTTATCCAGCAGATCTACAAGAACGGACGCGCCGTTGAGGACAACTGGACGGCCAACGGTTCCCACAAGGGACAGGGCACAAGCTCTGACCACTATGGCGAATCTGCGCGTAACATCGACATTAACTGTAAGGGCGGCTTTACCTTTGGCGATGAAAGCACCGGCTCTGTGTATGCGCTGACGGAAAACAGCGTTGCGGAGAATTACTTTAATATTAAAGTTAACGTTGCATCGTCTGAAAACGCAAACAACGCGCTGCTGGCAGATGATTTCAATGAGTTTAACCCGTACATTCGACAGGCACGCAAGGATAACCCGAAGGTGCGCGACACGATGGCCTTCTACCCGTGTGTTGTTTTTGTGCAGGAGACGGATATTGAGAACAGCACCGTGTTTCATGACGGTAAGTGGCATTTCTATGCCTGCGGTGATATTGGCAACTCTAAGAAAAACAGCAATACGATGGGTATGGACCCTAATAACCATAAAGAGGTTATCGTTGAGATCGATAATAACACCGATGAGCAGACTCGATTCCTGAGCGGCGATTTCTCGCAGGAGACTTGGGACGGTGACAACAGCTTTGAGTTCCGCTACATCAACAAGGCTTGCACCGAAGAGGAAGTGCAGGCTGCGAAGGATGCGTGGATTCGCGTACAGAACTGGGTTGTGAATGCGAGTGACGAGGAGTTTAAGGCGCACTTTGAGGACTATTTTGTCATGGACTCTGCGCTGTATCACTACCTGTTTACAGAGCGTCATACCATGGTTGATAACCGTGCAAAGAATGTGTTCCCGCATACGAGTGACCTTATCCATTGGGATTTCTGCTTTGACTACGACAACGATACCGCGCAGGGAAATGACAACGAAGGCGGACTGACCCTTAGCTACGGTTACGAGGATGTGGATACAATCGGCACAAAGAGCGTGTTTAACGCCAGCGATTCCAAGCTGTGGTGTAAAATCCGTGACCTGTTCCATGACAAATTGGCGGCTATGTTCCGTGACCGGGAAAACGCATTGGCATGGAGTGCATCCCGTATCCTGAAGAAATTCGAGGATTATCAGAATGTAAAGCCGGAGCGCCTGTGGGTCATGGATATGCGGCGCAAATATTTCCGCACTTATGAGGAAAATGGTACGACCAGCTATCTGCCCATGATGCACGGCAACAAGCGCCATCAGCGCCGTCAGTTCCAGAAGTATCAGGAAAAGTATATGGCCTCTAAGTACAGCGGCAGTGCTGCAACCAGCGATGATATGACGATTCGCGGTTATACGCCTGTGAACTGGACTGGTGTGAAGCCTGATGGTACATTCCATATCGTGCCGTATGCCGATACTTATGTGAGTGTGTTGTATGGCTCTAACCCTGTGAAGGTGCGCGGCAAACGTGGCCAGACCTATGAGATCAAGTGCCCGATTGCAGCCATGAACGATACCGAGGTCTATGTTTATAATGCAAGCCTGATCCGCAGCATTGGTGATATTTCCGGTTTCTACCCCGGCTATGTTGACTTTAGCCATGGAGTGAAGCTAACTGACCTGCAGATTGGCTCCGGCGTGGAAGGCTACAGCAATACGAACTTGACCGACTTTGCAGTTGGTAATAATACGCTGCTGGAGCACCTGAACCTGCAGAATGTGCCGAAGCTGCAAAAATCTATCAGCCTGGCGGGTTGTACGAATCTGACCGAGTTCCTGGCAGATGGCAGCGGTATCACCGGCGTTGTGTTTGCGACAGGCGGCAAGATTAAGAAAGCTACGCTGCCCGGAATTGCAAGCCTGACGGCTAAGAACCTGAACTATCTGACTGATTTAACCATTAGCGATTATGGTAATATCACCACCTTGGTGGCCGAGAACTGCCCGACCATTGACCTGGTAGAGATGCTGGGTAAATGCACCGGCCTGAACCGTGTGCGCATTACCGGCGTGGATTGGCACCTGGAGAATACCAGCCTGCTGAATAAGTTGCTGGCTATGACCGGCCTGGATGAGAACGGCTACAATGCTGAACATTCTGTACTGGCCGGTAAGATCAATGTGCCTGTGCTGCGTGAAAAGGAACTGGAGATCTTTAACGAGCAGTGGCCTGACCTAAAGCTGACCTATAACACGCTGATCAATACTTTTGCATGGACTTTTGTGAACAAGGACGGTAAGGTTCTGGATGTCCAGTACGTGGATAAGGGCGGCAAAGCGGTTGACCCTGTGACCCGTGCGGACAATCCTATCCCGACACCTACCTTGGAAAGCACCATCAGCACTGATTTTACTTTTAGCGGCTGGGATACTGAGTTTACGCCTGCCTTTAGCAATATGACTGTTACGGCTGTGTATACCGAGAGTGTGCGCAAGTACACTGTGCGTTACATGAACCGTGGTCTTGTGATGCAGAGCACTGTTGCCCCGTATGGCACGACCGGGCTGATGACAGGCGAGACACCTGCCTATACCGGCGAGGAAAGCGCTTATAAATTCTACTTTTTCAGCGGCTGGGATAAAGGTGGCTATGTGACCGGCGACAAGGACATCAATGCCGTATACGACAGTTTTGAATACACGAGCGGATGCTTTGACGGCAAGGAAATTGGCGACATGAAGCCTGTGGAGATCTATGCTATGACGAAAGTTGGTGTAGAATCCAGCGTTGTTACGGATAAAGACCAGGTACAGATCACCTTTGGCTCTGATTTTAGCTACGACGACATCAAGGAAAATGTGCTTGTGAAGAGTCCGATTGAGTTTACGGGCAAGAATTACCTGGATACTGGTGTGAAGCTGCTGGATGAAGACCGGGATTTTGTGCTGGCAATAGATTATATGATGGCAGCTACTACTACAGCGAACTCTGTACTGGCACAGTGCTACCAGCAAAATGGCATGAATGGTTTCCGACTGTGGTACAACAATGGTGTTAAAGCAGCCTGGGGCACCAGTTCCAGCAAAGAAAGCGCGGCCAGCACAGGAGCGCGTGAAATGCTTGTTATCCGCCATGTGAAGGGCGACAACAATTTGTACATATACACCTCTAATATTAGCGGTGTTGATATAGGTTACGAAAACCTGCAGAGAGACCGCACTACAAAGACGGATGCCACACTGGTATTTGGATGCAGTAAGGCTGATGACGGAGCGTTCGAGAACCATGCTGTAGGCAGTGTGTACTGGTCAAAGATCTGGTTTGCAGACCTTGGCGATGCTGCATGCCGTGAACTGGCCAGCTGGACGCATGAAACACGTACTTATGAGGTGGCTGGCTTTAAACGGTATTACCTGAGCGATAACACATCGAAGCGCTGCTCTATCACATTGCTTGATACTGTTTTGTTGGGCGGGAAAATGCAGATGGACAAAGACTACAACAACAATGGAGGCTGGGCGAAACCAACCACATTGAACACCTATTTGAACAGCCGCTTATACAAGGCACTGCCGATTGGCTGGAGACAGCTGATCAAGAAGGTGCAGATCCCCGGCAGCATTGGTGGTGGAAAAACTGACATTGCAACATCGGACTGCTATTTTGCTGTGCCGAGTATTATTGAGGTTTATCCGACACAGAATTATGAGCCTTACATTTACGAAGGCACCGGTATCAGCTTTATGACGACTAATGACAGTCGTAAATGCAAAGACCAGAATGGTGTATATCAGATGTATTGGACAAGATCTCCGTTCGTGTACAACAACTATTCGAGCTATTATATTGCAATCAATGCTGACGGTGATATGTCTAATTACGAGACACCAAATACGTCTTACAGTGTCCGCGATATGTTCAGCATTTAAGGGTGGTGATTGAGTGTTTTACAAAGTTATGTATAATGGCCGCGTGATTGATGTACTCGATCACTTGACCTATGTGAAGTATCAGCCGAAACATAAAGTAATGGTCCTGTGCGCCGTAGATGATGCACAGGGCTTTATTTCTTCTGACGGAAATACCATCTGGCACACACAGGATTTGTACAAGATTCCTGTGGACGGTTTTGACACCGTGGAACTGATACCAATTGATACCTATGAGTATCAGCAGTTGAAGGCACTGGGCGGCAAGACGCCGGAAGAAATTATAGATGCTTACACTTTGACCTTGCTGGAAGGGGGCGTGCTGTGATGGAAGTAACCCCGTTTGTGGCGAGTTTAAGCCGCCTGTATAAGGGTGATCGCATTGGCACTGCCACCATTCTGGCACTGAAAGAGGCTGGTTAAGGTAGTGAGAATGAGTACCGGCTGGTTATTAAAATGAAAGGAGTGTGAGCATTTTGTATACCTTTTTGATTGGTGAAGATAATACGTTGACTGCTACTGTGGTGGAACGCATTATGGAGCGGAGCAAGCTGGTGGACAGTTTGCACTTTTTGGCAGAGCCTACATATAAAGACGTAGATATGTCTGATTTTGTGGTAATGCTTGAGTATGTACTGCCGATTAGCAAGAAATATAAAACCGAGATTTTAGAGTTGTCTGATGAGCGCTACAAAGACATGCTGGAGTACAAGCTGCCTTTTGATACGGCGCTGACCAGCGAACCCGGTGACATTGAGATCCAGCTGACCTTTGCAAAGGTGGAGCTGAGTGCTGACGGCGAGGGAACGCAGTATGTACGTAAGGTTGGCCCCGGCAGCATTAAGATCGTGCCGATCTCTGCCTGGAGCGATATTGTGCCGGATGAGGCATTGAGTGCTATTGACCAGAGACTGCTGGCAGCACAGGCCATGATCAAGTCCCTGAATGAGCAGAATAACACGATTATGAAGTCTAAGGCAGACAGCCTACGCTATAAAGACAGCATTTTGCAGCTGACAGCACAGGGGAACCCGATTGGCGCAGCTGTAAAGATTGAGTCCGGTAGTGGCGGCGGTACTGATCCCGATGACGGAAGTATCCGTGTGGTTGAGTTTTAACGACTTGGCCGCACGGTTTTTATTTTGTGAGAGAGGAGGAACCAATTATGGCTACTTATTCCAAACTTGGTTACGGTAATGCAGCGAACCTGGATACCGCAATCACGAACGGCAAGATCGACGGCAAGGACATTGTTATCACCAAGGACACCAGTGAGTTCTACTATATCCGTGATGACAAGACCAAGCAGGCGATTCGTCCGCGCCCGGCAATGTACAACTCTGTGAGTGCAGCCGAGATCGACCTTGCAAAGAACAGCGATACCTTTGCCGGTCAGACTGTTATGATCCGCGCCGAAGATGGTAAATATGCGCCCTACATTGTGCAGGACAAAGCAGAAGGCGGCTACCAGGTGGAAGCCCTGGGCG
>OGYC01002810.1_pt1 | contig 11253 bp, 9 predicted proteins | sample 1576461 | NCBI WGS metagenome assembly OGYC01 (sample SAMEA3541569, study PRJEB24748) | human gut metagenome | biome: human gut; feature: human-associated habitat; material: faeces | place: China | collected 2012 | reverse complement strand
CGCGAAGGTCACATCATTAAATGGGGAAAGTATTGCAAATATATGGCTCCTGCTACTATAATAGTCATAGCAATCTCTCTGGCGATGATCTACGTCAGATACTTATGATACCAGGGTGAGCGTACGAAGTACGGAACAATTCGTTTGGTATCATTTAGATTTTGTATTATAGCTATAAAAGGGGGCTGACCAAAATGGGAAAACAATTGATTCTTTCGGTAGGACGTGAGTTTGGAAGCGGCGGACATGAAGTCGCACAGAAACTTGCGGATGATTATGGCATTGCACTGTATGACCATGATCTCTTAAAAGAGATCGCAGCAAAGAAAAATTTAAAGAGCGAAGATCTGGAAGCATACGATGAGCTGAAATGGAACCGTTTTCTGTACCGTACTGTTCGCGGACTGAACAGTTCACCGGAGCAGAACGTTGCAAATCTGCAGTTTGATTTCCTGAAAGAAAAAGCAAAATCAGGAGAGTCTTTTGTGGTAGTCGGACGTTGTTCCGAGACAATCCTTCGTGAGTACGAAAGCATGGTATCCATTTTTATCCGTGGTGACAAGCCACAGAAGGCAGAGCGTATCATGAAATATTATAATATGAACGAAAAAGATGCTCTGGGCTTCATGAAAGAAAAAGATAAAAGAAGAAAACAGTATCACAACCGTTACTGCCCGATCGCCTGGGGAGATTCCAGAAACTATGATCTGGTGGTAAACAGCAGCCGTGTCGGTGTGGACGGATGCGTGGAACAGGTAAAACATTACATCGACTTAGTAAGAAAATATCACAAATAATGGATTGAGCCTTGCAACTTCTCTGCAATCTATGATATGATTTACTCTAGTAGTGTGAAAATTAATGAAACAACAGGAGGGAAATTATGTTATCATTTTTCAAGAAAAAAGCTGCAAAATCAGAAGAAGCTGCAAATGGCAAAACTATGAAAGCATACCTGACCGGAAAAGTAATTCCGATCGAGGAAGTAAACGATGGTGTTTTCTCAGCAAAGATCATGGGTGACGGTATTGCAATCATCCCGGAAAACGAAGTTCTGACTGCTCCGGCTGACGGTGAGATTACCGTTGTCATGGATGGCTCTTTCCATGCAGTAGGTATGAGACTGGACAATGGCGTAGAGATCCTGCTTCACATCGGTATTGATACAGTAGGAATGAATGGTGAAGGATTCAAACCATATGTAAAGATTGGTGATAAAGTCCAGACAGGTGATAATCTGATCGGTTTCAGCAAATCTGCAATCGCAGCACATGGTCTGCGTGATGTAACGATGCTGATCGTTACCAATGGCGATGAGTGCCCGGCAGTGAAACTGCTGACAGGCATGGATGCTGTTGCAGGAGAGACTGTAGTAGCGACAATGTAATAAGACACCATTACAAAATATAATATTTCTTATAAAAACTCCTGGCAGAGTAAAGATACTTTGCCGGGAATTTTTTTGCGTTTTATAATAAAGTTCTTTTACTGCTAAAAAACAAACTTTCTGGAGTTATGACTATTTTATTATCAGTGCTACCTCTGCACTGAAAGCAGAAAACCAGGGCACATTTTCTTCACAAAATCACCCCAAACTCATCACATATTTACAACATTTCAAACACAAATCGCAACTATACTGTTAGACATAAAGAACAAGAACAACAAACACCAAGGCTCCCAAAGAGGAAAAACGGATGGCAAAATATAGGAGGTAGTCATTATGTCAGATATGTATAATTACAATAACAACAGCGAAAGAAATGAAAAATATGGTGCAGAAGATTTTTATGATTATGGAAATCCAAATGAAAATGGACACAATAAAAACAACAGAAAACCAAATGCCAAGATGGTGAAATTTGCAAAGAAAGTCGGAGCGATCGCACTGAGCGCAGTACTTTTTGGCGGTGTGGCAGCGGGAACTTTCCAGGGTATCAATTCTCTCAGCGGCGCAACTACACAGACAGCACAGTCAACGACAAACACACAGAGCAGTCTTATAAAAACAACTTCCAGCACAACCTCAAAAGGTACGATGGATGTTACGGATATTGTGAAATCTGCAATGCCTTCCATCGTTTCCATTACAAGCAAATCGGTTCAGGAAGTGGAGAATTACTTCGGAATGTTTGGCGGACGTAACTCCATCCAGCAGCAGGAGGTAGAAAGTGCAGGATCTGGTATCATCATTGGAAAAAATGACAGTGAACTGCTGATCGTCACCAACAATCATGTTATTGATGGCGCAGAAACGGTTTCCGTATCTTTTGTAGATAATGAAACTTATGAAGCAACGATCAAAGGAACTGATTCTTCCAAAGACCTGGCAGTAGTAGCCGTTCCATTATCCAGCATTTCCAGTGATACCATGTCACAGATTTCCATTGCAACGATCGGAGATTCTTCCAAACTGGAAGTAGGAGAGCAGGTCGTAGCCATTGGTAACGCACTTGGTTATGGCCAGTCTGTTACAACAGGAATTGTCAGCGCGACAAACCGTACCCTGGATTCAGATGAAAGCAGCGAGGCAAGTTATGACGGTATCAGCCTGATCCAGACAGATGCAGCCATCAACCCAGGCAACAGTGGCGGTGCTCTGCTGAACATGAATGGTGAGGTAGTTGGTATCAACTCCGCAAAACTGGCTTCCACTGAAGTAGAAGGTATGGGTTATGCAATTTCCATGAATGATGCATACGATACGATCGAAGAACTGATGAACGAGACGACAAGAACCAAAGTTTCTGATGATGAAAAAGCAAGCCTTGGCATTTCCGGAACAGGTGTCAGCGATGAAGCGGCACAGACCTATGGAATCCCGGCAGGTGTCTTTGTATCTCAGGTAACTGAAGGCGGTGCAGCAGACCAGGCAGGCATTACAGCAAACTCCATTATTATAGCATTTGATGGAAAAACTGTTACCGATATCAGTGAACTGAAAAACCGTCTGGAGTATTATAAAGCAGGAGAACAGGTAGAAGTAACACTTCAGGTACCGGAAGGAAATGGCTATACAGAAAAAACCGTTACGGTTACGTTAGGAAAAGCAGACAGCAGCACAAGTAACAACAGCCAGCAGTCCGGAGATGACAATAATAATGGTCAGGATCAGAACCAGGATAATAATGGTGGCTTTAATGATGATAATTCCGGCGATTATTTCCGCTTTTCAAGCAGAGAGAAAAATCCGGCATAACCAGATCGGATGCAGATTGAATTTCAACTAATAAAGAGACCAGCCCTTTACAGTACAGCTTTTAAAATGCTATACTGTAAAGGGTTTTGTGTTTTACAGGAAATGTTCGGTTAAGGCAAAGAAAGATACAGAGGAGTATTTATATATGAAGAAAAAATTTATGGTGGTCCTGATGACAGCAGCAATTTCTATGACGGGCTGTAGTCTTTTGGGACAGGATACGTATTATATAGATCAGGGAATGGAAAAGATAGAAAGTGGTGATTACGAGGGTGCACTTGGTGATTTTGCATCCGCAGAAAAAGAAGGAAAGCATCTGATCGAAAGTTACCGGGGAAGTGGAATGGCCTACATGGCACTTGGCGAATATGACAAAGCGGTAGAATCCTTTGACCGGGCAGTTGACCTGACAAGTGAAAAACAAAAAGAAGTGCGGAAAGATATTTTGCTGTATAAGGCAACAGCCCTGTATCAGTCCGGTGATTATGAGGGTTCTGCGAAAGTCTGTGATACGGTACAGACATTTGGTGATACCGTAGATGCTTACTATCTTCAGGGACTTTGTTATATGGAGCTGGATGAAAAGGACAAAGCGAGTGTGGATTTTACGACAGCAGTCAAACTGTCTCCGCAGGATTATGATCTTCTTTTGAATATTTATGAATGTTACAGCGATAAAAATCTTTCGGCAGAAGGAGACACTTATCTTCAGCAGGCACTGGCGATCAACAGTGATGATTCCGAAGATATTTATCAGAAAGCAAGAATTTATTATTTTCTTGGTGAGTATGATGAAGCGAAAGCAGAACTGAATAAAATGAGTGACACACAGGATGAGCGTTCCATGCTGCTGCTTAGCCGTGTTTATATGAAACAGGATGATACGGCTCATGCAAGGCAGCTTTATCAGCAGTATATGGACAAATATGGAGAGACACCAGAAGCATACAATGGCATGGTTCTGTGTGATATTGCAGATGCAGATTATGACAGTGCACTTTCAAATATTGAAAAAGGTCTGGAATTAAAAGAAGAAAAAGGAAAACAGGATCTTTATTATAATGAGATCGTTGTTTATGAGAAAAAACTGGATTTTGCGACAGCAAAAGAAAAAGCGGCAGAATATGTAAAAAATTATCCATCAGATGAAGCTGGATTAAGAGAAAATAATTTCCTGAAAACCAGGTAAGATTATGCGAAGGGAGGCAGATTTATGCAGCCATATGATATGAAAGAAATGGAAGAACGCGTTATTTTAGTCGGTGTTCAGGAAAGCTTTGCAGAAGATGTGGCAGAGTCCCTGGATGAACTTGCAGAACTTTGTGAAACAGCAGGGGCGCAGGTTGTCGGAAGAGTGATCCAGAATCGCGAGAAGATCCATCCGGGCACATATGTAGGAAAAGGAAAGATGGATGAGATCGCACTTCTGATGGAAGAACTGGATGCAACGGGGATTGTCTGTGATGATGAACTTTCACCGGCACAGCTCAATAATCTGGAGAAAGAGCTGGATTGTAAGGTAATGGATCGAACTTTGATCATTCTGGATATTTTTGCAGCCAGAGCCAATACCAGTGAGGGAAACATCCAGGTTGAACTGGCACAGTTACGTTACCGTGCGGCAAGACTGGTCGGACTGCGTAATTCACTTTCCAGGCTCGGCGGCGGTATTGGTACCAGAGGACCGGGTGAGAAGAAGCTGGAAATGGACAGGCGGTTGATCCATGCACGTATTTCACAGTTGAAAGCAGAACTGGCACAGGTTCAGAAACACCGGGAACTGATCCGCAGCAAACGGAAGAAAGATCAGCTTACCGTAGCAGCGATCGTTGGTTATACGAATGCCGGCAAATCGACGCTGCTCAACACCTTGACGGATGCGGGCGTTCTGGAAGAGGATAAGCTTTTTGCAACTCTGGATCCGACAACACGCCTTCTGGAACTGCCGGGTGGTCAGAATATTCTTCTGACAGATACCGTAGGTTTTATCCGCAAACTGCCACATCATCTGATCGAGGCATTTAAGAGCACGCTCGAAGAAGCAAAGTATGCGGATATCATTATTCATGTAGTCGATGCTTCCAATCCACAGAAGGAAAAACAGATGCATGTTGTTTATGAGACATTAAAGGATCTGGGAGTGAAAGATAAGCCGGTTCTGACGCTTTTTAACAAGCAGGACCGCATCGAAAAACCGGAAATTTTAAAAGATATGAAGACCGATAAAACTTTAAAAATTTCGGCAAAAACAGGGCAGGGACTTGAGGAACTGAAGGACGAACTGGAGAAGATCCTGCGCTCCAGAAGTATCCTTCTGGAGCGTATTTTCCCATATGAAAAGGCGGGGCTGATCCAGATCGTAAGGGCAAAAGGACAGCTTCTGGAAGAGGAGTACCGGGGGGATGGAATCTATGTAAAAGCCTTTGTTCCGGCGGAAATTTATGGCAAAGTTGCATATTAAAATGTAAGAAATCACACAAATGAAATACTATATCTTGTATGTATTTTTAAAATACAATCCAAGATATAGTATTTTTTTACATTGACGAGCAGGGAAGAATCTGCTAGAATAAATTCCTGACAGCATCTGTCAGGGCAGATGTAAGAGACGATAATAATGCGGAAGGAGCAGATAATATATATGTTTAAGGTGGTAAAAAGAGATGGCGAAGTTGCAGACTTTGATCTTCAGAAAATAGGCTGTGCGATCGAAAAAGCATTCGATGCGACGCAAATGCAGTACAATAAAGATATTGTGGATCTGCTGAAGCTGCGCGTGACTGCGGATTTCCAGAAAAAGATTAAAAACGATAAGATTGATGTGGAAAGTATTCAGGACAGCGTAGAGAACGTGCTGGTACAGACAGGCTATGCAGATGTGGCAAAGGCTTACATCCTGTACCGCAAACAGAGAGAAAAAATCCGCAATATGCGTTCTACAATCCTGGATTATAAAGAAATCGTAGACAGCTATGTGAAAGTAGAGGACTGGCGTGTAAAGGAAAATTCTACGGTTACTTATTCTGTTGGAGGACTGATCCTGAGTAATTCCGGGGCAGTTACGGCAAATTACTGGCTGTCGGAAATTTATGATGCAGAAGTAGCACAGGCACACAGAAATGCAGATATCCATATCCATGATCTTTCCATGCTGACCGGATATTGTGCAGGCTGGTCTTTAAAACAGCTTATTACCGAAGGACTTGGCGGAATCGAAGGCAAGATCACATCCGCACCGGCAAAACATTTGTCTGTTTTGTGTAATCAGATGGTCAATTTCCTTGGAATCATGCAGAATGAATGGGCAGGAGCACAGGCGTTTTCCTCTTTCGATACGTATCTTGCACCATTTGTAAAGGTGGATAACCTGAATTATCCGGAAGTCAAAAAATGTATTGAATCTTTTGTATATGGAGTAAATACACCAAGCCGCTGGGGTACCCAGGCACCATTTTCAAATATCACGCTGGACTGGACGGTACCGGCTGATCTGGCAGAACTGCCGGCGATCGTAGGTGGTAAACCGCAGGATTTCTGCTATAAGGACTGTAAAAAAGAGATGGATATGATCAACCGTGCATTTATTGAGACGATGATCGAGGGTGATGCCAACGGACGAGGATTCCAGTATCCGATTCCAACGTATTCCATCACAAAAGATTTTGACTGGTCTGATACCGAGAATAACCGTCTTTTATTTGAAATGACATCCAAATACGGTACACCGTATTTTTCAAATTATATCAATAGTGATATGGAACCAAGTGATGTGCGCAGCATGTGCTGCCGTCTGCGACTTGATCTGCGTGAGCTGCGCAAAAAGAGCGGCGGATTCTTCGGTTCCGGTGAGAGCACCGGAAGTGTTGGTGTGGTAACGATCAACCTTCCAAGGATTGCTTACCTTTCTGAGACGAAGGAAGAGTTTTATCGCAGACTGGATCATATGATGGATATTTCGGCACGTTCTCTGAAAGTAAAACGCGATGTGATATCCAGATTGCTTGAAGAAGGATTGTATCCTTATACGAAACGTTATCTTGGAACATTCAACAATCATTTTTCTACGATCGGCATGATCGGTATGAACGAAGTCGGACTCAATGCAAAATGGCTCCGCAAGGATCTGACACATGTCGAGACACAGGATTTCGCAAAAGAAGTGCTGAATCATATGCGTGACCGTCTGGTTATGTATCAGGAAGAATATGGAGATCTGTATAATCTGGAAGCAACACCGGCAGAATCGACCACCTACCGTCTGGCAAAGCATGACAAAGAGCAGTATCCGGACATTATTACGGCAGGAGAACCGGGAGATACACCATATTATACGAACAGTTCTCATCTTCCGGTCGGCTATACAGCGGATATTTTTGATGCACTGGATATCCAGGACGGACTTCAGACGCTTTATACATCTGGAACCGTATTCCATGCATTTCTGGGTGAGAAGCTGCCAAGCTGGAAATCAGCAGCAGCACTTGTGCGTAAGATCGCGGAAAATTACAGTCTGCCGTATTATACACTTTCTCCGACATACTCTGTATGCAAAGAACACGGTTACCTTGCAGGGGAACATTTTACCTGTCCGATCTGCGGCAAAAAGTCTGAGGTATACAGCCGGATCACTGGTTATTATCGTCCGGTTCAGAACTGGAATGATGGCAAAACACAGGAATATAAGAACCGCAAACTTTATGATGTAGAACATTCCTGTATGAAAAAGGTCAAGACAAGTCTGGTAACGGTACGCAAAGAAGATGTGGAGATCAAACCGGTTGAGAGTGTAAAATATCTGTTTACAACAAAAACCTGTCCGAACTGCAAGATTGCAAAGGAGATGCTCAAAGGAGAAGAGTATCAGATCATTGATGCGGAAGAAAATCAGGATCTGGTCAGAAAATATGGGATCATGCAGGCACCGACGCTGGTGGTAACAGATGGCACAAAGGCCAGAAAATATGTCAATGCGTCCAATATTAAAAAGTATGTAACAGGCATAAAACAGAACGTATAATTGTACAGAACGATAAAATCTGTGAGAAATACCGCCTTTTATCAAACGATAAAAAGCGGTATTTTTGCACCAAAAAAAGCTGCCAGCGGCAGCTTTTCAGGTGGAGAATCTCAGTTCATCCGATAAATTAGCATTTAACAACGTTAGCAGCCTGCATTCCGCGAGCACCTTCTGTTAAATCATAAGTTACTGCCTGACCTTCGTCAAGAGACTTGAAGCCTTCGCCCTGGATAGCAGAGAAATGTACGAAAACATCATTTCCGTCTTCGCCTGTGATAAATCCATAACCTTTTTCAGCGTTGAACCATTTTACTGTACCTTTGTTCATGATGGTACCTCCATTTATAAAATTTAATTGTGGATTTTTTGAGTTAAAAAAATCCACCAGTTATTACAGATTATATAGGGGTGAGTATAATCTCTAATAACTAGTGAATTACTTTCATCCAATAAATCCCTCAACGGTTATTATAGATTTAACTTCTGTAAATGTCAAGAGAATTGTGAGTTGTTTTGCCCCTGCATATCGGTTATACTGTTACTGTTCCGTTGTGATACGGTGTCAGAACAAGTTAAAAAACAGGGCAGAAAGGAATAAGTTTATGTCAGAAATGTTAAAAGCAATCTTGTTTGGAATTGTAGAAGGAATTACAGAGTGGCTTCCAGTCAGCAGTACCGGACATATGATCCTTCTGGATGAACTGATCAGACTGAATGTTTCCAGAGAGTTTCTGGAAGTATTTCTGGTTGTGATCCAGTTGGGAGCGATTTTGGCGGTTGTAATGCTTTACTGGGAGCGATTGTTTCCGTTTTCCTCGAACAGGAAAGAACATTTTATAAAAAAAGATGTATTTTCTATGTGGTTTAAGGTCATAGCTGCCTGTATTCCGGCAGCTATTATCGGAATTTTGTTTGATGATAAGATCAATGAACTGTTTTATAACTATCAGACGGTAGCGGCAGCACTGATTATTTTTGGTATTCTGTTTCTTGTGATTGAAAACCGCAATCAGGATAAACAGCCGAGAGTGACAGAGATTGCCCAGATTACTTATAGAGATGCAATGCTGATCGGTGTTTTTCAACTGATCGCTGCTGTTTTTCCTGGTACATCCAGATCCGGAGCAACCATTCTTGGCGGGATACTGATCGGACTTTCCAGAACGACGGCAGCCGAGTTTACATTTTTTCTTGCAGTTCCGGTTATGGCAGGAGCGAGTCTTTTGAAGCTCTTGAAGTTTGGGCTGGCGTTTTCTGGGAACGAAGCAATGATCCTGCTGGTTGGCATGGCAGTATCGTTTGTTGTGTCCGTTCTGGTCATTAAGTTTTTGATGAATTATATAAGAAAACATAACTTTAAAATATTTGGCTGGTATCGCATTGTGCTGGGTATCCTTGTCATTCTCTTTTTTACATTGCGATGACAGGAAGTTGGCGGAGCATGTTTTGACAGCCATGGAAGATTTGATGAGGGGAGAGATACACTTATGAAGATTGTACTTCCAGATGATGTGAAGAAGATTATAGAAACACTGGAACAGAATGGATATGAAGGCTATGCGGTGGGAGGCTGTGTGCGTGACTCTATTCTTGGACGCATGCCAAATGACTGGGATATCACGACATCTGCATCGCCGCAGCAGGTAAAAAATCTGTTCCTTCGAACCGTAGATACCGGTATCCAGCATGGAACGGTAACGGTTCTGATGGGAAAAGAAGGCTACGAAGTGACTACGTACCGGGTAGATGGCGAATACGAGGATGGGCGCCATCCAAAAGAAGTGACATTTACGGCAAGCCTGGAAGAGGATCTGCGCCGTCGTGATTTTACGATCAATGCAATGGCATACAACGATCGGGAAGGATTAGTAGATATTTTTGGCGGCAGGGCAGATATTGAAAATAAAGTGATACGCTGTGTAGGAGAATCTGCAGAGCGTTTTGGGGAAGATGCACTTCGTATTATGCGTGCGGTACGCTTTTCTGCACAGCTTGGATTTACAGTGGATCAGGATACGGCAGCGGCAGCGAAAGAACTGGCAGGAACACTTGCAAAGATCAGTGCTGAACGTATCCAGGCAGAACTTGTAAAGCTGCTGGTTTCTCCTCATCCGGATTATCTGAGATATGCATGGGAATATGGCATTACATCAGTGATCCTGCCGGAATTTGACCGCACTATGGAAACACCGCAGAATAATCCACATCATTGTTACAATGTCGGGGAACATACGCTGGAGGCATTAAAGCAGATCCAGGCAGAAAAGACGCTGCGCCTTTCTGCTTTGTTTCATGATTTTGGGAAACCGCAGACACACACAACGGATGCGGATGGCATCGATCATTTCCATGGCCATGCAAAGGTCAGTGCAGAACTGGCTGATAAAATTCTGCACCGCCTGAAATTTGATAATGATACGATCAGCAAAGTCAAAGTCTATGTACGTTATCACGATGTGCGTCCGGAATTGACAGAGAAATCGGTCCGCAGGGCAGTAAGCAGAGTCGGGGCAGATGCATTTGCAGAAATTCTGAAACTGAAGATGGCAGATACGCTGGCACAGTCTCCGAAATGGCAGCCTCAGAAAAAAGAATATCTGAAAGAACTGACTGCGTTGTATCAGGATATTCTGAAAAAAAAGCAGTGCCTTTGCATCAAAGATCTGAAAGTCAGCGGAAGAGATCTGATCGCAGATGGTATGAAACCGGGAAAAGAAATGGGCGAAATCCTTGCACGGCTGCTGGAACTGGTACTGGAAGAACCGGAACGAAATGAAAAAAACTGGCTGATGGATGAAAGCAGAAAACTGCGCGAAGCGATGAAATAAAACCGGCTGCTATCCAGGAAGAACTTCCAGTATATTTACCTTTCACATTTCATAGGATAGAGAAGAATAAGAATGTGGGGGGATTGGAGTGAATGAAAAAGATCTGGTGATATTGGAGCAGTACGATCTGCAGGTACAAAGTACCAGGCGGGGACGCGGCTCCTTTCTTTGTGATACGGATAAAGGGCTTGTGCAGGTGACGGAATTTT
>OGYC01002806.1_pt1 | contig 11256 bp, 8 predicted proteins | sample 1576461 | NCBI WGS metagenome assembly OGYC01 (sample SAMEA3541569, study PRJEB24748) | human gut metagenome | biome: human gut; feature: human-associated habitat; material: faeces | place: China | collected 2012 | reverse complement strand
TTTTCCCCTTTGGAAATCTTACCGTCAACAATCTCATTTTTTATATATTCATATATTTTTTCATAAAGGGGCGCTTTCGCACCCCCCTGCAGATCAATCATAATCTCGTTCATTGCAATCCTCTTACTCTTTGCCAATTCCTGATGCCTGATCTTTCTCTGCCGCCTTTTACTCTTTGGCAGCCTTAATCTCTCGGATGATCTCCTCTTTCAGATCGTATGCACGATCCTTCATCTTCTTAGAAGCAGAGCTTGTAGACATGATCCTGGAAATACATTTGGACGCAGTATCGTAACGTTTGAAATGCTTTGACATAACAGCTAACAGGTAATCTACTGTTGTCTGATCCATGCCGCACATTGGAAACATCTCTGTTGATACTGCTTTTAAAAAGCCTTCATAAGCCTGATTATAAAATGCCTCCTGCTGCTCCAGACACTCCCTGCGTTCCTGTTCCAGCGAAGCATCCTTCTCGTCCATGCCCTCTAACTTTCCACGATAGAGCCACGAAATCTTAAGACAGGTATATGCCTTCTCACTTACTTTTCCTTTTTTTACCAGAGTATTAAACAGTGCGAGTTTGTAACGGTTGATTGCCGTATCATAATCATATACCGCCGGTTCTTCACCAGTCGGCTTAAAATTTGCACATATTTTCTCTTTGATCAGTTTGATCTGGACCGATGACAGATGTTCAAAGTAGCGGTTCATTGCTGTATAACCGCAGTTTGGACATGATGCAACATCATATTTTAAAGTATCAATATACATAAATCTTGGTCTCAGATCAAAATCCGGTTCGAGACGTTTCACTCTTCCGTTTTTGATCATTTTTGTTTTGAACACTTTATCGCACACAGTGCAGCGCACTGATTTTTCTAACAGAAATGATTCCTCAGAAGGTATTTCTTCTTTTGCCTCTCCCTGCTCTGTTGATGCATTGGTTCTTTTTTCTTCTTCAAACAGATTTTCCGTACCCTCTGTCTTCAGACCGAACTTTTCCAGTCCCTTGAATAAATTCATATACGTTCCTCCAATATTGACTGCTTTTCTTGATCGCAATTTAGTTATTTGATGGTAATTTAAATGAACTCTTCAGCGAAACGATCCTGTTAAATACGAGATGTTCCGGTGTAGAATCTTTTGCATCTACACAGAAGAATCCCTGACGCACAAACTGGAAGCTGTCATAAGCCTTTGCGTCTGCAAGATTCTCCTCTACATAACAGTCCTTTAATACTGTCAGTGAGTTTGGATTCAGGTTCAGGCTTCCGTCCTCATTGTATACACCCTTCTCTTCATCCACAATATTTTCATACAACCGGATCTCTGCTTTTACATTCTTCTCAGCAGATACCCACTGGATCGTTCCTTTTACTTTACGTCCATCCGGGCTGTTTCCTCCGCGGGAAGCCGGATCGTAGGTACAGTGGATCTCTGTCACTTTACCGTTCTCATCTTTCACGAAGCTGTTGCATGTTACAAAGTATGCGTTCATAAGACGGACTTCATTTCCCGGGAACATACGGAAATATTTCTTTGGCGGCTCTTCCATAAAGTCCTCACGGTCAATGTAGATTTCCCTTCCAAATGGCACTTTTCTGCTTCCAAGTTCTTCATTTTCAAGGTTATTCACAACTTCCAGATATTCCATCTGTCCTTCCGGATAGTTATCGATCACTACTTTGACCGGATCAAGGATTGCCATCATACGCGGTTTCTTTAATTTTAAATCCTCACGGATACAGTACTCAAGCATTGCATAATCGACAGAACTGTTTGCTTTGGAGATTCCGCAGAGATCTACGAACATCTTAATGGATTCCGGTGTAAATCCTCTTCTTCTGAGTGCTGCGATCGAAACCAGACGAGGATCATCCCATCCGTCAACAATGCCTTCTTCTACCAGACGTTTGATGTAACGCTTTCCGGTTACTACATTTGTAAGGTATAATTTTGCAAACTCAATCTGTCTTGGCGGCATCTCATCCTTATCCGGGATCATATCTTTGCCAACTTCTTCCACTACCCAGTTATATAATGGTCTGTGGTCTTCGAACTCCAGAGTACAGATAGAATGGGTAATTCCCTCGATCGCATCCTCGATCGGATGCGCATAGTCATACATTGGATAGATGCACCATTTGTCGCCTGTTCTGTGGTGTGTCATATGTGCCACACGATAGATAACCGGATCTCTCATATTAATATTGGAAGATGCCATGTCGATCCTTGCACGGAGTACTTTTTCACCATCGGCGAACTTACCATTCTTCATATCTTCAAATAATGCCAGATTCTCTTCTACAGAACGTGTGCTGTATGGATCTTCTTTGCCTGGTTCTGTCAAAGTTCCTCTGTATTCACGGATCTGTTCTGCGGAAAGGTCTGATACATAAGCTTTTCCCTTTTTGATCAGCTTTACAGCTCCTTCATACATCTGGTCGAAATAATCTGATGCAAAGAACAGTCTTCCCTCCCAGTCAGCGCCAAGCCATTCAATATCAGACTGGATCGCCTCTACAAATTCTGTTTTCTCCTTGGTCGGGTTTGTATCATCAAATCGAAGATTGAACTTTCCGCCGTACTTCTGTGCCAGCCCATAGTTTAAAAGAATGGACTTTGCATGTCCAATATGAAGGTAACCATTTGGTTCCGGTGGGAATCTGGTATGAACCTCATGGCAGTATCCCTCCTCGATATCTTTATCAATCATCTGCTCAATAAAATTCTTAGAGACAGTCTCGTTTTCCATAATTTCCTCCTTGTTTCGCTAAGCAAAATGCAAATCTTCTGTAAAATCTCATTTTGCCGTAATGCAGTCTATCTAATATCTTATCACGATGTACCTTTTAGACGCAAGTATAATATAGCATGAATTTACGTACTTTTCCAGTTATTTATAAAAGTAAAAAGGGAGGCAGACACCATAAGCGGCTTCGCTTCCCTTTTTCCTGTTCTTCTTATCGTTCCTCACGGAAATATGCCTCACCGAGACTTGCCGGCGGCTGATTTTCCTGTTTATTCCGCTTGCTTGTGATAATCAGTACAATGATCGTCACAACATATGGCAGCATCTTTACAAGTTCCTGTGTTGCTCTGTTTAATCCCGGAAGGTAAATATACAGAATGTATAATCCACCGAAGACAAATGATCCCCAGATCGCATGATCCGGATTCCACAATGCCAGGATCACCAGTGCGATCGCAAGCCATCCTCTGTCACCGAATCCATTGTTCGACCAGGTACCACCCAGATACTCCATAACAAAATAAAGACCTCCAAGACCTGCGATCGCTGCGCCGGTCACTGTGGCAGCATATTTATATTTTGAGACATTGATACCTGCTGCATCCGCTGTTGCCGGGCTTTCACCGACCGCTCTTAAGTTCAGTCCTTTTCTTGTTTTCTTTAAAAAGTAAGTCATGACAACCGCCACGATAACGGACAGGTATGTCAGGAATCCATAAGAAAAGAAAAGTGTTCCGATCACCGGGATCTTTGAGAGTCCCGGAATAGTGGCGCGGTATGCAGCCGCCGTTGTCTGAACGGAAATCTGTCCGACACCTCCAGCCAGCTTGGAAATGGAACCACCGAAGAAGTTACCGAATCCAACACCAAATGTCGTAAGTGCAAGTCCCACCACATTCTGATTCGCACGGAGTGTGATCGTAAGAAAACTGTAGATCAGCCCGCCCAGGGCAGATGCGATCAGGGAACACAGCAGTGAAACCAGCACCCCGATGGCTCCGTTTGGCGTCTCTGTACTTTTTTCATAAAAGAAAGCACCCATAAGTCCGGCGATACCACCCATGTACATAATTCCCGGAATTCCGAGGTTTAAGTTACCGGATTTTTCTGTGACGATCTCTCCGGAAGCACCAAATAAAATAGCGACTCCCTGTCCGATCGCCTTCTGTATAAACGTCAGTAATAATGTCATTCTATTTCTCTCCTTTCTTACGGAACTCTAATTTGTAGTTAATAAAGAATTCACATCCGATCAGGAAAAACAATAAAATACCTGTAATAATATCTGATGCATTTTCATTCAGACCAAACTGCGATGCCACCTGGATCGATCCCTGCTGCATAAATACAAGGAATCCGGAAACAAGGATCATCGCAAGCGGATTAAACTTTGACATCCATGCAACAATGATCGCAGTAAATCCCCGTCCACCTGCTGTACTTGTCGAGATGGTATGGCTCGCACCGCTGACGATCACTGCACCGGCAATTCCACAGATCGCACCGGAGATCATCATGGTACGGATAATGACCTTCTTCACATCGATCCCTGCATATCTTGCAGTATTCTGGCTTTCTCCGACAACCGAGATCTCATATCCCTGTTTGGAATATTTCATATAAACATAAACTACTAATGTAATTGCTAAAACAATGATAACATTTAATGTATATGCATTGCCAAAAATTGTTGGAAACCATCCACCTTTTGTTGCTGCATTGATAATACCAACGGTATTAGAACCAGACGGATTCTCCCAGAATACAATACAGAACGTTACGATCTGCATTGCGACATAATTCAGCATTAAAGTAAATAAAGTCTCATTGGTATTAAAATATGCTTTAAAAATGGCAGGGATCACACCCCAGATCAGTCCGGCCAGACCACTGACAACAAAAATCACGATCAGCAGTAACCAGTTTGGCATTTTATCGCCAAAGTAGATCATCATTGCCGCTGCCGCTGTACCGCCCATTAAAATCTGTCCTTCTGCACCGATGTTCCAGAATTTCATTTTAAATGCAGGGGTAAGACCAATTGCAATACATAAAAGCACCATCATTTCACGGATAGTCACCCAGATCCTCCGGTTGCTTCCAACTGCTCCATCAATAATTCCAAGATACACTTCGATCGGATTCTGTTTTGTGACTGCCACGATCACAAGTGCCGCTACTACCAGTGACAATGCAACTGCGATCAGTCGGATCGCCCACGCCTTTCCCACACTGATATGGTCTCTCTTCACCATACGTGCAAAAGGTTCTTTCTTCGAAATCACGTTTTCCTTACTCATTCTTATCCTCCGTCAAACCAGTCATCATCAGTCCCAGTTTTTCCTTCGTTGTGGTACGCGCATCCACGATACCCGCAACTTTTCCACTGTTCAATACTAAAATCTTATCACAAAGTTCCAGCAGGACATCCAGATCCTCACCTACACAGATGACTGCAACTCCTTTTTTCTTCTGGTCATTCAACAGATTGTAAATCGTGTATGATGAATTGATGTCAAGTCCTCTGACCGGATACGCAACCATCAGCACAGTCGGATTGCTTGCGATCTCACGGCCGACAAGGATTTTCTGTACATTACCGCCGGAAAGCCTGCTGACCGGAGTATCCACACCCGGTGTCACAACATCTAATTTCTCCACAATATCTTCTGCAAGTTTCTTTGGAGATCTACGGTCGGCAAAGAAATGTCTGCCTTCCTTATAGCTTCGAATCATCATATTATCGGTCAGATCCATGGAACCGACAAGTCCCATTCCAAGACGGTCTTCCGGCACAAACGATAACGTGATACCAAGATTTTTAATATCCTCCGCCTTCATCTCGGAGATTTTTTCTGTCGTACCCTCCGGGGAAAAATAAAGGATCTCGCCGCTCTCGATCGGCTGAAGTCCTGCAACGGACTCTAATAATTCTTTCTGTCCGCTTCCTGAAATTCCTGCCACGCCAAGGATTTCCCCACTGTAGGCGGTGAAGGAAGCCTCTGTCAGAACCTTAAGTCCCTCCTTGTTCTTACACGTAATGCCACGCATCTCAATGCGTTTTTCTGCTCCTACAGGCTCGGTACGGTTGATATCCAGTTTTACTTTCTCGCCGACCATCATCTCTGTGAGTGATTCTACGGTTGCTTTCGCTGTCTCTACCGTATCAATATATTTTCCTTTCCGAAGCACTGCGACACGGTCAGAAAGTTCCAATACTTCATTTAATTTATGCGTGATGATGATAATGGATTTCCCTGCTTTCCTCATGTTCCTGAGGACTGCAAATAATTTTTCAGTCTCCTGCGGTGTCAATACGGCTGTCGGTTCATCGAGGATCAGAATGTCTGCCCCGCGGTAAAGTACTTTTACGATCTCTACGGTCTGTTTCTGTGAGACAGACATGTCATAAATTTTCTGGGACGGATTGAGGTCAAATCCATACTGTTCTGTCAGTTCCCTGATTTCTTTCTCTACCTGTTTCATATTCAGTTTTTCTTTTCCAGGCAGACCTAAAATAATATTCTCGGCGGCTGTCAAAATATTGATCAGCTTGAAATGCTGATGAATCATTCCAATACCGAGTGCGAAGGAATCTTTTGGGGAGCGGATGGTCACTTCTTTTCCATCCACATAAACTTCTCCTTCGTCCGGGAAGTAAATTCCGGAAAGCATGTTCATCAACGTAGTCTTTCCACTACCATTCTCTCCTAAAATCGAAAGAATTTCACCTTTCCTGACGATCAGATTCACGTTATCGTTCGCAATCACGTCACCGAAACGTTTGGTTACACCTTTCAGTTCAATAGCGTTTCCTGTTTCCACAAATAATCCTCCTAAATACGAAAATCCTTTCAATCTGTATCTTGAAAGGATTTCTCTGTTTTCTTCCAATATTTCTATCATTGCAGAGCACAGAAACCATCTGTGCCCTGCCGGCTTATCTTAAAAATTAGTTTGCCTGAGATGTGATACCATCAATGATAATATCAAAGGATGGTGCAGATGCTAATTCAGATTCATGGTAATAACCATCTGAAACGTAATCAGCATATTTTGCGTAATCTCCGCCTTCTGCGATCAGGTCTTCTAAGGAAGATCCGTTTACTGTAAATGTAGATGTATCAAATACATGAAGAGAACCATCTTTTAATGCTGCTTCTACTTCTTCTACTTTTGCGTCTGTTCCTTCTGCTGCAACAGCCTCATTGACCGGAGTGATTCTGACTGCATCCTCAGAGAATCCTTTGCACCAGTCTGTGTCGATTGCTTTTCCATCTAATACGCACTGTACAGCGTAAGTATAATATACACCCCAGTTATTTGTAGGAGATGTCAATGCTGCGTCCGGAGCAACAGATGTCATATCTACGTTGTAACCAACACAAGGAACACCTGCTGTCTCACATGCTGATGGAGCACCTGTTGTATCGGCATGCTGGCTGATCAGTACACAGTTATCTGCGATCAGCTGATTTGCAACTTCGCCCTCTGCTGTCATATCTGCCCAGCTGTTTGTATACTGAACTTCCATTGTAACAGATTCACATACGCTCTTAGCACCTAAGTAGAAAGATGTGAATCCTGAAATAACCTCTGCATATGGGAATGCACCTACATAACCGATTTTTGCCTGGTCTGCTGTGATATCACCATTCTCGATCATCTCATTTAATTTCATACCTGCAACAACACCGGATACATAACGTGCTTCATAAATTGCATCGAAGTAGTTGTGCATGTTAGAAAGTCCGGAACTTGCTGCCTGATATCCTGTTGCATGACAGAACTGAATGTCCGGATACTCCTGTGCTGCCTGTAAAATGTATGTCTCATGTCCAAAACTTGTTGCAAAAATAATATTACATCCCTGATCTGCAAGGTCTACTGCTGCATCATAGCAGGACTCATCCTCCGGGATTGTTGTCTTCTCAATAATCTGGTCATCTGATAAACCGAGGTTTGCTGCCATCTCATCAATACCTGCCATATGAGCTGCTGTATATCCCTCGTTCTCATCACCGATATAAATAACACCGACTTTGATATCTGCTGCAGAAGCTGCTGCCTGTGTGCCATCTGTACCAGCCTCTGTAGAAGCTGCTGCAGAATTATCTGCTGCACTGCTGTTGTCTGCTGTGTCTCCACATCCTGCCACCATACCGACAGTCATTCCCATTGCCAATAAAATACTTAATGCCTTTTTCATATAATCCTCCTTGTTTTGCATTAGAAAAACTAATCTCAAAATACAAAAGTCAATTTAGCATAGCAATTTTTTATCGTCAATATGATTTGTATGGTAATTTTCAAAAAAACGTCCATTTTTGCAAAAAATCCTTATATTGATAAGAAGAACTAATACAGGAGATATTTTTAACTAATAAAAAATACAGTCTTTCTCCGTCATCTGGAAAAAGACTGTATCTTTATTCTTATACTCTTCGGATGTGCTGATGTGTAAACAGGTGATCCTGACAATACTCATAATTGCCCTCGCACTTCGAACAGAAACGGAACTGTAAATTTGGATCATCCAGCTCTGTCCGTCCGCAGACCGCACATTTGTGTTTTGCAATACCGGAACCAGGTCGCGGCTCTCTCATCTGCGCCCTGAACTGCTGCCTGCGATGCACCTCATGTGGGGTATACCGGCTCAGATTCCTCGTGGACAGGAAGAAAATGAGGTAATTTAACAGTGACATCACAATGCATAACAGCATAATCCCTGCATACCATAATGCAGTGGATACAGACTGTGTATATGCATAAATCGCATGATAGGTATCCCACACGCTGAATACCATGATAACAACATATACGGCTGCCATCCATTTCATTTTTATCGGAATGATAAAGTACAGTAACACCTGCATATCCGGATATAAGGTCGCAAATGCAAGGAATATAGACATATTGATATAGGAAGTACTGATCATCTGTCCCATCATTGTGCTTGCAGTGTGGGCAAAACTGCCACCCATAAACAGATAGATCAGACCATACGCCAAAAGGCTTCCCACTTCAGTCAGCAGGATTCCGCCGATGATATAGGCATTAAAACGGAAAGTTCCCCACGCGCGCTCCAACGCAGTTCCAAGCTGATAATAAAACATCATCATGATCAACAGAAAAATGATATTGCTGTCTGTCGGCATTAAAATCCATGTGATAAGTCTCCAGATCTGTCCGTGTAAAATGTAATAAGGCTGGAAATTCAAGAATCCCAATATATTCGGTGCCACCATGTTCAATACAAATCCAACGGAATATGCTCCGATCAGATACACGATCAGATTCGGTACCGCATATCTTCCAAATTTACGCTCCAGTTTATTTAACCAGTTCATATTGCTGCTCCTTTTTTTCAAATACTCTTTGGACTGTCTTCTTTTTCAAACAATCTAGCTAAAGTATATCTATGCAGGAAACCTTTGTCAATCGGCGCTAAATTTCTTCATAAAAAGTTTAGATTTTTCAGATTATTTTGTCATTGTTTTTTGTTTTTTCCTGTCGTATAATGTACATTGCTTGGTTTTTGAGCACATATATATAATAGGAAGAAATAGTGAACATAGACTATTGATAGATCTGATTTACAAGAGATAATTTGGAGGAAAGATATGAGTAACAATACACTTCATAAACTTGGTATTGATATTGGTTCCACGACAGTCAAAGTAGCTGTGCTGGATGAGAATGACAACCTGTTATTCTCCGATTACGAGAGACATTTCGCCAATATCCGTGAAACTCTCTCCCTGCTGGTGGAAAAAGCTTATAAACAGCTTGGGGATATGCAGATTGCCCCGATGATCACCGGTTCCGGTGGTCTTACCCTTGCAAAACATTTAGACGTGCCGTTTGTCCAGGAGGTCATCTCCGTATCCACTGCTTTACAGCACTATGCACCGCAGACCGATGTTGCTATCGAGCTTGGCGGTGAGGATGCGAAGATCATTTATTTCGAGGGCGGTAATGTGGAACAGCGTATGAACGGTATCTGTGCCGGTGGTACAGGTTCTTTTATCGACCAGATGGCATCCCTCATCCAGACAGATGCAACCGGACTGAACGAATACGCAAAGAATTATAAGGCAATTTATCCGATCGCCGCCAGATGCGGTGTATTTGCCAAAACAGATATCCAGCCTCTGATCAATGAGGGGGCTACCAGGGAAGACTTATCCGCTTCTATTTTCCAGGCAGTTGTCAACCAGACGATCAGCGGTCTTGCCTGCGGTAAACCGATCCGTGGACATGTTGCTTTCTTAGGCGGTCCCCTGCACTTTTTATCCGAGTTAAAGGCTGCGTTCATCCGTACCTTAAACTTAGATGAGGAGCACGCGATCACCCCTGAGAATTCCCATCTTTTTGCAGCGATCGGTTCTGCACTGAACTATAAAGAGGACAAAGTAACTACTTTGGCAGAATTACATACAAAACTTCAGTCCGATATCCATATGGAATTCGAAGTTGCAAGACTTGATCCTTTATTCAAAGATCAGGCAGAATACGATGCTTTCCGCACACGCCACGACGGACATCATGTAAAGTCCGCAGATCTGGCTTCTTACGAAGGAAACTGCTACCTTGGTATCGATGCAGGTTCCACCACAACGAAAGTTGCCCTGATCGGTGAGGATGGTTCTCTGCTGTACTCCTTCTACAGCAATAACAACGGAAGCCCGCTCTCTACTGCGATCCGTGCGATCAAGGATATTTATTCCAAACTGCCGGAAAAGGCACACATTGTACACTCCTGCTCCACCGGATATGGTGAGGCGTTACAGAAGGCTGCTCTGAAATTAGATGACGGCGAAGTAGAAACTGTCGCACATTTTTATGCCGCAGCATTCTTTGATCCGGAAGTTGACTGTATCCTCGACATTGGTGGTCAGGATATGAAATGCATTAAGATCAAAAACCAGACCGTTGACAGTGTCCAGTTAAATGAAGCCTGTTCTTCCGGTTGTGGTTCTTTCATTGAGACATTCGCAAAATCACTAAATTTCTCTGTACAGGACTTTGCCAAAGAAGCCCTTTTTGCGAAAAACCCGATCGATCTTGGAACCCGCTGTACCGTATTCATGAACTCCAAAGTAAAACAGGCACAGAAAGAAGGCGCATCCGTCGCTGATATCTCTGCCGGTCTTGCTTACTCCGTTATCAAGAATGCTTTATATAAGGTAATCAAGCTTTCCGATGCAAAAGACCTCGGTCAGAACATTGTGGTACAGGGTGGAACATTCTACAACGATGCAGTTCTGCGAAGCTTTGAAAAAATTGCCGGTGTCCAGTGCATCCGTCCGGATATTGCCGGTATCATGGGAGCTTTCGGCGCTGCCCTGATCGCAAGGGAACGCCATGAGGAAGGTTATCAGACCTCCATGCTCTCCATCGATGAGATCAATGCACTGACTTTTGACACGAAGCTTGCAAGATGCCAGGGCCCATTGTTGAAGAAACTGTGCAGCTCTTCAGATATGCACCCTTTGCAGCGG
>OGYC01002803.1_pt1 | contig 11262 bp, 7 predicted proteins | sample 1576461 | NCBI WGS metagenome assembly OGYC01 (sample SAMEA3541569, study PRJEB24748) | human gut metagenome | biome: human gut; feature: human-associated habitat; material: faeces | place: China | collected 2012 | reverse complement strand
GGAGCGATGCGCTCTGAAATTTGTGGAATGGACTGTGTTGACAAAAAAGATGTGTCGCTTTAGTTACAGCTTTTATGATATCTTTACTTTTGATTTATTATATTGCTATTCCTGTAATTTGTCCAATAAATCTGAAAAAATAAAGAAAGTGAAAGACACCAATAATGTTTTACTACGGTTATAGAACTTGTAAGTAGCCTCATATGAAACCTATACAACATATTTACATTCACTAAGTATGTTTACTAAATCTATGAACCACTCACTTCCTATGCCTGTGCTTAATCCTAATTTCATAGTACTATCTGAAGAAAAAAATATATCCAAATGATGCTCAGGATGCATTGCCCCGTTTGCATGCTCCCTATCGTGATCGTAACGAATATATCCGGGTTCAAATAGCATTAGGTGCTTTACAAGTTCACAAACAGCGTCTAAATTTACGTTCTCCCACTCGTTTTCCATAATCACTTGTAAAATCTTCTCACTAATATTTTCTAATGTTCCATTAAAGATGTCTTCTTGTTCTAATATTGCTAACAGCAATGAACTCGTAATGCTGTCAAATTCAAGATAGTCCTTGAATCTAATGGAAAAAGAACTATCTTCTGAATTCTTGCCTATATAAAATGGAAATCGGAACGAGAATATCTTGTCCTTGACGCAAAAGAACAGTCGGCTCATTTTATCAACATACAAGATGAGTTTTTTATCTAATGCAATTGTAGTTGTATCTACGCTTCGGTGAAGAACCAAAAATTTTATGGTGTGTGCTAACAGCTTTAATAAATCGTCTTTTCTACGAATTGGCAGCATTGCCTTTTGATATAATAAATTAGATAGTTCAAGCTCGATTTTTTTCATGTTTCTTCTCCGCTGTTATAAGTAAGCAGAAATCATCTTATTAGTACGATCTTGAATTTCAGCTTCAGTCATCGAACCTTCTTCACCTATAATTTCTAGCATTGAATCCACAATTCGCTGTTTATTCTTAGCACTTAACTCAGGATGTGCGACAAAAGTCTCTTCAATTACTTCCTTAAGCGGACGTTGCTCCTGTGCAACTGCAATACTAACCTTTTGATTTTGCTGACTCTTTTCTGCCTCGGGAGGTTCCCTTAAAATCATAATGCCGCTATCGCTTATAGATTTTGCTGCTATCGTATATTTTTTAATAAATTCAGCATTGGCATCCATATTGTTAACAAGAAAATATGATGTTATAAAAGATCGGGTTAACATCATATAAATAGTATTTCGTGAAAAGACATTATCCGTTATTTGACCGCGCACAAGACCAATTACAAACGGAAATTCCAAGCCTTTAATATTATTCCGATTGCTAATGAAGACAGCATCAGATGTACTATCTTTAGTTTCATATCCCTTAATAGCTTTCCATGAATATTTTTCGTATATTCTTACTGCGAGGGAGTCTGCGAGCGCATAATTAGCCTTGCTTCCCTCCAAAAAGACAACTGCAATGTCCCCTGGGTGAACCGTTGGATGATCATGCCGAATAGAATCAATAATGCTGAGTATAGCCTCTTCTAGTTCTTCGCTATCGCTGCTTATAACTTCTATACTATTAAGACTTGATGTATCTAAATCTTCAAATCGTCTTAATGGAACTCGCGATAGAATAAAATTGGAATTTTCACGTTTTATTTTGTAGCCACATGAAGACCACTCTTTGTCATCAAGCCAACGTATAACAGGAGTTTCATAAAGTCCCATTCCCACTGCATGTGCAAACATTAATGTTTTGGGATCCGTGCGATAGCATTTGTTTAGGAGATAATCGCTCTGAACTGATTGATTAATCGTTCTGTCGTAAATATCTTGGAATATATCCCCTGCCACATAAACGGTATGTTTAGTTACTAACTCACATAACTTAAAAAAGCTTTGAGGGAAATCTTGACTTTCATCAATTAGCACATAATCAAAACAGGGTTCAATCCCCCCTTTTGCTTGTAATTCTTCAATTGCGAGTTTACAGACTGCATCAAATTGCCATTGGTAAGAATATGAATGAAACTCTAATTTGTAGTTTGAACAAATATAACTGTAGACCCCAGTATTTGGTTGCCCCCTAGATCCCCAACTAGGCATAACCCAAAGACGCTCATCCCACTTAATTTGCTCTTCGACTTTCAGAAAGTTGAAGAAGTTAGGGATGCGAATTTTCATACTTTTTGCAAGAATCTTATTATAACAAGTGAAAGCTATTTTTGAGGATTTATTCTTTGTATATAGGTCTTTCAACTTGTGCAATAGCAACTCAGTTTTTCCTGTACCAGCTAAGCCTTGAATGGTTATTCTTTTTTGAGCAGATGGTTGAGAATATATAAACCTACTTTGGTCGCCATCGAACAGAATAATTTTCTTTTTAACTTGATCTAATATAGTTGATGGGTTTTCGCCACCAATTCGACCAATATCATTTATACTGCCAATGAGTAACGATAACAAAAAATCTGCATGACGTTGCTGAGATGGACTATTTAGATTAGATTTCTTCAAAATATCATTAACGCAGGAGATATCAGAAACCTGCATATATGTGGTAAGAGTACTTTTCCAGGCCCTCGGACGTCCTAATTGTTCACGATATTCAAATTTTTCTGACAAATACCCCAAGTCTTCTATAAAATCTTCGCAAAATTCATCAAATAAATCCTGATCATCACCTAAATTGACAAAACATATTTTCCGTTTTGGCATCAAGACAACGACGGCATCGTCAAACTCGTACTGAGATGATGCATCTATTCCCAATGGAGCATTAATCACATAAGTTTGAATTGAGTTTTTCTCAGAAAATTGCGAAAGCAATTCGATTAAGTTAGAGTTGCTTTCATTTCTCTCAATATTGCAGAAGAAAAGGCTGTGATCCATATTGTTAACCTCACTAATTGTTATAGTAATGATGCTATAAGAATATAATACGTAAAGAAAGCTTCTATATTACGTATATCTTATCAATTTCCTATGCTAACGATTTTAAAAGTGCTTGATTAGCAGCGTCTACTATGTAAAGCACGATATACGCTTATCATTTCAAAGCTATACTGGGAATAAGCCACTGTTTTAGAAAGAAACTATAATCGCTAATTTTTGCGTAATCCCTCTAACATGAATTATATTTTACCATTACCTTAAAAATATAGCAAACCTTTATTCTAAAAAAGATTGCGAAGAAGTCTGCTGAAATTGTCACATGTATAACTGATTGTAATGGCTAATTGGATAGCCAACTAACTGTGAGTTCCCGGTACAGATATTTTTGTTTCAGTATTACTATACCTTGGAAATACTATCGTGCTAAGAAATAAAACACCCGCATCCAATTTGTAAGTTTCATTAACTTACACGAAATGGGGACTGTACATCGTGCTCGTTTCAATATTCCTTTAGTGATTCGGTATTTACACAGAAGGATCCATAGCCTAACCGAGATTGTAATCAACTTGAAATTTGAGATCGTAATCAGTTGCCTGATTCCTCGCTTGCAGAAAGACTCAATTTCCACTGATTTTATGGAAGTGACCTTGTTCCAGATGCAGAAAATGGAGCAGATAGTCAGTGAGAAAGTAAGGCGGAAGCGGCCAAAACAAATGTGGTTTTTAGCTGTGATAAAAATTGACGCAGGGGCTTTTCAGTGCAGTACACAATATTTTCGCCTTGTTTGTTTTCCATCGTTGCTAATCTCGTACATCACATTAGCACCGAAGTCTTGCAAGTTTCCTCGCCTCATTTTCCGTGATATCCTAACCTAATAATAAAGGAGGATATTGCTATGAAATATTCAAACGAAGAAAAGCTATCCATTGTCGCACGTTGCCGGCAATGGGAAAGTGTCGCCGCTCTTTCCAATGAGCTCGCTATCCCGCGCAGTACCTTATATCGTTGGATCAAATCTTTTCCTACGGGCAGTGCTGGAAAGCTGTTGAAGTTTTCCTATCAAGAATACACATTGCTCCAGCGTAAAGTTGAAAAATTACAAAATGTCATCACGATTCTGAAGTCCGCCGATTGTTTGGTATCTGCGCCATTAAAGGAACGGCTGCATGCGCTGGAACCGTTTTATGGGAAGTATGAGGTCCACACAATATGCGAAGCACTGGATGTCGACCGTGGTACATTTTACAACCATATGATACGCAACAAACGTGAAAATGCCTGGTTTGAGAAACGCCGAGAAGAGTATTGCCAACTGATCCGTGATGTGTTCGATGAATATCAGCAGGTGCTGGGCGCGGAGAAAATTCAAACGATCCTTGTCCAGAGAGGTCATCAAGTCAGTAAGGAGTATGTTTCACGGCTCATGAGTGAAATGGGACTGCGCAGCGTTCGGATGACAGCAAAGAAGGAATATCTAAAGCTGCGTGAGCCGGAGAGAAAGAAAAATCTCCTGCAGCAGCAATTTACTGCTGACCAGCCAAATCAGAGGTGGGTCAGCGATGTTAGTTGCTTTAGACTCAGAGATCACTATCTCTATGTCTGTGTGATCATTGATCTTTTCTCCCGCAAAGTGATCGCATATAAGATTTCAAAGAAGAACAGTACCCAACTCATTACGGCCGCGTTTAAGATGGCTTATGAGGAGCGAAATCCCCCAGCCGAACTTATTTTCCATAGTGATCGCGGCGCACAATATACATCTCATCGGTTCCAACAGCTTTTACATGAGCATAAAGTGCAGCAGTCTTTTTCGCGCCCCGGTGAGCCACATGACAATGCGGTAGCAGAGTCGTTTTTCGCATCGCTGAAAAAAGAAGAGCTCTACCGAAGAAATATTACTTCCGATAGAGCATTTCAAGCCAGTGTCGCTTCCTATATTGAGTTTTATAATATTAAGCGACCGCATCGAACATTGAAAAATCTGACGCCATGCCAGATGGAAGAAAACTTCAACAAAAACGCCAAATGAGACATCCGTGTTCGAATCGCCAGACTTTTGCGTTTTCTACTTCAATTTGAAGAGGTTCGAATTTGAGCGTCTCATATTTGCTTTGGTGTGATAATCCCCAAAAGCACTGACATGCCAAGGCTTTCAAGGCATAAAATATGCCCTACCCGATCCGCAAGTCTCATCGACTTGTTCAGATTGGGTAGGGTCATTCATTTTGGTGCGGGCATGGGGACTTGAACCCCAACGCCTTGCGGCACGAGAACCTAAGGGGTATGTCACCTTAGTGAAAGATTTTCAGAGTCCTCCATATCATAAGGGAAGGGTATCTTTTCCAACGCTTCAAAAGATATTTCGGTCGTGACAGGCCGAACACCTGCTAAATCATAGCATACTCTGCCGGAAAAGTATAGCATGATTATAGCTTTACGGGAGGAAATTTCTGCTGCCCCGGCATAAAGCAGAGGGGGAGGGACGCTGTCTATTTGTTTTCTTCCGGGGAACTCATTTCTTGGCGCTAAGTGGTTGTTTTCTTATCCTGCAAATCCGATACGCTTTTGTACTTGCACAGAGTCCAAGAGTGCGCGCATATCGCTTTCTGCGAAAACCGCCTGAATATCTTCTGCGCCGATCATATTATCGCTTGTACGCATGGCTTGCTTCATACGAGTGCGCTCAAAGACTTTGCGGATCAGCCGGGCGTTGGAGAAGTTTTCATCTTTATTACGAAAGACTATTTTTGCTCTGCAGGGATTCTCAAATTAATCAGTTGTCAAAATGGATTGAAAAAAGTCGGGATCTCTCACCCTGATCTCCGAGTCCTCAATCGAGTCGTTTTTTGCCGCTGCTTATTTTTTGAATTATCCCGAACGTGATCGGGCAGTAATGAACAAAACTCTCATTGTTGAATCTCCGGAGGAATGGAACAATCTCATAATTAAGCGCATCAATTCATTCTTTGGATTCAGAGGAATTGTTCCGAAGAATTCCGGCTCATCAAATAACGAAATCTGACCACTGTGGCGCTTGTACATGTCCGACCTTCAACTCAAGTACAAAGTTTTTGCGATGAATCGCAACTTTTTCTGTACTAATTATATTACAAGCAGGCCAAAATTGCTTGTATTTTAGCACTTTTTTGCTCGGAAGCAGACACTGCTTAAATTCTGCTCGGTCTGAAAAACATAATAAACAACAGCTATGCGCCAATTAAAGTGAGAATGGCATCTTTCGGCGCGTCCAGATAAGAAACTTTAAGCGTTTCTTGTAAAAAAGAGGGTTATATGTTATTGTAAAAGCAAGAAGACTGTTGGAGAGAGGGGCTGTAGATGATGATGTTTGCCGACATTATTAAATATGTAGAAGAAAAGGAATATCAGCTTGCCGTAGATGCCCTGACCCCTCTCTTAAAGAATGAAGATGAAAAAATAGTCGCCAAGGCACACCACATATTAGGTTACATTAACACTCGCCATGATTACACTGAAAAGAGTGACTACCAAGCTAAGAGACATCTGCGATTTAACTTAAACAGCAATTATCCCCATCCATATGGGTATGTACTGTATTCTCAAGTTGAAGAAGATTCTAACGTTGCGCTCAATTATTTGGAAAAGGGAGTTGCTCGTTTCCCTCAAGATGCCAGAATACTATTAGAATATTTTCGGTTGGCGCCTAATAAAAATGCCGTTATTCAAATTGTAAAGGAACGCAATGTTAACGATGCTCGGCTGTTGAGTGCAGTGATTGATTACCTTGTATCTGTTAATCAATGGAATGATGTTTGTCACTTTGCGGTTCAGCTTGAAAATGGGAATAATCTTTGTGAATCGGAGCAAAACTATCTGGATTTAATTAAGGCTTATGCTGATTTGTTTTCGGATTCCCCTGACTACAGCGAGGCACAACGCCTGTTGGAAAAGGTTATAAGGACTGATACAGACAACAACCTTGCTTATTCACATTACTTGGGAATAATCTACGCTAATCTGAAATTGGGGAGAGTACTCGAGGCAACCGAGTTTTTTGATAGAATACCTGTCAGTAACGCTGTTACTGATCTTGATGAGTGGGCACAACCGCTTTGGATTTCCATATCCTTTGAAACACTATATCCCATTATTTTCAAAAGCATCTTATCTACATTTGCGCAAGATAGCTCCAGAAAGGTAAAGGCAAATGTTCTATATTGCCTTTATTTGTACTCGCCCTCTGAATCATATGATATCCATCGCTACAAAAAATCTGATGTTGCTACATTAACACGCTACCTGAAAACGGATTTTAATAAAAAAATTGCAGTAGCGGTTTATCGCATGCGGTGCCATTTCAAACAATTCGAAGATGCGTACGACATTCTTTGGGAGTTCTTAGTACGGCACCAAGATCCCGAAGAGAGTGAAATCTATTTCTCCGAGACATTAGAAAATATGTCCGATGATGAAGTATGCCGAATTGCAAGAAAAACAATTGAGTACTTGGAAAATGACGAATGGGCTCCGAAGCAATTTGTCCCTTCTGTTTTTGGTACTCTTGTTGAACGATTGCACGATATCAAACAATATGATCTAAATAGGGGGCTTGCTGAATATTTGCCTCTTGCCGACATTCTTAAAAGTGGACATGCATTTGAATGTGCATATGCTTATGCTGAAAAAGAGCAACCGCGAGCGATGGATATCTATGAAGCGATTGTAAAGAGAGAGCCTAATAATTCCTCTGCGATAAACAATTTAGGTGTGCGCTATGAACACGCAGGAGATCTGTACAAAGCCCTGGATTGTTATGAAAGGGCAGTAACTCTTGCCCCTAACGATAAAATCCATCAAAATAATTTGACGCGTATAAAGAATTTAATTTATGAGAAAACGGAAGAAGAAGTTTGTGCCATTAGTGACGCCATATCTGTAGAATCGTTGGAGAACATCGGGTATACCGACGAGTTTTGTCGGAAGCTCTTTTTAATTCATGATAACGAAATGAGAGATATTCTCCAACGGGATCTGCGGGAATGCGCCATAGCAGTGGTGGCCGGGCAAGATAAGGCAGCAACCATTATGTGTGGCAGCATCATCGAAGCACTTCTCATGCTGAAAATAAAGGAGCGCGGCATTTCCAAATATGATGTTAGTGCAGTAAGTAAGGGGAAAACGAATCATCCAGTTTCTGAAATGAGTCTGAATGAATTACTTTATATTGCAGATATCGAGAACATACTTGACAAAAATGGATACCACTTGGGACACTATATTCGTGATTACCGAAATGTAGTTCATCCAGCCAAGGAAATCCGGATGTCGGAAGAGGTAAATCACGAAAATGTGATTACCATGTGGGCTGTGCTAAAGAGACTTGTATCAGATCTCTACACGTAAGATTTTTGTAATTTAGTTTTAACTGTTCCATTTATAAATCAAAGGGCATGCAGGCTATTATCTCTTTTTCGTACTCAGAATATACAAAGGAGGATAATCCATGGAAATTCAAAAGCATACAGGAGAAAAATTAGAAGACTACTTTTCCCGATTAGTTGCGGAGGGGTTTGAATTTGATGCTTCTTACCAGAACATAACGCTTGCGGATATCGAAAGTGTGCTCCGTAGACTCAACCAATTTTCCAATGATAAGCGCGATGTTATTTGGTGCTTGCTTAATTCGGATTTTCCTTCTCCCTTCGCTAATGCAACAGGCTATTCTATCGCAGATGGCGCATCAATCGCTCAGATCGGGTGCTATGTAGGTATACTGATGCGACATGGTGGCAAGCTTGATCGTGAGGGACGTGACTATTGGGTAAAACCACTTATTGATGAAATTGCAGCAATTGAGCGAGTGACCTTTTCGGATGGTGTATTTGTATCTGGTCATTTAAAGGCAAAGTCACCAAACTCCGCATATAGGCTCACAGACGCGTTCAAACGACTCTTAGTCAGTGTGGAGACAGATCATTTTGCTGAAAGCTTGGAAGAATACATTAGAAATGTTGATCAGAGGTTAGCGGTATTTGCTGAACTCGAAAGAGCATCAAGAGAGAACATTGGTATATCCGGTCATAAGCGACTCATTCAAGATTCCATCAATGTATATGCCCAAACATTCTTGCCCGGATATATTCCGTTGTTTACAGATTTTGCCGATGGAGACCGGGTGACTGAAGAAGAGCGAGCTGCACTTGATCAATATGGGATTGTATTTGGTACAATAGATGATATGTGGCCGGATGCGATACTCTATAACCCAGCAGAAGAAAAACTGTGGTTCATTGAAGCCGTAACATCAGATGGTGAAGCGGATCTCCACAAAGTAGAGGGTTTACAAACAATATGTAATAACTCCGGAAAAATCTATGGAGGAACAACTACTACATATGAAACCTGGAAATGTCTTGCGTCTCGGCAGCAGAGTGAAAATAATTTAGCACCAGGAACATACATCTGGATTAGAGAGTGCCCTAATAAACATTTCAAGGTATGCTAACCAAAGGCCCCAGAATCGTCGTCGGATTCTGGGGCTTCCAATTATGTGTATACTTCGTTTAATAGTTCATCGCACGTTGCAGTAGAAAGACTCCTTTTTTGCATTAAGCGTTTTCCGATATCAGCAATTACACACAGTGGAGGAACAGGAATGTTATTTATTTCTGTGGAGTTTACTTGCGTGCTGCCATCGAGAACACGATAGTATGTATCAAAGAGCGTAGAGTTTAACAACGCATAAACACCATATACCACTTCTTTGGACAAATCCTCTCCGATGGTGCTGTCCACATAATTTATTTTATTCTGCGTGCTTATTGAGTGGTATTGAGGGAAATCTTCAGCAAGATAAATCCCGCATTGAAGTCTTCTTCGTTCCTCTTTGGCAGTAAACCTTTTGCAAAACACATAGCTTTTGTTTCTTTGAATCAATCCTGGCTTAGTATCGACAATCCAATCACAATTTTTGCCAGAGGGTTGATGACCTACTCTTCCGTTACGAATATGTTGGCTATAAAAGAGAGGAACAGTGTGGTCTTCCGGTTCTGAACGTAAGTCTTCCCATTGCCGAAAATCAACAACAATGCCAGTCTTCATTCTCAAGCCAATGTCCGGAAAAGTTGAGGAAAATGTATTGATTTTATTTACGGCTGCAACTTCTTCGGAAGATATTGGCAAGAATACATATAACTCTTCGCCGGCTACTACAGAATCATATGGTACCTTTAACACAGAAACATCATTAAAGTCTCGGTTTGATTGACTGGAGGTAATAATCACATTATCTGGAGCAGTTTTGGTTTTTTTCATTTTGATGATAGTTGTTTCTTGGAGTACTTGCTCCTCAGTAAACACTTTATCCCTACTTATAAAGAGATGAATTTGCTGAATTTTCCCCTCCTGTAAAAAGTAGTTTCGGAATGCTCTGAAATATGCTCCAGAAGTCCAACTGCGTGGGATAATGTATACCATCTCGCGCCCTTTTTTCAGATTGAATAGAGACATCGCCGCAAATAGAAAATAAAGATTTGGAGCGCCATGTACAACTTCTGGCATAGCTATCGCTGCTGGATCATCTCGCATGATCCTTAAATAAGGAGGGTTAGCAATTACCAAATCATATTTTGGGGGATATGGTTCTGCATGCAAGGTTCCCGAAAAAGAATCTCCTTGTGAGAGAATATAGTCATCCTTTTTTATCTCGAAATCAAAGCTGATGCTGGCATTTTTCTTGATATAAATCAAATTGGAGCGAAGAACCGGAATAACATCAGGATCAGTTTCGTAACATGTTAAAAAGATCTTTTTAATATTGGTCTCCCGCTGTAGACGATCGATTAGAGCAGCAGAGAGAATGCCTGTTCCACATCCAGGATCCAGGATGTCAACAGAAGCTGGCAAACCATTTAAATCAAACATCTCTGCCATATATGTTGCTGTTTCTACCGAAGTGAAGAATTGGCCTTTTTTCTTTCTTACACTTTTTGGCATATTCTCAAGAAAACATATTGTTTTGTCAAAAACATATTCAAGCACTCTTTATAAGCTCCTTGTATTATATGTATTTTTTCTTTTATCCTATTGTAACTCTTTTCTGGACATTAACCAAGTCAAATTTTCGTTTTTATTTTTTGGTCTTATCGGGAAATTTCTCCGAATGAACAGTAGCTGTTCCTCTTTTTCTGTGCTATTGTATCTTGCCAGTCCAACATTATTCTCCGGCGGCGGGACCGGCCATCGCATCATACGATGAACAGTCCTCCACACTTGAAGTCTGCTGCCGGGATAGGCTTTTCTCAGCTTCTCGACCGCGCGGCTCTTCGCCTTCTCCACGGCGGACTCCTTCATCATGTGATACATCCCGATCTCTTT
>OGYC01002797.1_pt1 | contig 11289 bp, 7 predicted proteins | sample 1576461 | NCBI WGS metagenome assembly OGYC01 (sample SAMEA3541569, study PRJEB24748) | human gut metagenome | biome: human gut; feature: human-associated habitat; material: faeces | place: China | collected 2012 | reverse complement strand
ATGGAACAGGTTAAGCAGGCGATTCTGGAGGGAACGGAGTCTTGGAAAGGACGGCGTGTTACTTTGCCCCATGAGGGGAGGTTTAAAATATCCGTGGGTTCCCAAGGCGTGAATTTCGAAGAGTTGTGTGCCTCGGGAGGAGTGCTGAATGCCTTGAATGCCGTGAAGCTGGCGGAAGAAATGCAGGGGAAGTTAAAGGGTAAACGATGATGTCTGATTGATATTTCTAGGATAGAATTAATTTTTTTTCAAAAAAATGTGGTTTTAGCTGTCACCCTTTAGTCCTTTTTTTTAGATTATAATAAAAACAAAGGTTCATGAGAGAGATTGAAGATATATTAGTTGACTATTTTGAAGGCGAGGAATTGTCTGAAAATGATTCTTTGGAACTTGAAAAGTGGCTTGGGCAAAAGAAGGGTACAGGGATTGTCCGAGTGTTGGAAAGCATGCGGGATGGAAAAGCGTTACAGGAGGAGTTGGAGCGGGATGCCGAGGCGGGCATGGAAATGATTAAGCGTAAGTTGAAAAAGACGAGGCGGCGTCATTCGTTATGGTATGGTGGGGTGGCGGCTGCCGTGTTGTTCCTTCTGTGTGGCTTGGCATTTTTGTTCGAGGATTCCGTGGAGAATAGAAACGAATTGCCGGGAGCTGCGGAATCTAAGGGGTGTACATTGGTAAAGTTGAAATTGGGTAACGGGGAAGTGCTTCCGTTACGCGGGGATCAGATAGGAGAAGTGATCGTGAAAGACAGTTGCACGCGTATAGAAAATGATAACAATACATTGATTTGCACGAACGAGGGGATCAGGGAGAAGATAGGGTTTAACACCATTTCGGTTCCTGTGGGGGCAGAGTACCGGGTGGTTTTGCCTGACGGGACAAAAGTTTATCTAAATGCCGATTCGGAGTTCCGTTTTCCGGAGATGTTTTCGGGGGAAACCCGGGAAGTGTTTTTGAAAGGGGAAGGTTATTTCGAAGTGGCGAAGGATTCGACCAAGCGATTTATCGTTCATGCTTTAAATATGGATGCGACGGTGTTGGGTACTGCTTTTAATATCAAGGCTTACCCGGAACAGGACGAAGTGATCACGACCTTGGAGGAGGGACGTTTGCAAGTAAATTGCGAAGGTTGCGAGGGGTACGATTTGAAGGCGGGGGATCAGGTCGTGTTTAACAAGTTGAGGGGCGATGCTGTAAAGAAGCAGGTAACGACATTTTACTACACTTCGTGGAAAGACGGTTTTTACTGCTTTAACGGGGAGAATTTGGAATCGATTATGGCGGTTTTAGCCAAGTGGTATGGCTTGGAGGTGTTTTACATGGGTGAAAATTTGAAGAAGAATAAATTTTCCGGGCGGTTGAAACGATATGATGATTTCCTTTATTTGTTGAACAAGTTCGAGGAAACAGGAAATGTTGAATTTATAGTAAAAGATAAAGTGATAACGATAAAAGAAAAAAACAGGTCGAAAATGTGAGTTTCCAACCTGTAATTCATATACTTTCTTGATTTTGGGACGGTCGAAAAGTATATTTTTTATTTACTAACAAACAAAAATATGGAAAAAAATCGAATGAAGATCAATCTAGTACGATTGATTCTGTATCGTAAGATGTTAATTAACATGAAATTATTGAGTGTGTTGATGTTAGGTTTTTGTATGACGGTTCATGCAACAACCTTGTCACAGGAGGCAAAAATCTCTTTACACGTGGAAGAAGCCTCTTTGAACGATGTGTTACAAGAAGTGAGTAAACAAGTTGCTTGCGATTTTCTTTATGACTTGCATTTAATGGAAGGGAAAGTCGTGAAGAATTTGGACGTGAAGGACAAGGAGTTTTTGGTTTTTCTGAACGATTTGTTACCTCGTTATGGTCTGATGTATTCTTATGACAATAATATTGTTGTTATTAAGGTGAAAGAGGAACTCAAGGACGAGAAGAAGATGATTATTATCAGGGGAAAGGTCACGGACGAGAAAAAAGCTCCGCTTCCCGGGGTGACGGTTGTGTTGAAGGGATCAAGCCGGGGAACTGCAACGGACATGGCTGGAAAATATACTCTGCCTGTGCCGAAAGCGGATGTTATCGAATTGATCTTTTCTTTTTTAGGAATGGAAACGCAGACCGTAGCGTACACGGGTAAGGACACGATCGACGTGGTGTTGAAAGAATCGGTGAGTCAGTTGGATGAAGTTGTCGTGGTGAACACGGGTTACGAGCAGGTGGACAAGCGTAAATTAACGAGTGCTATTACCTCTATTAAAGCAGATGATATTCGGGTTCCCGGGTTGAACACGATTGATATGATGTTGGAAGGACACGTGCCGGGTATGATGTTTATGCAGAATTCCGGACAGTTGGGTGCCGCTCCGCGGTTAAGAATCCGGGGAACTTCCACGCTGTTGGGAAATCAGGAGCCGTTGTGGGTGGTTGACGGTATAATCCGTACCGATCCGGTAAACGTGGATCCGGCACAGTTGAATGATTTGGACTTCGTGAATTTGTTAGGTAACGCGATTTCAGGGTTGGACCCGGAGAGTATTGAACAGATTGACGTGTTGAAGGATGCTTCGGCTACGGCTATTTACGGGGCTCGTGCTGCGAATGGGGTGATTGTGATTACGACCAAAAAAGGTCGGAAAGGTCCCCCGTCGGTATCTTATGCTTTGTCGGGAACTTTTACACGACGTCCGTATTATGGTGACAGAAGCGTGTATATGATGAATTCCAAAGAACGAATTGCTTATAGCCGAGAGATGGATGCTGCTTTATTGGAGTACCCTTCTTTCAAGAGTTGGGTAGGGTATGAAGGAGTTATGCGGGATTATTATCAGAATCGTATTGATTTCAATGAAATGAACCGACAGATTGGAGATTTGGAACAATTGAACACGGATTGGTTTGGTTTATTGGGACAGAATTCTTTTTCTCACAAGCACACGATTGGTATATCCGGAGGTGGTGAAAACGTGACCTATTATGCTTCTATCGGTTATAATGATGCCAAAGGAACCACGAAACGGGAGGCAAATAAAACCTATACGGCTAATATGAGTTTGTCGGCTACTTTTAATCGATTCTCGGTTCAGGCAGGTATGGACGCTAGCGCACTGGAAAGGGAATACACGCCTACAGCCGTGAACGTGATGAATTATGCGTTTCATACAAGCCGTGCGGTACCTGCAACGAATCCGGATGGTTCTTATTGGTATTATAAAAAAGGTGATTATGCCGGTTCTTATTTTAATATCTTGAACGAGGTAGAGAATAGCTCGTACGATATCAATCAATATTCGTTTAATTTTAACACGACAGTGGGTTATCAGATTATTGATCCTTTGAAGTTGAGCGCAACATTGGCTTACGGTTTTTCGAACTCCAATCAAGAAACTTGGTATGGTGAAGATTCTTTTTATGTAGGGGAGTTGCGCCGAGAAGTAGAGAGGGCTACTGCTGATGGTCGTTCTACTACTCTTTGTCCTATGGGGGGAGAAATTTCGAAGCAAAGCGATCAGAAACACAACTATATGTTGCGTTTGCAGTTGGGGTACGCTCAAACTTTTAAAGAGGATCACAATTTGAGTGCAATGGCAGGATTTGAAGTTTCTTCGTCAGAATCGGACCAATTCACTCACGTACAAAGAGGATATATGCGTGATCGGGGTGGGGTTGTTGCTCAATTAGATGAAATAAATAAATATACAGACTATGTAAGGTGGATGAATAATAATCCTTCTAAACGTTCGCAGGCGAAAACAAATTTGTTGTCCGGATACGGGAGCGTGTCTTACGCGTATAAAATGTGGTATGTATTGAATGCCAATATTCGTTTCGACCAATCGAATCAATTCGGTAGCAGGGCTAATGAAAAGCTCGCCCCGATTTGGTCCTTCTCCGGTCGGTGGAATGCTAAAGAAAATATTTTAGAAGGGGCGAATTGGATTAATGAGCTTTCTCTCTTGGCTTCTTTTGGTTATCAAGGAAATATGTTGCCCACGGAGAGTTCAAGGTTAGTAGTTTCGAAAGAAGGGTCAACCAATGCCGGAGGTGAACTTTATTCCAAGATTGTGACCTATCCGAATCCTTATTTAAAATGGGAAAAAACTTCTTCTACCAACGTGTCGTTGACGTTTTCACTCTTTAAAAAGAAATTGAACGGTACGGTGTCTTATTTCTACAAAAGGACCAAAGATGCATTCTTGACGAAGACTATTTCAACTGTGAACGGACGGTCGTCATACACCATGAACAAAGGAACCGTGGAGAACAAGGGTACGGAAATTTCTTTGAAAATTGTGCCGCTTGATTTTCGTTCAACCGGAAATGTTCGAGGATTTTATTGGTCGATTGATCCTCAGCTCGGTTCGGTGTTGAATCAATTGCTTAACAAAAGAAAAGTAAAAGATAATCCTTTACAGGATACGCCGACTTACGATAAATATTTAAATGGAAGTGTGCTTATCGTGGGACGTCCGGTGAATACGTTTTATTCTTATCGTTTTGCCGGTTTGAGTGAACGGGATGGGCGTCCGATGTTCTATAATACCGGTTCTATGGTGAATAAGTCGGAAGGTTATTATGTGGATGCTAATGGTCTGCCTTTGTTTGATATTGACGATAAAACGAAAAAGGATGCGGTAAATTTGAGTGAGAAATATCGCAATATGGACCGGGAGGAAGTGTTTATGGAAGTATTGGAACATTCCGGAACTCGCGTACCGACAATTCAAGGGGGAATCAATAATACTTTTTCTTATAAAGGGGTTACGTTATCATTTAACTTGGCGTATAGTTTGGGATCGAAGGTACGTTTGTTGCAAATGTATCCTAATGTGAGTAAGATAAACGGGTCGATAGCTCCTATTCCAACCGAAAATGTACGCAAAGAATTCACAAATCGTTGGCGTCAGCCCGGTGACGAGAGAAACACGAATATTCCCGGAGTATTATCGGGGAATGAGTTTGATAATTCGTTGTTAGATCCTTGGTGTAATAATAATGATTTCAAGTTTGCCCAGAATATTTGGGAAATGTATGACAATTCGAATATTCGGGTTGCAAGTGGAAATTTCTTGAAGATGCAATCGTTCTCTTTGCGTTATCAGTTTACGGATGAGTTTTGTCGGAAATTATTTATGAAATCGGCTTATATAGGTTTTGCTTGTACGAATCTGTTTATGATTTGTGATAAGAAGCTGAAAGGACAGGATCCTGCCACTCAGTCGGGAAGTGCCCCTCAGTTGAATATGTCATTGCGTCCGACGTTTTCGTTTAATTTGAATGTTTCATTTTAGTTGATGATTATGAAGAAGATTTTATATTTGGTTGTATCCTTGGTGTTTGGATGGTCTTGTAGTGACTTTCTGAAGGAGGATTCACAGAATTTATCCTACGTGAATTCGATCAGTGATTTGGAGCAGGTGCTGATAGGGGAAGGGTATATGATATCATCTAGTAAAGAATGCGATAACTGGAATAGTGTGGTACCCGCTTGGATTCATCTTTTGGATGATGACGTGAAACACTACTATGGCAGAGTTGTGGATCATCGGGCATGCTCTGCGATTTACGCTTGGCAAAGTGATCCTTGGAAAGGTGGTTTAGCAAATGATAACCGCGGTCTTACGGATAATCAGGCATGGAGTGACTTGTATAAGTATATCAATGCGTTGAATATTATATTGTATGAGTTGGAAGGATTCAAGGATGCCCCTGATTATAATCGAATTAAAGGAGAGGCAAGTTTTTTGCGTGCCACGTATTACTGGTGGCTGGTTAATATCTACGCAAAGGCTTATGACGTGAAAACGGCAGATAAAGACCCGGGAGTGCCTTTAAAGTTGACCTCCTGTGTGGAGGATTATGAGGAAGAGGGCGGTTTTTCCAGAGCTAGTGTGGCAGAGGTGTACGAGCAGATTGTTGCAGATTTGAAAGATGCCGTTCAATTGCTTTCCGGATACGGGAGAAAGTCTGTTTACCATGCATCGAAGGAGGCAGCCCGTTTGTTCTTAAGCCGAGTTTATTTGCACATGGAGAATTACGAGGGGGTGATTAATGAGTGTGATTCGTTATTGAAAACTAGTCTTTATCGGTTGGATGATTATACTTTAATTGATAATCCTTATCAAAGTCTGATAACGAATAATTCGCTGGAAGTAATATTTTCTCAAGGTGGTTATCGGTTACGACAATTTTTGGGTTTTTATTTCGCTAGAGGGTTGGAAATCGACTGGGAGGCGGAGATGATTGCTATTTCAAATCATTTTTATGGTGTTTCCGAGGATTTAGTAAATGCTTTTAATGACAATAGTTTAGTGCCGGACCAATCAACGGACAAAGATTTCCGTTATGAGGTAGGGATAACCTCTATAATGGCTGTTGATATGGAAACATTTGATTTTGGTATGTGTACATTGCCTTCCAAGTTAAAAAAATGGGCTGATGGTGGGGTATCCGATTGTTTCACATTGCGTTTGGCAGAGGCTTATCTGAATAAAGCAGAGGCGTTGGCTGCAGTGGGACGTGAGGAGGAGGCAAACCAATTGTGGCAGGAATTACGTCAGTATAGAATATCGAAGCCGGAACCGATTACATTGCATGGGGAGGATTTGATGACGGCTATTCGTGCGGAGCGCAGGTTGGAATTTAATTTTGAAGGATTCCGGTGGTTAGATTTACGTAGATATGCCGTGAATAGCAAGTATCCTCAAAAAAAGGAAATTACTCATGTTTGGGATTTGGGTGTTGGAGTGGAAACTTATGTTTTAGCTCCCTATGGAGAAGATCCGGCTTGGGTGTTCCCGATTCCGGCTGAAGAACATCGTTTGAATAGTCGATTGGAACTCAATGAAGAACGTGAAGAAAGAAAAGCGGTAAAATAGAATTAATATTAGGTTATGAAGATATTGCATTATTTGTTATTAGGTGTTGCGTTGTGCTTTGTGGCATGCAATGATGATGATGAAAATTTATCTCCCACGGGAGAAACGAATTGGTTTGCCTTGGAAGATTCGGATGATGAGCTGGGACATTTGGCTTATGAGATTTATAAGGAAACGGGTGTTACTATTTTTTATACAGATACCATTGCCAAAGTTCAACGTGGGGTGAATTCTGCAGGAGAACCGTTGTATCGTTACGAGGTTTTGGGAGTTAATTATGATGTGACCCGTCATTATGCCTATAAATACCCATTGCTTACGGATCGGGTACAGATAAAGAAAGGAATGGAATTTATACGTGATGAAGTGATACCGGGATTATTGAATGGAGCTTCTCCTTGTAGTTTTTTATTGGTTGATTCTTTGATAAATACGAATAATCCTAATAAGGAGCAGGGGCTTTCTTTGCAGGATGTATTCAAAGCTCGAAAAACAACTTGTGTCGCTTTGTACGAGAAGAGGGAAACGGAAGTAGATGAAAAGGACTTGAGTGCAACGATATTGGCGGGAGAGTATGCAGCTTATCTAAACGAGATGAATTCCGATAAATTGACAGTTTTTTATTCTTTTTCCGTGGGGAAAGTAGATGGGAAAATGGATCAACCATTGTATGGAATACCCATGTCAGTATCGAGTAAAGATACGGATTGGGATGAAGATTGGCGGAAATTCGGTTTTTTATCGTATGACAGGGAGAAACAATTTAAAGTAGATAATAACGGTAAACCAACTCAGTATAGGTGTCCTGCAAAAATTCAGGATATTGCCGATTACGTGAAAGAAGTGTTGTTGGGAGATGATGCGGCGTTTGAAGAGAAGAATGGTGAATTCAAACTGTGCATGGAGAAATACAAAGTGATGAAGTCGATTGTAGCTGAATTGCAGGAAACACTTGGAAAACGTTTGAAGTAATGATGAGATTTGGAATAATCTTTGGGCTTATATTTTGGGCGGGATGTACGGCACCGGATACTTGCCGGATGGAATTGACGGGTGAGATTGAAGGATGTAAATACGGAACGACACTTTTAATAAGTGCCGATTCCGCCCGGAATATTCTTTTTTCTTCCGAGATAGATAGCGGTAAAATCTCGTTGAAAGGAGATTTGCCGGAACCGGGAGAGTATATATTGAAAATAAATCATTTAGAATATCCTTTACTATTAGAGGAGGGGAGGACGAAAGTAATTCTTGATACTAAGAGTGATAGGGTGAAGTTGACGGAGGGGAAGGTGATGGAGATGGAACAGTTGTTCGAGAAATGGATGGAGGTGAAATACAAGCCGAAACAGGAGCGTATCGGACGGGAGTATTGGGAGGCGCAGAAACATCCGGAAGATAAAGTTAATTTGGATAAAAAGACATTCGAGTATTTTGGCTTGAAAAAATTGAAATACGATGTGGTTTGTGATTTTATAAAGGAGTATCCCGATCGTGTTTTCTCGGTGTATCAGGCATTGGAAATGTTGAATAGAGATTACGAGCGAGGGATGGAAATGTATGCGTTGCTCTCGCCGGAAATGCAACAGTCTGCGTTGGGGAAACGGTTGTATGCCGAAACTCAAGTGTTTGCTGCTTCAGCTTTGGGGAATGAAATTCCCCCGATCGAGGTAGAAACGGAAGAGGGGAAAGCCGAGGTGATTGAACATTTCCCGGGAATATGGGTGCTTGACTTTTGGGCATCTTGGTGCGGACCTTGCCGGGAGGAAATGGTTTACCTGAAAGAGATGTACCCGGAGGTGCATAAATTCGGTGTGAATATGGTTAGTATTTCTATGGATGACAAGGCCGCGGCTTGGAAGAAGGGGAATGCGGAGGAACAGATTCCTTGGAAAAGCGTGCGGAATAAATACGGCTTTAAGAGTGATGTGGGTATTTGTGGGCAATTGCGATTTAATGCTATCCCTTACATTGTTTTGGTAAAAGACGGTCGTATCGTTGCCCGTAATTTGAGAAGAGGGCATTTGAAAAAGAAAATCATGGAGTTGTTACAAGAATAGTACGAGATGAGAGTATATTTTATTGGTTGTATATTATTGGTTTCTTGTTGGTTGGTTCCATACTCGCTTTTTGCGCAAGAAGAGGAACGGTTTGCCGATATGGTAAAGAGGTATCAGCAAACGAGTGATGCACGTAATATTGCCGGTTTGGAAAATGCTTTGAGAGCTGCGCATGTTCGAACAGAGGAATTAATAGATGCTCTTCCCAAAGATGCTGCCCGTATCATGAGAATTAGAGAAATAAAGGAGGTTTTTGCGAATGTGATTCATTTTATGGGAAAAGTGAAAAACGCAAAACGGGATAGTTTGCAGGGGGTGTTGGAGCGTTTGTACCCGGGATTTGATTTGGACGACCCGGATATGGAGCTGTTACCGCAAAAGATGATGGTGGAGTTGATTGAGGATTATTTCAAGGTGTATAATGTGGAGCAAATGAACGTGAATAAGTATTCGTACGTATTGTTTAACGTGAAAAGCGAGAAAGTGCGTAATGCTTACGTGTTGCCTTTCGTGCGGAGTGCTTTCGAGCAAAGGGGATACGGGAAGAAATTGGCAGAGGTTTGCGAGGATGTGTGTTGGTGTTCCAAGACTCCGGAAACCGTGAAAGAGGTGGAAGCGTTGGTGGAGCAATACCGCCCGCTTCAGGCGGGGGCAGCTGCTCCTGAATTCGTGATGGAAAACCGAAAGGGGGAGAGCGTGAAACTCTCGGATTTCAAGGGTAAACATGTATTTATAGGTGTCTTCCCGGCAGAAATGAATGAGAATGAGACAATGAGTCAGTTTGTGGCTTTGCCTGATGAATATAATAATACCGACCGGTTCGTGTATCTCTGTGTTTGTTTGGGAAAAGCGGATGTACGGGACGCATGGAGAAAACTGGTGGGGGACAAAGCGGGAAAAGTAGACTTCCTTTTTTGTGACGTGGAGAGGTGCTCTTTCGTGCGGGATTATTGTATATCCCGGGTGCCTCGTTACGTGTTTGTCAACCAGGATGGTTCTTTGAGGGATGCTTGGCATATAGCTCCGGGGACGTCAGAGTTTTCTTATCAATTTGGAGATAAGGCTCCTTCGGATCTTTTTGATGTGTTGAAGTAAAATGGAATTTGGTTGGTTATGAGATTAGTGATAATAGCTATATGGTTGTATTGCGCGTGGGGATGCTCTGAAGCCGGAGGGTATTGTTTTACCATGAAAGGGCGTGTGCCGGGCATGAAGTACGGAACAGTGTTTATTCGTACGAATGATGCCGAATCACGTGTTTTGGCTTCCGCGGATTTAGATAATTATGAATTCAGTTTGAAGGGGGAGTTGGAGGAACCGGGATGTTATGTTTTGCAGGTGAATGATAATAGAACGACGGTTCTGTTGGACGGTCAAGAGATGGTTGCAGAATTTCTTGAAGGAGCTTTTTTGAAGCATTTGAAAGGATCACCTGCCCAAAATTGTTTCGAGAAATATGAAATGGAGATGGGGGAAAAGGCAGAGGAATATTTAGAGAAAGATTTATTTTCGTTTAAAACTGAAGTTCAAGATAAGTTCCAGCAATTGAGGTTTAAGGCAACTTGTAGTTTTATCGAGGAGAATCAGGATAATATCGCTTCTGCCTATATTGCATTGACGGAGATGAAGAATGATTACGATAAGGGTATAAAGATGTACGACTTGTTGTCGGAGAGAGTGAAGCGGTTGGAGATAGGCAAGACGTTGAAACGGAAATTGGAGCAGGTGGAAAGTGTGGCTAACGGGAAAAAGTTTCCCGAGATAGAAGTGTGGTCGATAGAGGGAGATTCATTGACGTTGAAGGATTGGAAGGGAAGCGTGTGGGTGATTGATTTTTGGGCGTCTTGGTGCGGACCTTGTCGGGAGGAGCTTCAATATTTGAAGACGTTGTATAAAGAGTTGGAGGGGAAAGGCGTGAAGTTCGTGAGTGTGTCGTTGGATAATTCGCCGAAGGCTTGGGCTCGAGCCAATGCGGCAGAGAAGTTGGAATGGTTAAGCGTTCGTAACCGGTACGGGATTGATTTGGAACAAGGAATATGTAAGGCCTTGGATATTAAAGGTATCCCTTTTATCGTGGTATTGGATAAAGATGGAACTATCGCGGGGAAATCTTTGCGTCGGGAAGTTTTGCGGAATAAATTGTTGGAGATGTTAAAATGATGAGTATGAGAAGTGTTGTATGCTGTATCGTCGCGTGTTTTGTGTTACTACAGGGGGAGTTGTATGCCCAAACGTCTTACCCGGAAATAAAGAAGGTTTACGAGCATGTGGACGGAACACTTTCGCTAGACGGCTATATGCAGGCATTGAAAGAAATGGATGCCCGGGCGAACCAACTTGTGAGT
>OGYC01002781.1_pt1 | contig 11342 bp, 7 predicted proteins | sample 1576461 | NCBI WGS metagenome assembly OGYC01 (sample SAMEA3541569, study PRJEB24748) | human gut metagenome | biome: human gut; feature: human-associated habitat; material: faeces | place: China | collected 2012 | reverse complement strand
GCTGCAAACCGACAAGATTCCCTATCAGCTGGCCGACAACGGGGCCACCATCATGGTGCCCAGGGAAGTGGTCTACGATCAGCGCATCAAGATCGCCGGCGAAGGCGGCCTGGTGGGGCAGGGCATCGGCTTTGAAATTTTCGACAAGGTCAAGGTGGGCCAGACCGACTTTGTGCAGAAAATCAACTACACCCGCGCGCTTCAGGGCGAACTTTCGCGCACCATCAGCGAATTCCCCAGCGTGGAGAGCGCCCGCGTGCACCTGGTCATCCCCCAGCGCAGCCTTTTTGTGGAGGAGCGCCAGTCCCCCTCGGCCTCCGTGGTGCTCAAACTGACCAATCCCAACAGCAAACCCGACCAGAAAGAAATCAACGCCATCCTCAACATGATGCTCATGGCCGTGGAAGGTCTGGACAAAAGCCACGTCTCCATTACGGACAACGGCGGCAAGGTGCTCTACCAGCCGGAAGAGGACAGTCTGGCCGGAGCCAGCAGCACCCAGATGGAGCATCGCCTTCAGGTGCAGCGCAATCTGGAGCGGCGCATCGAGGAAATGCTGCAGCCCCTGTTCGGGCCGGGCCGGGTCATCGCCAAGGTCAACGCGGACATGGACTTCAGCCAGAAGACCATCCGCCGGGAATTTTTCGATCCTGAAAAAACCGCCGTGCGCAGTGAACAGCGCAGCGAGGAAAGCCAGCAGGGCCGCGCCAACCTTGAGGCGGGCGCGCCGGACGCCAACTTTCGCGGCGACGGCGTCACCGGTTCGGTGTCGGACCAGAACGGCACCCGTGAAACCCGCACCACCAACTACGAAATCAACAAGGAAGAGCAGCAGATCGTCGCCAATGTGGGGGATTTGCGCCGCCTGACCGTTGCGGTTATCATTGATGGGACGTATGAAAAGGTTGACGGGGCGTGGGCCTTCGTGCCCCGCAAGACGGAAGAGCTGGAGCGCGTGCGGCAGCTGGTTTCCAATGCCGTGGGTCTGGACAAGGGGCGCGGCGACCTGCTGGAGGTGAGTTCCGCTCCCTTCACCGATTCGGAACCGCCCAAGGATCCCAATTTCGCCGACCTGCTGGCCGATTACGCCGAACGCCTGGGCAAACCGCTGCTCAATGCGCTGCTGGCCTTCCTCTTCCTGATGCTGATCGTGCGGCCTGTGGTGCTCGCCCTGATCCGGCCCAAGGTTGAAGCCGGGGAAATGGTGGAAGGCCTGGAAGGCCTGCCCGCCGCCGAGGAGCAGCTCGCCCTGTATGAGGCCCTGGAGGAAGCGGCCAAGGCCGACGAGGAAGAGCCCGAGCAGGAAGAAGACGACGATCAAGGATATTGAAGCCCTGAAAGCGCATATCTTCACCCTGTCCGACAATCATATGGAACAGGTGGTGACCCTGGTGCGCGGCTGGATGAAAAACGATGAAACAGCGAAGGTCTGATCTTACGGCGCTGCCGTCCGGGGGCGGGGACAGTTCCCGCCTTCCTTCCCTGACTGAGCTCAAGGCCCTGCGGCACGCCCAGAAGGAAACCAACCAGCGGGTGGAAGAGCTGAAACTGCGCCTCTACCACTTTACGGAACAGCATATGGACCAGGCCGTCCATTTGATCCGGCGTTGGCTGACGGACAAGGAATAAAAGAAACCGCGCGGCCGCCGCAGCGCGGGCGCGTTCGAGCAAGGAGTAGAGGGGATGGAGTTGACCGGCCATCAGCGTATTGCCGTGCTGCTGCTCGCCATGGGCGACAAGTTTACGGCCGATGTCTTCAAGCGCATGGAGCGGCAGGAAATAGCCGACGTTTCCAGAGCCATCGTGGAACTGGAGCCCGTGCCCAGGGAAACCGTGGAGGAAGTGCTGCGCGAGTTCCATGAATCCCTGGTGGACGGCGTGGACATGATCGCGGGCGGCAGCGACGCCGTGAAGCGCCTGCTGGTCAAGAACCTGGACCCGGAAACCGCCAAGTACGTCATGGACTCCCTGAGCCTGGACACCGGCCCCGCGCCCTTCCGGGAACTGGAATCGGTCAGCCCCCGCCTGCTTTCGCAGATCCTGCGCAACGAGCATCCCCAGACCCTGGCGCTGATCATGGGCCATCTCAATCCGGATCAGGCCGCCAATTTGTTGACAAGCCTGCCCGCCGGGGTGCGCGCCGAGGTGCTCACCCGCTTGGCCAAACTGGAATCCGTGCCCGAAGACATGCTCATGGAAGTGGACAAGGTGCTCACCAGCCAGCTTATCGCCATGGGCGGCAAGGAAGGCAAGAAGGTGGGCGGCGTGCAGTCCGTGGCCGAGATTCTCAACGCCGTGGATCGCGCCACGGAAGAGGAAGTGCTCTCCGAGATTGAGGAAGACTCCGCCCAGATGGCCGAGGACATCCGCAACCTCATGTTCGTTTTCGAGGACTGCAAGAATATCGACGATCGTGGCGTGCGCGAGCTGCTCAAGGAAATTTCCAACGATCGAGCAGACCGTTATATTCTCGCTTAATCCCGGAATCCCGGCGCGCAGACAGCAGATGCCGCGGATGATCAGATCGATCTTTACTCCGGCACAGGAAGCCTCGATCAGCTTGTCGATGATCTTTTTGTCGGTAAGTGCATTCATTTTCAGCCCGATATAGGCATCTTTTCCGGCAAGTGCAGCCGCGATCTCATCATCGATCATCGCCAGCACTTTATTCTGAAGGCAGAGCGGTGCTACCAGCAATTTGTCGGTGTGTTCTACCACTTCTCCCATCGCCAGTGCCTGGAAAACTCTTCTCGCCTCTTTTGCGATCTCTGCGTCGGCTGTCATCAGGGAAAGGTCTGTGTAAAGACACGCCGTTTTCTCGTTATAATTTCCTGTTCCGATCTGCGTGATATACTGCACTTCATCACCGGATTTTCTGGTGATCTGGCACAGCTTGGAATGTACCTTAAATCCATCCAGACCGTAGATCACGTGACATCCGGCACGCTCCAGCCGTCTCGACCATTCGATGTTGTTTTCTTCATCAAATCTTGCCTTTAATTCTACAAGTGCCAGCACTTCTTTTCCATTTTCTGCTGCTTCGATCAGAGCTTCCACCACTTTACTCTGTTTTGCCACACGGTAGAGCGTCATTTTTACAGAAAGAACGTCTTTGTCGTTCGCAGCTTCATGCAGCATCGTAAGAAACGGTTTCATGCTGTTATACGGATAAGATAAGAATTTATCTCCTTCCAGGATCTGATCCAGAATCGGTCTGCCTTCTTCAAACTGCAAAGATTTCTGCGGGATCCTCTTCTGATAGAACAGTTCCGGTACATAACGCAGTTTATCCTGGATTTCATAGACAAATGACAGATCCAGTGGTCCATCATTATAGAAAACATAGTCCCGGTCAAGATCCAGATAACGGCACAGTGTACTGATCACTTCGCCGTCCATCTCTCTGGACAATTCCAGACGGATCGGAGCCAGTTTTTTCCTCTGTTTGATCACTTCCACCATGAAGTCTCGATAATCCAGATCTTCGTCATACAGTGCGTCTGCGTCAATATCTGCATTTCTGGTGATACGGATCAGCGATTTTGCTTTCACACGATACCCTTTGAAAATCTCCGGCATATAGTGGAGGATCACTTCTTCCGCCAGAATATACGTGCCGCGTTTACCCGGAAGTTCTACCAGACGTTTGAACATACCGCTGCTGCACGGAATGATGCCCAGTTTCTCTTTTCCGCTCTTTGTCTCCAGTACCACAACTGCATAGATCTCTTTGTTTCGCAGAAATGGAAATGGCTGTCTTTTCGCCACGATCGTCGGGAAAATGATCGGTGCGATCTCGCTCTGGAAATAACGTTTCACGTATTCGCTTTCCTTTTCATTCATCTTCTTGAAATCCGTGATACAGATATCATATTCTTCCAGCTCTTCCATGATCTCATCGTAAGCAACATTTCTGCGGCGGTTCAGTTTTCCGACCTCCGCAAGAATCTTTTTGATCTGCTCCTGCGGCGTGAGATTGGTTTTATTGTCACGGATGTCCTTTTTCAGAAGCATCTGATCTACGAGTGATCCCACACGCACCATAAAAAATTCATCCAGATTGCTCTGATAGATCGCCGCAAAATTCAGTCTTTCACAGAGCGGCACTTTTTTATTTTCCGCCTCTTCCAGAACACGTTCATTAAATTTCAGCCACGACAACTCGCGGTTCATATATACTTTTCTCATTTATTTTTCTGTCCTCCTGAATAAAATATGAAATCCCATAGAAATGGCATTTTTATGATGCCAGGGTCAAAAGGTCTAAACCCACATGAGCTTCTGACCCCCAACATTATTTTACTGTCAGAAAATCAAATCATCCGCAACGTCATGTAAAATCCATGTAAAAAAGGACAACAGATTTTCTCTGCTGTCCTTCGTTTATTCTGGATGATCCCATGATGTGCATCGCTGCACTTTTTCTGTTTTTAGTATGGATAGAAGTTTCCATTTGCATCGGTTACACCGTCATTACCAAATGTATACTTCATTCCGCCGCTGTCAATCCAGTTGCCGTTCGCATCCTGTGTCACGGAAATGTAATTTCCCTGGTCATCATAGAAACCGTTGGTACTTCCGGTGTTGCCATTGCTATTGTTGTTATTATTGTTGTTGTTATTATTATTGTTGTTATTATTGCTGTTATTATTGTTACTATTATTATTACTGTTATTATTATTGTTATTATTGCTGTTATTTTCGTTTCCGCTGCTGTTGTTGCTGTATGGATAATAATTGCCGTAATTATCCGTTACTCCATACTGACCAAACGTATAAACAATACCATTGCTGTCTACCCAGTTTCCGCTGCTGTTTTTGTAGACACTGATCAGATTGCCCTGATTATCATAAAAGCTGTTTGTCTGAACATTCCCGCCATTATTATCGCCGCTGTTATTATCACTGCTGTTTGTTCCATCTGGTTTGTCATACGTAAAATTTGCACCATTGCTGTTTGTGATGCCATAAGAATTAAAATAGTAAATGGCACCGCTGCTGTCTACCCAGTTTCCGTTGCTGTCCTGATATACATAAACAGCATTTCCATTACTGTCATAAATATACTGACCATTTTCATTTGATTCAGCCGTGCTGGTTGATTCAGACTGATCTGTACTGGTTGTTTCGGAAGATTTTGTGTTATCTTTCTTCGAACCGGAGGTGGTTGTTCCGGATGATTTCAAAAGCTTCAGACTTTCTACGGAAGTACGGATCGCTTCCATCGCTTTTGCATCATCCTGTTTTACCTGTCCGTTTACAGAATAGATATCTTCATCACCCACCAGATTATAGGCAACAGAATATGCATATTTGCTGCTCGCACTCTTACATTTGATCGTGGTGTGATATGCCTCGTAAGAACCAAGCGTATTTTTCTTATACTCTACAACGGCATAGTCAGATTTGGACTTTCCTGCTTTTTCCAGGTTGTCCAGAACTTCTTCCTCTGAAGCCGGAAATACCAGTCCATCCATCTCTGATCCGGAATAATGAACAATCGTAATGATTCCCTGATCTGCAGATTCAAATGTCCATTCCTTTGTTCCTTCTTTTTTGGCTTCCCAGGTATCATCCGGAAGCTTGATAGAAAGACTTCCATCTTTGGATTTAAACGTTGTTGATGTATTTTTCTTAGTCGTTTCACTTTCTGTCTGCTTCTCTGTGATGCGTGTTGTCTCCGTATTGGTTTCCGTCTCCTGGGTCTTTTTCTTACACCCGGTAGCCAGACAGGAGATTGACAATGCAAGAAGCAGACCCGTTACGATCTTTGTTCTGATTTTCATAGATACTCCTCCATTCTACTGTTCCGCATGTTTCGGCTTTCCATATTCTACGCTTTTGCCGATATAATGTCAATCACATCCGTACCCTTTAATATGGATAGAAGTTTCCATTTGCATCGGTTACTCCATCATCGCCAAACTGATAAATCATACCGCTTTCATCCACCCATTGTCCGCTGCTGTTTTTATGAACGGTTATCCAGGTACCGGCATCATCATAAAAACCATTGGTATCCCCTTCGCCACCACTTGCAGACGGATTATCCACATACTGTTCACTGTCACTTGCTTCCGTATCCGGCTGCTGTGCCTGTGACTGCTGCTCCTGCGTCTGCTGCTCCTGTGCTGCCTGCGTTTCCTGCACTTTCTGTGTCTCCTGCACCGGTGCTTCTGTCGCTGAAGCCTGTGTCTGTTCGGTCTTTGAAGTCTGTGTCTGCTGCGTATTATCTGCCTTCGCACCGCAGCCTGCCATCAGCATCGCTGCTGTCATAATCATGGCTGCCGCCAGAGTTATATTTCTGCGTTTCATATTAAACACCTCCGATTACCATTTGCTGAAATTGCCATCGCTGTCGGTTGCGCCTCTTTCATCAAATGTATAGGTCTTTCCATCACTTCCAACCCAGTTGCCGTTTGCATCCTGCGTTGCTGTAATATAATTTCCATTGCTGTCATAAAAATCAATCACCATACCATCCGAAGAGCCAGAACTTCCGGAAGATGCATCATTTCCTGCTGCCTGTCCCTGTGGCGGATCATAGTAGTACTGTGTGCCATTCTCATCTTGAACTCCATTTTCCAGGAATATATAGGCATTACCATTTTCGTCACGCCAGGTACCATCATCTGATGGATAAGTATAGATCGTATTACCATTTGCATCGAAGAAATAGCGGTATTCTTCATCTGTACCGGAATCCTGTGAAGTTCCTCCCTCCCCATCTGTACTGCCGGAAGCATCGCTCTGGCCGCTATTCTGGTCAGAATCGGTATTTCCTGTACTTGCGCCATCCGATGTGCTGTTATCTTTGGAACTCTCTGTTTCCGCCGATGAAGCCTTGCTGTCATCATTCAATACCTGGAAACTGGTAACTGCATTTTTCACTGCCTGGATCTGTGCGCTGTCACTCGTCGTAAGCTTTGCTGTAATATTATAACTTTCTGTATCCGTATTGATCAGATAACGTACAATATATACATATCCCAGCTCTGTATCCTGTGTGGAAGCTGCATAATAATAAAGCTGCGCACTGTCCGTACTGTCCTTTTTGTATTCTACCTCTGCAAATGCATTTTCTTTGATTTTATTTAAAAGTGCTACTGCATCTTCCTGTGACTGCGGAAGATTTTTGGCTTTGATCTTAGAGCGCTTGTGCGTGATCTGGATCGTGCCAACCCCTTCCTTCATAAATGCCCATTTATTTTCAATCCCCTGTTTGGTTGCAGCCCATCCGGAATCCGGAAGCTGCATGGAAAACGAATTGCTCTCAGAAGTATAAAGTTCTGCTGCCTCCGTCTGTGCTGCCTGTGTCTCGGACTGTGCGGTTTCTGTCTGTGCACTCTCCGGCTGCGCTTTCTTTTTCTGACAGCCACCTAGCATACACATCGCTGCCATACCAATCACCATCATGGATGCAAGTTTCTTTTTATCCCACATGATATCCCCCTTTTCTGCGGTTTTCCGCTGGTTTTATAGAGTTAACTCCCTGTTCTCATTGTACAATGAGTCGTCTGTCATGTCAACTTTTCTTAATAATTCTTAACATTTTCTACACATTTTGTACTGCCCTCTGTTTCAATTTTTTTATCACATGACAGTATGCCGGTAGCAGAAAACAATCTGCCATAACCCATGCCAGAGGACTTGCAAAACATACACTGGCAAATCCAAGATATGGCACCATGATCACACCGATGACAGCTCTTGCGATCATTTCCATCACTCCTGCAAGAATCGCCAGACCACTGAATCCTGCTCCCTGTATTGTAAAACGTACGGCATTGACAAACACAAGTGCAATATAGAATCCACTGTTTGCAAGTATAAACAACACTGCATTATGTATGATATCCGTTTCGGATGCATTTATAAAAAGAAGCATCCAGTATTTTGCAGTAAAGAGCATGATCAGAAAGATCATTACCGAATAGCTGATACCGATCAGAACGGCTGCCTTTAACCCCTGTCCGATACGGTCTATTTTTCCTGCCCCTACATTCTGACCTGTATAGGTTGCCATCGCAGAACCAATCGCATCAAACGGACATGCCAGAAACATGGAAAGCTTGGACGCTGCTGACACTGCTGCTACCGCCGCAGATCCCAGTGTATTGATACCGGTCTGCAATACAACACTTCCGATTGCTGTGATCGAATACTGCAGTCCCATCGGAATACCCATCTTGCAGAGGATAGCAATATGTTTTCCATTTAAGTTCCATTCTCCCGCTTCCATTTTCAGGATCGGGAATTTTGTTTTTATGCACCACAGTGACAATACCACGGACAATGCCTGTGCCAGCAATGTCGCAAAAGCCGGTCCGCGCACACCAAGCTTCAATACCGTTACCGATAAAATATCAAAACCAATATTTGCAACGGCTGCCATCATCAGAAAGATCAGTGGCGATTTCGAATCTCCAAGAGAACGGATAATTCCGGTCAGAAGATTATAGGCAAGTGTGATCGGAATACCTGCAAATATAATGAAAATATAATTATATGCAAGATCCAGAATATCTGCCGGTGTTTTCATGGCGATCAGCACGGTACGGCACAGAATACAGACTGCAATACTCATGACCGCTGCAAAAATAACGGTCAGCCATATGCTGTTTGCTACAAACTTTCTCATATCTTTATAATCTTTTGCACCATAACGCTGTGCCACCGGAATGACAAAGCCATTGGCAAGTCCCATGCAGAATCCAATGATCATAAAATTGATTGCTCCGGTAGAACCGACTCCCGCCAGTGCTTCCTTTCCAAGAAACTGACCTACCACGATCGTATCTACCATATTATAAAACTGCTGCAGTAAAAATGTAAAAAACAACGGAATCGAAAACCGCATAATAATCTTCCATGGTGTACCTTCTGTCAGACTGGTTGCTGCGCTTCTCATTTTATTACCTCCAAAATCCTGTATTACTCATTCATATTCCATTTTCTGCACAAATGTCAGACAGACAACATCTGTCGCAGTATGGTTTCGTTCTTGCTGTACAGACCTCTCTGCCATGATAAACAAGTCTGTGACAGAAATCACTTCCTTCTTCCGGCGGAATGATCTTCCAGAGTGCCATTTCGACCTTTTTCGGATCTTTGATCCCATCCACCAGGCCGATACGGTTCGTAAGGCGGATGCAGTGCGTATCCGTAACGATTGCAGGCTTTCCAAAAACATCTCCCATGATCAGATTTGCACTTTTTCTTCCCACACCCGGTAGTCTTAAGATTGCATCAAAATCACACGGCACTTTTCCATTATATTCGTCACGCAGCATTTTCATACATGCGCTGATATCCCGTGCCTTGCTTTTTCCAAGTCCACACGGTCTTACGATTTCCTCAATTTCCTCCGGTGATGCTTCTGCAAGTGCATCCACATCCGGAAACTTCTTATAGAGATCCTGAACCACAACATTTACCCTGGCATCGGTACACTGGGCAGCAAGCCGGACACTGACCAGCAGTTTCCATGCTTCGTCATAATCCAGTGTACAGTCTGCCAGCGGATATTCTTTTTTTAAACGCTCGATCACTTCCAGCGCAAGCTGTTTTTTTGTCATATGTACCTCCTTACTTTTTCATGCATCGCTATTTTAACACAAGATTCCATACAAAGATATTCCTTTTTTTCAGTTCCCGGAGATCTTTTGACCCTGGCATCATTTTGTGTTAATATCTTATGGACACCCCACAATATCTGAGAGGAGTACTTATGATTTTAAATGTAAAAAATCTGACGCATGGTTTTGGTGACCGTGCTATTTTTGACAATGTTTCTTTTCGTCTTCTTAAAGGTGAGCATATCGGACTGATCGGTGCAAATGGCGAAGGAAAATCTACTTTTATGAATATTATTACCGGAAAGCTGACTCCGGATGAAGGAACAGTCGAATGGGCAAAAAATGTCCGTGTCGGCTATCTGGATCAGCATTCCGTTCTGGAAAAAGGCATGACGATCGGTGATGTTCTGCGCTCTGCTTTTCAGTTTCTGTTTGAAATGGAAAAAGAGATGAATCAGATGTATGAACAGATGGGAGATGCCAGTCCGGAAGAGATGGAACGTCTGCTTGCCGAAACCGGTACTTACCAGGAGCTTTTAGAACAGCATGATTTTTATATGATCGATACGAAAGTCGATGAAATTGCACGTGCCCTTGGTCTGGAAGAACTTGGGCTTGACCGTGATGTGACCGATCTTTCCGGCGGTCAGCGTACCCGTGTCCTGATGGCAAAACTTCTGCTGGAAAAACCGGACATTCTGCTTCTGGATGAGCCGACCAATTATCTGGATGAACAGCATATTGAGTGGCTGAAGCGCTATTTGCAGGATTATGAAAATGCATTTATCCTGATTTCCCATGATATTCCGTTTCTGAACAGCGTCATCAACCTGATCTACCATATGGAAAACTGCCGTCTGGACCGCTATCCGGGTGATTATGATAAATTTCAGGAAGTTTGTGCCATGAAAAAGGCTCAGTTAGAAGCTGCTTACAACCGTCAGCAACAGGAAATCAGCAATCTGAAAGATTTTGTTGCCCGCAACAAGGCGCGTGTTGCCACACGAAATATGGCGATGGCGCGACAGAAAAAGCTGGACAAAATGGACATCATCGAACTGGACCGTGAAAAACCAAAACCAGAATTTCATTTTAAAACCGCCCGTGCTTCCGGAAAAATGATCTTTGAAACAAACGATCTTGTGATCGGCTACGATGAGCCGCTGACCAAAGCACTGAACATCCGCATGGAACGCGGCGAACGCATTGCCCTGACCGGTGCAAACGGTATCGGTAAGACTACACTCTTAAAAAGCATCCTCCAGTTGATCAAGCCTTACTCCGGAGAAGTTCAGCTTGGTGATTATCAGTATATCGGTTACTTTGAGCAGGAATCTGATACACAGAACACTTCAACCTGTATCGAGGAAATCTGGAATGAATTTCCGGCACTTTCCCAGTATGAAATCCGATCCATGCTGGCTAAATGCGGACTGACCACCAAACACATCGAAAGCCAGGTGCGCGTCCTCAGCGGAGGGGAACAGGCTAAAGTACGTTTATGTAAAATTCTCAACCGCGAAACCAACATTTTACTTCTGGACGAGCCAACCAATCATCTTGATGTCGATGCCAAAGCAGAACTAAAACGTGCCCTCCAGGAATATAAGGGAAGTATTCTGTTAATTTGTCACGAACCGGAATTTTATCAGGATGTGGTTTCACAGGTGTGGGACTGCAGTAAATGGACGACACGTGTGTAGGTGACAACTGCAGACAGATGGAAGAAAAATGGGAATGAACGAGAGGAGTGCATCAATATGG
>OGYC01002778.1_pt1 | contig 11348 bp, 12 predicted proteins | sample 1576461 | NCBI WGS metagenome assembly OGYC01 (sample SAMEA3541569, study PRJEB24748) | human gut metagenome | biome: human gut; feature: human-associated habitat; material: faeces | place: China | collected 2012 | reverse complement strand
GCTGGGCTACGCCCGCCCGGACGCCGCCTATGCCGACGAGGTCGTGATCATCACGAACCATCTCGTCGCCTATCCGAACGCTCCCTGGGCTATTCCGGAGGACGAGGTCGACTACGTCGTCGTCACGGACGACATCGGCGACCCAAAGGGCATCATGTCCGGCGCAACGCGCTACACGAAGGACCCGAAGGAGCTGCTCATCGCCCGCAATGCCGCCAATGTCATCGACGCGGCGGGCTACCTCTATGACGGCTTCTCCATGCAGATGGGCTCCGGCGGAGCGTCCCTGGCCACCGCCCGGTTCCTGCGCCAGAAGATGATCGACCAGAACATCCACTGCCGCTTCGCCCTGGGCGGCATCACCGGCCAGATCGCCGCCATGCACGAGGAGGGCCTCATCGACCGCATCCTCGACGTGCAGAGCTTTGATCTCGATGCGGCCAAGTCCCTGAAAAATAACCACTTCCACCATCAGATCGGCGCAACGTATTACGCGAGCTATCTCGTGGATTCCGCCGTCGATCAGCTGGACTTTGTTGTGCTCTCTGCGCTGGAGATCGACACGGACTTCAATGTCAACGTTCTGACCGGATCGGACGGCGTCATCCGCGGCGCCATCGGCGGCCATCCCGACACGGCGGAGGGTGCCAGCCTCTCCGTGGTGGTGGCTCCCCTGACCCGGGGCCGCATTCCCACCATCGTCAAGCGCGTCAACACCGTGGTCACCCCCGGCGACGTGGCCAGATCCTGTTGGGGATGGGTGATGGGCTGCAGCTGATAGGTATCCACCAGCGTCTTGACCACCGTCTCTGACAGGAAGGCCGGCAGGGTGGGCCCCAGGTAAATGCGCTTGATGCCCAGAGCCAGCAGTGTCAGCAGGATGCATACCGCCTTCTGCTCGTACCAGGACAGCACCAGCGTCAGCGGCAGGTCATTGACGCCGCAGCCAAAGGCATCGGCCAGGGCCAGCGCGATCTGCACAGCGCTGTAGGCGTCGTTGCACTGGCCTACGTCCAGTATGCGGGGGATGCCGTTGATATCGCCCAGATCCAGGTCATTGAAGCGGAACTTGCCGCAGGCCAGCGTCAGGATCAGCGAGTCCATAGGCGTGGACTTGACGAAGTCCGTGTAGTAGTTGCGTCCGGGGTGCGCGCCGTCGCAGCCGCCTACCAGAAAGATGTGCTTCACCGCGCCGCTTTTGATGGCGTCGATCACCGCCGGGGCGCTGTCGCCCAGCGCCTTGTGGGCAAAGCCGGTGGTCAGGATATGTCCGCCGTTGATGCCACTCATGCTCCGGTCGGTGCTGTATCCGCCCAGGGCCAGCGCCTGGTCGATGAGGGCGGAGAAATCCTTGCGGCCCTGCCGGTCCTCCGGGATGTGCTTCAGTCCGGGATAGCCCACCACCGACGTGGTATAGATACGGTCGGCATAGCTGGGACGGGGCGGCATGATGCAGTTGGTGGTCATCAGAATGGGTGCGGGAAGGCTGTCGAACTCGCTTTGCTGGTTTTGCCAGGCGGTGCCGAAGTTTCCGGCCAGCTGCGGGTATTTTCGCAGCCCCGGATACCCGTGGGCGGGCAGCATCTCGCTGTGGGTGTACACGTTGACACCGGTGCCTGTCGTCTGCTCCAGCAGCTGGTGCAGGTCCTCCAGATCATGGCCGGATACCACGATGAACGGCCCCCGACGGATGTCCGTGTGGACCTTTGCGGGCGCCGGGTCACCGAAGGCGGCGGTGTTGGCCTTGTCCAGCAGGGCCATGCATTGATAGTTTACCAGACCAAATTCCGTGATGAGGGCCAGCCACTCCTCAACGGTGTGCTCCTGCCGCAGGGCGCACAGCCCCTTGTAGAACCACTGGCTGACCGCCTCATCCTCCTGCCCAAGGCGGAAAGCGTGATGGGCATAGGCTGCCATACCCTTCATGCCGAACAGCAGTGTGGCGCGCAGAGACACGATGTCCGTATCGCCGCGCCATAGCCAACTCGGGTCCTGTATCGGCAGACGCTGGGGCGTCAGTTTTTCGGCGCGGCGGATATAACCCTGCAGGGCCGCATCGTCAAAATTTACGTTGGTCAGCGTGGCGAACAGACCGTCCGCCAGCAGGTGTGTGACTTCCGGAGGATAGTCCTCCTTGGCGGCATATATCTCCGCCAGGTGGATGAGGGAGCACACCAGATAGTCCTGCAAATTGGCGGTTTTCGGCTGCTTGCCACAGACGCCGGTGCGGACGCAGCCGCTGTTGCCCGCCGTCTGCTGACACTGAAAACAGAACATTTCAGACATAGAATACAAACCTCCTGACAGTATAGCAGCGATAGTCTGCCCTGCCGGGAGAAAATATATACAAAAAGGGAGACGCGCAGCGTCTCCCTTTTCTCAAAATTTCAGCAGAACGCCCACCAGGGCGGAGATTCCGATGAACACGATAGGGTGCCACTTTTTCACCACAGGTACCCAGTTGGTACACACCAGCAGTACGGCCGCCAGGGCGATAGCCGGCCAGTTCAGCGCGGCCAGACCGGTCATACCACTGTGCAGCAAGGCGATAGGTACTACGGAGATGCCCGCCGCAGCCACCAGCGCGGTGGAGGCGGGGCGCAGGCCGTAGAACGCGGCGCTGACCCACTTGCTGTCGCGAAAGGCCTTCAGGAACGCCGCCACGATGAGAATGACGATAACGGAGGGGGTTACCAGCCCGATGGTGGCCACCAGCGCGCCGCCGATGCCACCGGTGGTGAAGCCCACGTAGGTGGCCATGTTCACGCCGATGGGGCCGGGAGTGGACTCCGACACCGCCAGCATATCCGCCAACTGGGCATGGGTAAACCATCCAGTGCGTTCCGCCATATCCTGCAGGAAGGGCAGAGTGGCCAGCCCGCCGCCCACGGCGAACAGGCCGGTCTTGAAGAATTCCCAGAACAGTTGGAGGTACAGCATTATTTCGCCCTCCTTATCACGTTCTGAATGACGATGCCCAGCGCCGCGGCCGCAGCCACGAAGATGACGGGGGACAGGTCGGTGAGCAGCGCCGCCGCCAGCACAGCAAGGAAGATCAGCCCGGCGGCCCAGTCCTTCACAGAGCCCTTGAACAGCTTGACCACCGCGTTGAAGATCAGCACGCACACGCATACGCGGATACCCGCAAAGGCGTGCTGCACCCAAGCCAGATGGGAGAAGCTGTTGATGACGCCTGCCAGTGCAGTGATGATGATCAGCGATGGGAACACAATGCCCAGCGTGGCCACGATGCCGCCGATAATACCGGCCTGCTTCTGCCCTATGAAGGTGGCGGTGTTTACAGCGATGATGCCGGGGGTGCACTGGCCGATGGCAAAATAGTCCACCAGCTCCTCGTCTGTAGCCCAGCCCTTGTCCTCCACGACCTCGCGCTGGAGGATGGGCAGCATGGCCATACCGCCGCCGAAGGTCATGACGCCCACCTTGGCAAAGGTGAGGAACAACTGAGCGAGAAGTTTTGTGTTCATGCTCGTATCACCTCATTCTATATATCCGTACAGTCCCCGCACTGAGACCTCGCCGCTGCGGACTGTCTCCGTTTCGCCGTTTTCATACTGCACCGTCAGGCCGAACTGTTCGTCTATGGCCAGCGCCGTGGCCTGCCGGACGGTATTGCCTCGCAGGACGCGCACGGGTCTGCCCAAATTCACGCACCGCCGCCGGTATTCCGCCAGCCATTCCACTGGGTCGGTCAGCACAGTCCGCATGGCTGTCAGCTGGGCCAGTATGGCGTCTGCCAGCGCGTCCGGCGACACGTCAAGCTCTTGTAGGGCAAGGGATGTGGCCATGTCCGCGATGTCCGGCGGAAAAGAGGCCTGTCCCACATTGACACCGATACCTACCACCAGCCACGCCGCACTGCCGTCAGGGAGCAGGGAGGACTCGGTCAGAATGCCGCAGAGCTTTTTGCCGTGCAGCACCACATCATTGCACCACTTGATGCCGCAGTCCGTGTCGCAGAGGCTCTCAACAGCGCGGCACACAGCCACCGCGGCCAGCGGTGTCACGGTGAGCAGCTGCCCGGCCGGGCAGTCCTGCCACAGGGCGGAAAGATACAGGCCGCCCTCCGGGGATTGGAACGAACGGCCCAGCCGGCCCTTACCGGCGGTCTGCGCCCGGGCGATGACGGCGGTGCTGTTCAGCCCCTGCGCGGCAAGGGCCTTGCATACGTTGTTGGTGGAGTCCACGGTGTCATAGCGCAGAACATCCCAAGTCACGGCCATCATCTCCTTTCGGTCGAAAACACATTGTAGCACTGTATTCCGCGTTTGTAAATAGTTGACAGGTGTTAAGGAATTTAGTATCATCAGGACAGTTTTTGGAGGAGGGACGCCTATGAACACCCGTATCCGCAAGCTGGTCTATACCGCCCTGTTCGCCGCGCTGACGGCGGTGGGTGCGTTTCTGCGTATTCCGATGGTGTACAGCTCCGTGACGCTGCAATATCTGTTTACGGCCATGGCGGGGCTGCTTCTGGGCCGGAGGTGGGGAGCTTTGAGCCAGGCGGTGTACGTCCTGCTGGGGCTGGTGGGCCTGCCCATCTTCACCATGGGCGGCGGCTTTGGCTATGTGTTCCAGCCCACGTTCGGGTTCCTGCTGGGGCTGATCCCGGCCGCATGGGTGGTGGGTGCCGTGGCAGGGGAGAGTCTGGACCCCAAACGCATGGCACTGGCGTCGCTGGCGGGACTGGCCGCGCTGTACGCCGTGGGAATGCCCTACATGGCCTTGATACTCAACGCCTACATGGGCAAGGGTATGACGTTTTCCGCGCTGCTGTGGGCGGGGATGCTGCCCTACCTGCCGGGAGACGCAGTGAAGATCATCGTGGCGGCGGGCGTGTGCCCCGTTTTGCGGCGGCGGTTAAGATTGGCGGATGGCAGCGATAAGCGGGGCGAATGACCTTGTGCAATACAGCCAAACCGTCTTCTGAAATTTTGACAAGATATTGGCACAGAAATGTATTGCATTTTGCGGCCGAGCCCCGTATAATAGGCAAGAAAAATGAGAGGAGGGACACGCCATGACCTGCAAGACGATCGTGAAAAAGCGGACCGACGCTCCCTCTGTTTTTGTTTCTGATATTGTTTCCATTTGACCGGTGATTTTTCACCGGTCATTTTTTTAGGCTGTTTGTAAGTAAGTAAACATATACGGATGAACGAGAAAGAGAGGACAAGTCACATGAACAAGAAATTAGGACACGACGCCATCTATGACGCCCGGGAGCTGGGCGTGCCCCGGATGCTGCTGCTGGGATTGCAGCACCTGTTCGCCATGTTCGGCGCTACGGTGCTGGTGCCCATCCTGGTGACGGGCTACGGCCTGCCCCTGTCCATCCAGACAACCCTGCTGTTCGCCGGTATCGGCACCCTGCTGTTCCACGTCTGCACCAAGCTGAAGGTGCCCGCCTTCCTGGGCTCCTCCTTCGCCTTCCTGGGCGGCTTCCAGGCGGTGGCTGACCTGAACACCGGCAAGTTCGCCGCCATGACCGGTGAGGAGAAGCTGCCCTACGCACTGGGCGGCGTGGTGGTCGCGGGTCTGCTGTACCTGGTGCTGGCCCTGCTGTTCAAGCTGGTGGGTGCCAAGAAGGTCATGCGCTACTTCCCACCCATTGTCACCGGCCCCATCATCATCCTCATCGGTCTGAACCTGTCCGGCACCGCCGTGACCAACGCCTCTACCTGCTGGTGGCTGGCCCTGGTGGCCATCGCCATCATCATCGTGGCCAACATCTGGGGCAAGGGCATGGTCAAGATCATCCCCATCCTGCTGGGCGTGGTAGGCGCGTACATCGTGGCACTCATCGCCACCGCCTGCGGCGCGAAGCTGCCGGACGCTGACGGCGTCATGCAGCCCCTGATCAACTTCGCCTCCGTCAAGAGCGCCGACTTTGTGGGTCTGCAGAAGTTCGTCATCGCCAAGTTCGACGTGACCTCCATCCTTGTCATGGCGCCCATCGCCATCGCCGCCATGATGGAGCACATCGGTGACATGTCCGCCATCTCCTCCACCACCGGCAAGAACTTCATCGAGGATCCCGGTCTGCACCGCACCCTGCTGGGCGACGGCCTGGCTACCGCATTCGCCGGTATGTTCGGCGGCCCCGCCAACACCACCTACGGCGAGAACACCGGCGTGCTGGCACTGAGCCGCGTCTACGACCCCCGGGTCATTCGTCTGGCCGCGCTGTACGCCATCATCCTCAGCTTCTCCCCCAAGTTCGACGCACTGGTGAACTCCATCCCCACTGCCATCGTGGGAGGTGTCAGCTTCGTCCTCTACGGTATGATCTCCGCCGTGGGTGTGCGCAATGTGGTGGAGAACCGCGTTGATCTGACCAAGTCCCGCAACCTCATCATCGCCGCCGTCATCTTCGTCTGCGGTCTGGGCTTCAGCTCCACCGGCGGCATCACCTTCACCGCGGGCAGCGCCGATATCACCCTGACCGGTCTGGCCATCGCAGCTCTGGCGGGCGTGATCCTGAACGCCGTCCTGCCCGGCAACGACTACGAGTTCGGCAAGAGCGTCGAGGGCGACGCCAGCGCCGACCTGGGCAGCTATTGAGCCATATCTTGAATGGATACCGGGCCGCGCGGCCCACACCCCGGGGACGCACGGACAAAAGGCAGGCATCTTACGATGCCTGCCTTTCTGTTGCCTGTTTCCGTGCAACACCGGAGAAAAACACCCCGCATAATAGGGCGGCATACACTGTAACGGTGCCGCTGAATAATGTGTGGGGAGGACACAAAGGATGAAAAACGAAACTTCTGTTATGGCCATTCTGGCGGCGGCGCTGGGTGCGCTGTGCAGCTACGCCTCGGCGCTGGTGGTGCCGCTGGCGGTGCTGATCGCCGTAATGCTGGCGGACTATGCCAGCGGTATGGCAAAGGCCTGGAGCGCGGGCAAGCTCTGCTCCAAAACCGGCCTGCGCGGTATCCTGAAAAAGTTGGGCTATCTGGTGCTGGTGGGTGTAGCCGGTGTGGTGGACTGGTTGGTGCGTTACGGCCTGACCCAGGTGGGGGTGGAGGTCAGCTTTCAGTTCCTGATGGCGGCGATGGTCATCGTCTGGCTCATCATCAACGAATTGATCTCCATCCTGGAAAACGTGGCGGCGCTGGGCGGCCCGGTGCCGGGCTTTTTACGCAAGCTGCTGACGCGGCTGAAAGTCGCCGTAGAAACAAAAGCAGGGGAGGGGGACCAAAATGCAGATCAATGAAGTTGCCTATAAGTGGGCGGGTCAGTTGGCCCGACGGACGGCCACCCGCCGCATCATCCTGCACCACGCCGCGGCGGTAACGTGTACGCCGCAGCAGGTCCACCAGTGGCACCTGGCCAACGGGTGGACGGGGATCGGTTATCACTTTTTCGTCCGCAAGGACGGCACGGTCTACCGCGGCCGTCCGGAGGACACCGTGGGCGCCCACGCCGGGAACAATAACTACGACAGCCTGGGCGTCTGCTTCGAGGGCAGCTTTGACCGCGAGACCATGCCTGACGCCCAGCTGCGCGCTGGGCAGGAACTGGTGGCATACCTGAAGCAGAAGTACGGCATTTCCACCGTCCAGCGCCACAGCGATGTGAACGCCACCGGCTGTCCCGGGGGCAATTTCCCCTTTGATGCCCTGGTGGGCGCGCAGGCCGCAAAGCCTGCGGTGCCGGCGCCGGTGGTCTCCGGCACGACGCTGACGCTGCCATTGCTGACCACCGCCAGCCGCGGCGATACCGTGCGCTGTGTACAGGCAGCGCTGACCGGATTGGGCTATGATGCCGGCGGGGCGGACGGTATCTATGGGACCAACACCGCCGCGGCGGTCAAGCGTTTCCAGGCATCCCGGGGCATTGCCGCTGACGGCTTGGTGGGCCGTGATACCTGGCACAAGCTGCTGGGTGCGTAGAAAAAATAGCGTGCGGAAAGAGGGAGGCATCGGCCGCCCTCTTCTCTTGTATCCAAAAAGCCCCCATGCGGACGCATGGGGGCTTTCATTATGCCAGAATGTTCTTCAGGTCCGTCAGACCGGGTACATTGGTCACCACCAGCACATGATCTCCCGGCTCAATGGTGGTCATGCCGCCGGGAATGATGGTCCGGCCCTCTCGTACGATGGCGGCCAGCAGGACGCCGTGGCGCAGGGGCAGCTTCATCAGCGGCGTGTGCAGTATGCCGTTGCCGTCGTTGCTGGCAGTGAATTCCAGAGCCTCCACCTTGCCGCCCAGCAGCTTGTACAGTGACTCCACCGCCATGCCTTGCGAGTTGGCCAGTGCGCGGACGTAGCGGGTGATCTGGTTGGCGATGATATCCTTGGGACTGATGATGCTGCCCAGTCCCGTCTCCTGTACCAGCTCCATGTAGTTGGGACGGGTCATTTTCGCCAGCACCTTCCGCACACCGGCACGGCGGGCGGCCAGGGCCATCAGCAGATTTTCCTCGTCACGGCCCGTCAGTGCCACGAAGCCGTCCGCACCGAACAGGTTTTCCGATTTGATGAGGTCGATGTCCGTGCCGTCGCCCTCGATGATCATGGCGCCCGGCAGGTCCTGAGACAGCCGCAGGCACTTATCATGGTCCTGCTCCACCACATGGACCCGCGTGCCGGCCCGGGCCAGCTCCCAGCTCAGGTACATACTGATCCGACTGCCGCCCAGAATGGAAACGTCCTTTACCCGCTGGAGGCTGCGGCCCATGCTCTTGAGCATTTTGTGCAGCTCGGCCTTGCTGCCTACCATGTACAGCCGGTCCTCCAGCTGGGGCACGAAGGCGCCGTTGGGGATGATGAACTCATCGCCCCGCTGGGCGGCGCAGATCAGTACCTCTGCCACGCGCTCCCGGTGAAAGTCGCTGAGGCTGCGGCCGAGGATGGTATCCTCCGGGTGCAGCTGAAAGCCGATCATGTCGATGCGCCCGCCGGCAAAGGGCTCCACGGAGATGGCCGCCGGGAAGCTGAGGATCCGCGCGATCTCCTGCGCCGCGGCCAGGTCAGGGTTGATGACCATATCCAGGCCGATCTCCCGCTTGAGCATATCCGCGTCCCGCCGGTATTCCGGGTTCCGCACCCGGGCAATGGTGTGCTGCGCGCCCACGCTTTTGGCGATCAGCGCGCACACCAGGTTCGTCTCGTCCACGCCGGTGACGGCGATGACCAGGTCGGCGTCCCGCGCTCCGGCCTCCATCAGAACGCTGATGGAGGCGCCGTTGCCGTGGATGCACAGCACATCCAGCGTGCTGTCCGCACGGTTCAGGTGGGCGGCCTCATCGTCCACCACCGTGATGTCGTGCTTTTCCTGGGTCAGCTGCTGGGCAATGGCATAGCCCACCTTGCCGCAGCCTACGATGATGATCTTCATGCGTCCTCCTCTCCGCCCGAGGGGGCGGCGGTCTGTCTCTTTTCCAGCAGGGCGGCGGAAAACTCCGCGCCCAGTATCAGTATCTGTCCCGACATATACAGCCACAGCAGCACCACGATCACCGTGGCGATGGAGCCGTACAGCACCGAGTAGCGCCCCAGGTGCTCTACGTAGTACGAAAACGCCATGCTCAGCACCATCCACGCCGCCAGTGAACCGCCCACGCCGGGCAGCACCTCCCGCAGCGGCCGGCGCTGGCCCTGGGAGAGCATATACAAGATTACCAGCGTGATAGCCATGACCACCGCCAGCAGCACGAAGCGCAGGGAACTCCACGCGGTGATGAACGAGTCGGTGATGGTGATGAACCGTCCGACAAACTCCAGCACGGACCGTCCCACCACCACCAGCACCAGCGTCACGGCGATAACGACGATCAGCCATACGGTGAACAGCAGGATCCGCAGCTGGCTGCGCCACAAGCTCTCCGGCGCGCTGCGGCCAAAGGCCTTGCGGAGCGAGTGCATCAGGCACCCGGAGGCCCGCATGGGGAACCAGATGGAGAAGACGAGACTGAACCACAGCAGCTGACGGCTCTGGTTGGCGGAGACGTACTCCAGATATGAGCGCACCACATCCACCACATCTGCCGGCAGCAGCGGCTCCAGTACGGAGGTGATATACGCTACGTCCAGCTCCAGCAGACCCAGCAGGGTGCTGATGAAGATCAGCAGGGGGAAGATGGCGAACAGCAGATAATACGTCAGCGCCGCGCTGTCCCGGGCTACGTCGTGGGTATAGTACCGCAGCACCATGTCGGCGGCCAGCCGACCAGCGTGGGTGCGGGGGAATTTTTTGTTACCACTCATATCAATATACCTCGGATGTTTAGTATACCATGATTGTTGGTAAAATCAAAGCATAATTTATCGGCGCGGCTGTTTCCGCCCGACCGGGTTCAATTTTTCGTAAAAAACCGAAAAAATGAAATTTTTATTAAAAAAAGCATTTCAGGTTGTCGAAACGTGAAAAGCATGCTATAATACTGTAAGCATAACTGGAAATTATAGGAAATCACTTTATCATTATTATACATGAGTGGAGGACGTATTATGGATAATCTGACTACCATCGTTCGTGACGAGATCTCGCGGCAGTACCGGAGCGTGCGGCAGTTTGCCTTTGCGGTGGGCGTGCCCCTGTCCACCATCAATAGCGCCCTCCACAACGGCGTCGGCGGTTCTTCGTTCGATACCGTCATGCAGATCTGCAAGACGCTGGGCATCAAGGCGATGGCCGATGACGCCGCCTTCTATCTGACCGATGATACCGAGCAGCTGCTGACCCAGTACGCCAAGCTGGATGACTACGGCCGCCACACTGTGGCCTCCGTCATGCAGGTGGAATACGAACGCTGCTCCAAGCTGAACAATCTGGACGACTGACACATACGGCCCACCGCTCTCCGGCGGCGGGCCTGTTTTTTCCGCCGCCGCTGTGCGGCGGCTTTTTTCGCTTTTTTATTGCAAACACCGCCCTGCTGCGATACAATGTATACGATAGATTTGTTGATGAATTTATATTATATTGGGTGTTGATATTACCATCGATTGACAGGGATTTGATTGCCAGGCGGGAAACGCTTTGCTGAATACAATGGCCGGCCGGCTGCGGAGGAAGTCTATGGAACAGTTTACCGTCCAACTGAACAACGCGACCTGCACGGTGTGTATCGGCGCCGGTGTGCTGGGGCGCGCCGGCGCGCTGCTGCGGCAGCGTGTGCCGCAGGTGCGCCGCTGGGCACTGGCGGCGGATGAAAATGTATCTGCCCTTTATGGCGAGTGGGTACAGAGCAGCCTCCGGGCTGCCGGACTGCAGGTGCGGCTGTTCCCGCTGCCCCAGGGCGAGAGTGCCAAAACGCCGGAGGTAAAAACGGTGGCTTCAGATCAGGATTTTCAATATAATTCGCGCTGATATGTCCT
>OGYC01002773.1_pt1 | contig 11381 bp, 2 predicted proteins | sample 1576461 | NCBI WGS metagenome assembly OGYC01 (sample SAMEA3541569, study PRJEB24748) | human gut metagenome | biome: human gut; feature: human-associated habitat; material: faeces | place: China | collected 2012 | reverse complement strand
GGCTGCCGGATTTGATAAAGATCCTCTTTTCGCGAAAAAGAAGGAAGGCCGGCGATTCGTCAGATCGCCGGCCTTGCCGTCAGGACTTATTTCAGACCCGTCCAGGTCTCCTTGCCGCCGGAGAGCTTGTAGTTGTGGGCGTTGGCGGCCTCCATGACGTCGAGATAGCAGGCGTCGCCCGTCTTAACGTCGGTGAAGGACTTGAGCCCGTCGGCACCCTTGGCCAGGAACGCCGCGTCCGCGCTGCGGCCGAGCATCCGGTTGACGATGCTCACGACCTCGGCACGGCTGATCGCGCCGTTGGGGTTGTAGGCGACCTCGCTGTCGGCCAGCCAGCCCTTGGCGACGACCGACGCGATGTACTTGTAGCCCCAGAAGGTCTCGGGAACGTCGGTGAACTTCACCGTGCCCTTCTCCAGCGCGAAGAAGCGGGACGCCATCGCGCAGAACTCCGCGCGGGTGACGGAGGCGTTCGGCTGGAACGTGCCGTTGGGATAGCCGGTGAGCACGCCCTTGGAGGCGAGCGTCTTCACAGCGGTCTCATACCAGCTGCCGGATCTCACGTCGGAGAAGCTGACGCTCTTCGTCAGGCTCGTGTCGAGCAGCAGACGGTAGAAGATGGTCGCGGCCTCCGCGCGGGTCAGGCTGCCGCCGGGCTGGAAGGTCCCGTCGGGATAGCCCTGAATGTAGGCGAAGTGGTCCGTCGTATTCAGGCGGAGGTCGATCACCGCGCCGCTGACGTTCACGTCGCAGGCGGGCATCTTGAAGGTGTAGGTCGTGTCGTTGACCTTGGTCAGCTCGACGGTCTTGCCGTCCTTGCCGACGACCTGAATGTCGTCCACGCTGACGCCCTCGGTGATCTTGATGGTCACGGTCGTGCCGGCCGAAGCGCTGCTGCGGTCGGGCTTGATCTGATCCTTCTGCGCGTCATCCACAACAACGCGGTAGGTGGGAGCGCTGGGAGTGACGGGGGCGGTGGGATTGCCGAACTCGGGATAATTCTGCGAGCCGCCGCCCTCGGCATCGGCAGCGTATGCAACGCTGCCGATGCCTGCGAACAGGCACAGAGTCAGAACAAGCGATAAAAGAATGCTCAACTTATGTTTCATGTGGTACTCTCCTTTTCGTCGTTGACCTGCTTAGGAGTTGGTCTTCAGCTCGACGCCGTACTCATACATCTGGATGAAGTAGGTCTCGCCGCTGTTGAGCAGGGGGAGCTGCGGGTAGGTCGCGGTGAAGACGCCGCAGAGACCGCCCTTGTCGTCGTATGCCGTCCGATTCTGATAGGTCAGCGTGCCGGAGGCATAGGCCGTCGTCTTGTCGATGGTGTCGCCGGTCTTCTTGAAGATCTTGTAGCTCAGACCCTTGGCATCATTCAGCGGGGTTATCGCGCCACCTTCGTTGTGGACCTTGATGAGGACCGTGAAGCCGGTGAAGGTCTTCGTGGTGTAGGTGGCTTCGATCTGGATGTTCTTCAGAACGATGTCGAACTGGTACTGGCCGCCTTCCAGCTTGTAGTTGGTATCGCCGACTGTAGCAGTCACGGTTGCATTACCGGTAGCTGCAAAGTTGATTGCGTCTGTACCATCCTTTGCAACATTGTAGGCGGTGCTGCCGACCTTGATCGTGAAGCTCAGATCGAGGTCCTCGATCGTGTGGCCCTTGGCAAGGCCGCGGCCAACGCTGTTTTCCTCTGCCTTGAGGATATTGACCAGCGCGGTGTAGAGCTGGGACTGCGGGAGTCTCCAATAGAGCTGAGCATCCGTGACAGCCTTTTCCAGCTTGATCGGGCGCTGCGCGATGTTCGCGGAGCCTTCGATCAGGTTGTCGCTGGTGGCAGCCGCACCGATGAAGCCCACCGTGCCGGTCGGGGCAGTCATCGTACTCTTCTCGTTCTTCACGTCATTGTTGTCCAGCCTGTAGTTCTTAGCCTTGGCATTGGTGACGCTGCTGAAGACGAGCTCATAGTTGTCATCTGCTGCCTTTTCCGTCGCGGTTCTGTCTGCCGCCAGTGCGGTGCTGCTGGTGTTGCCTTCCTCACGGTTGGCGGCCTTGTAGGTCTTGGCATTGCCGACACAGTCGTCCTTATCCTGCTTGATGAAGATGCCCGTCGTGTCCGCCAGGTCAAAGTCGGCCAGGTTGTCCGCATAGGTCTCGCTGTCGCGGGTCGTGCTCTTGACTGCATCAAGGATCCAGTCAAGGTCGTTGGCCTGCTCGCCGTAGACCGTGGCGTCATTCAGCTCATTCTTGGCCTTTGTGGTGGTGGAATAGAGCTTCATGCCGTCGTAGGTCGTGACCGCGGAATCCTCTGCCGTCTCATCGGTGGTGTACTTGACGTTGTAGTTCATGTCCTCCGTGCCGGCCACGAGGATCTCATAGCCGTCATGGACGTCGAGACGGTTGTACGCGTCGGTCTGAGACGCAACGTTCACACCAGATACTGCCGCGACAGAGTTGACCTCATTGGTCACAGTGTACTTCGGATTCGTGTCGAAGGCTTCGAGCGTGCCGTAAACCGTGGACTGCGCGCACGGCGCGACCGTGGCGTCCTTGTCGTTGATGGTGAACTTGCCGCCGTAGGTCTCGGACTGATAAGCCCAAGCGCCGGTGACCTTTGCGGTCGTGATCTGCGTGCCGACGTTGGTACGATCGGTACTCGTGCGCGTAACTTTGCTCGCATCGAAATACGGAAGTGCCCGATACAGCTCGTCGTGCACAGTCACATTACCCGTGTAGTCGTAGGTCTGCGAAGCGCCGGTGTAAACCTTGTCGACATTCTTGAGCGCGATCTTCGCTTCCTTCTGGATGGCAGTGACGTTGATCTCCGTCTTGATCTGCAGCTCGCCTTCGCCGCGCGTCAGCGTGACGATGAATTCGCCGACGCCGGTCACCTTCAAAATGCCCTTATCCGCATCGATCGTTGCCGGTGCGCCAGCGCTGACGCTCCAGTTGAAGATGCCCGAGCCGTTGGCGTGTGTGGTGTAGTAGCCGTACGGATAGAGCTGGATCTCGTCGCCGTAGTAGACCGTGTTTTTGCCGGTGCTGCTCTGCGGCAGGCCGTGGATCGCAAAATCGACGTTGGTCTCCGTGCGCTGCTTGGTGTACTGGCCGTTCTCATAGGTGATGGCGTAGTTCTTCGAGAGCGCGTCGATCGGCTGAATTGCAACGCCGCCGACCTGATCGAGGGAATCGTTGCTGTAGTTGGACTTGCCGCCCGTCGGGTTATAGAGGAATTCCGGCGCGATCTGCACGTCGCGGAGCGAGGTGTCCGGCGTTGTGTCGCCAGTCTCCGCGGCAAGACCCGTGTAGCCTGCGGTCATGTCGGGGAAGGCGTCGTACTGCGTGGTCTGCCAGGAGTCCGCCTCGATGGTCAGGGCCTTCTTTGCGATGGTGAAGCTCTTGGAGATCTCGTGCGCGGTGTAGTTCGCGGTCTCGTTCACGTGCAGCGTGACGGTGTACGTACCGGCATCGACCGGCGCCTGCTCGTCAACATTGCCTTCCTTCTGGACGTTGTAGCCGATGGCCACGTCGCCTGCGTAGGTGATGTAATAGTCCTTGCTTGCATCCTTGCCCTCAACACCGGTCAGCGTCGTGTAACCGTTCTGCGGCATGGAGTTGTAGGTCAGGCCGGTAGCCGGGGTGACGTCAATGCTTGGGTGTGCCTTGGTGATGGTGTAGATGCCGTAGGCCACATCGCCCGTGGAGGCCGTGACCTTCACCAGATAACGTCCCGCGCTGGTCGGACGATCGGTCATCCAACCGGTGCCAGCCTGATACTCGAGCTTTGTCAGCGTTGCGCCGTTGGTGAAGCTGGTCTGAATGCCCTTGTTCTCAGCCGCGCCGTACAGCTCCGCCGTGTTGCTGATGGTGATCAGCGTGCTGGGCTTCGGGGCAACTGCGGGAGTATAGCCGGTCGCATCGCCAACGGTGACGCGCAGCGTGACGCCGCTCTTGTAGTTGTCCTGCTTCGGACGGACGATCACGGTGTAGAGACCCTTTTCGTTGGTATTGTCGACCTTCTTGATCTCCGTGTCGGTGTGCAGATAGTAGAGCACATCGTAGCTTGTGATCTTGTTGCCGGCCTGATCGATCATGTAGACCGCGTCCGCCGGGAGCTTCTCGCCTGCCTTGAGCGTCACATCGGTCGAGGAAACGCCGTAAACCTGGCTGCGGCTGACATAGATGTCCTCGGTGTAGGCCGCCGTTCCATCCCAGACGTAGTTCGCCGCGTCGTCGCCGCGCAGCTTAATCGTGGAGATGGTGAAGCTGTTGTCACCGGCATTCGCGCTGCTGAGCTTCGCCTCGGTCGCCACAGCGTAGATGCTGTCGCCGTTGATGATGCCGACATTGTTGGTCGGCAGACCCGTGCCGTTCGTGGTCTGATCGGTCTCAGCGTCGTTCAGCATGACCTCAACGATGCTGACATCGGTGGTGCCGTCGTAGACCTTGGCCTGAGCGATGGCGTCCGCAATGGAGACGCTGCGCTTCTCGATGGTGAAGGGCGTCTCAATGCTCTGCTCCGTCCAGTAGGCGGAAGCGGGGAGCGTCACAATGGCCTTGTAGGTACCGGCCTGTGTCGGCTCGACCAGTGCGCCGGTTTCAAGACCTTCGACTTTCTGCACGTAGTACTTCACGGTCCAGGACTTGTTCGCGGCCTCATTGATGCCCGTGCCCTTGAAGTCGAAGCCATCGAGCGTGACCGTCAGACCCTGTGTATGGCCGTTGTAGGTCGGATTCGTGTTGCCGACTTCGATGTTGTAGCTGCTCTCGCGGACGATCAGGCTGCGGGTGATCTCCTTCGCCGCGTAACCGGTGTTGGTTGTGGCGCTGACCGTCAGGGTGTAGAAGCCGGGGGTGACACCGGTGGTGTCCCAATCGAAGGCGTTCCAGCCGTTGACAGTGTTTTTGTTGCCAAGGATCTGCTTGTACTCACCAGCGGTGCCATTGCCCTTCGCGTCGTCGTTCGTGACCGTGACGGTGACGTTCGCGTTCGGCACTGCGCCGACCACGCCGGAGAGGAACACATTCGCGGTGACGGTCTCGCCCTCGGTGATGCCCTCGGTGTTCTCAGCGCCGATCTTGCTGGTGTTGAGCGCGACGGAGACGGTCATGTTGGTGTCCGTCGGCATCAGGACGTTGGAGTAGTAGACCTGACGGCCCTTGATCGTCTGATCAACTTCCTTGTAGGAGCCCTTGGTGATCGGCTGGTCGTTCACGGTGATGACCGCGCGATAGGCAGTGTTCTGCTCGACCTTGTCAAGAACGAGGGTCGTGCCGGTCTTGCCGATGTCCGTCCAGCGCTGGGAGTTTGCAAAGTCTGTGCCTTCGGCATCGCCAATGGCGGTTGCGCCGTTCAGCTTCTGCCACTGGACGATGTAGTCAGTAGTCGGATTCAGCTTGGCGATGGTGTTCCGCAGAGTCTCGTCTGTCAGCTCACGATCCAGCGTGTAGATATCGCTCAGTGCAAGCGTGGCCGTTTCATTGGTCTTGAATGCGCCGTCGCTCACGCTGATGTGGATGCCCTTGTCACCATCGGTCGGCTGCTTCTTGTTCTCGTCGTTGCAGTTGAAGACCACAGAGGAGTAGACGGTGACGGTGTCGTTGGTCGTCGTGCAGCCAGCGGCAGCCGTGATGGACTTCTCGGTTTCATTCACCGTGGCGCTGACATTAAACGTCGCGTCACCGCTGTAGACGGCGGTGATCTTCACGTCCTGCTTGGTGTTGTCATTAGCCTTGACAGGCAACTGATCGGTCTTAATGCTGGCGGTCATAACGCCTGCGACCTCTGCAAGGTCTTTGGCTTCACCAATCTTTGTCCAATTATTGCCATCAACGCTGTAGTAGAAGGTCACAGTGCCGGTGGGCTTCATCGTAGCATCGGCACCCTTGGCCGCGGCTACCGTTGCCGTCAGGGTGATCTCATTGAGCTGATAGACGTCGGTCGCAGCAGTCGACTCGATGGCATCGAGGGCCTTGACGGTCACGGTGACGTTCTGCTTGGTGCCGATGACGGCATCCTTCGAGGTCGCCTCGCTGCCCGCGAACACGCCATTACCGGTCAGCTTGACGCGGTAGCGGTCGTCGACCTTGGTGGTCGTGGTGGTGTAGATTTCCACCGTGCTGTCGTTGCCGGCCTTGGCAAAGTTACCATCGGTCTTATACTGCCACTCGATGTCGTAGTTGCCCGCATCGACGGTACGGCCGTCGAGCGCGACCACGGAGTAGTCTTTCGCCGTCTGGTCAGCATCCTGACGCAGCTTGAATTCGTGCTGCACGCCCGCCAGCAGGCCGGTCAGGTCTTTACTGTAGGTGGTGGCCTTCGCGCCATTTGTGCCTTCCAGCTCAGACTCGATGATCGGGGTCATGAGCTTTGCGGACTTGATGTAGACGGCCGCATTGCCGTCGGTTGTGGACGTTGCATAGGTTTCGTTCGCGACGTAGACCGCCTTGAAGGTCTCCTTGTTGGTGGTAGCACTTGCACCGGCGGAAGAGCTGTCATACGCGCCCATCGTATAGGTGGTGCTAGCAACGCCGGTGTTATCGCCCGCGGTCTGAACGTCCACAGTAGAAATCAGTTCCCAAGTCTGGGCGCCTGTGGCATCCGTGCTTGCGAGACGATAGAAGGAAACCTTGCCGGTCTCAACGCCGGTGCCGCCATCCTTGGTGACCGTGGCGGTCAGCGTGACGGCCTGGCCCTCGAACTGTGCCTTGTGCTCGCCGATGTCGGTAAAGGGCGTAGTGCCGTTGATCTTGACGTTGTTCGCCTCGGTCTCAGCGCCGGTGATCGTCAGCGCGGTGGCGGTGGACTGCCGCACGGTCGTGTTGGTCGACTTGGTATACAGGCAGGTGTCATACTGGTCGTTCACCAGCACATCATTTTCATTGAACTTGCCGGCCTTGACGAACAGGCTGCCGTTGTCCGGGCCGAGGGGGACGATCTGCGCGCGGAACTGATAGCCGGACTTGTCGCCGGTGACCAGATAGGTGGCCTTGTCGCTGGCTTCGCCGTCCGTCTTCCAGTCGTTCTTGCCGACTTCGGTGTACTGCCAGACGATCTTATAGTCCTTGCCGAGCACAGGCTGCTTGCTGTCCAGCGTCTCGACGCCGGTGATGCTGGCGGTCTTGACCTCGAGCGTGTAGGTACGGCCCGCGACCATCTCCGTGGCAGCAGTTGTCGTGCCGTTACCCTCGTAGACGTTCAGCTCATTACCCTTGTCTGCGACATTGCTGGTGCCCTTGGTGATCTTCCAGCTCAGCGCCTTGGAGAACACGCCGACGTTCATGATATTGGACTTCTCGCTGTTGGCATAGCCCTCGTCGGTCTCGGATACGAAGACGGCCCAGTAATGCTCAGTCACGCCGCCGGCCTTGTAATCGCCGACCTTCACGCTGAGCTCTGCGGTCTTGCCGTTGATCGCGGCCGAGCCGATGCGCGTACCGTTAGTGCCCTCCTTGTCGCCCTTGTAGAACACGACGGTGCCCTTGGCGTTGACGTTCAGCGTCGCCTGAAGCGTAATGCTCTCGCCCTCGTACTGGATGACGCGGTTGTTTTGCTGCGTATCGTAGGCCACATCCGTGATCTTCAGCGTCAGCTTGGTATCCTGCGCTTCCCAGATGGCGTAGAGGGTGGTGTCCTGCGTAAACTCAGAAGCAGCGCCTGCCCGAATCTTCTCCGCAGTATAACGGGCATCCGCTTCTTTAGCTTCGCTGTCGGTGTTCCAGCCGAGGAAGGTGTAGCCCGTGCGACTGGGGACCTGCGTGGTGATCTTATCGTTTCCGGTCTCGCCGAGCGCCGCGAGATAATACTTCACGACCTGCGGGGAAGGCAGACCGGACACGTCATCGCGCGCATTCGCATTATAGATAACCGTCACGGTCTTGCGCTCGATGCCGGCGACGGTGATCTTGGTGTCCACCGTCGCGATGAACTCGTAGGTGTAGACGTTGCCGTTCTTCTCGTTCGGGGCGTACAGAATGCCGTTCACGCCGACCTGCATCTTCGAAGCGTCGTAGCCCTCGGCCACCGTGATGGTGAAGGTCACCTTGGAACCGTAAGCGACCTTGTCGCCGATAGTAAGCTCGCTTTCTGCCGCTTCGCCGGTCTTTGTGCCCTTCACTTCGATGGTATAGCCATCAGCCGTGATCGGAGCGGTCCAAGTGATGGCCGGGGTGATGGGCGCGTAGATGGCATAGATATTGGTGTCCTTCAGAATCTGCTGTTCGAACGGGAAGGACTCGTAGTCGGCCATCGTGCTGGTCGCGGTGTCCTTCTTCGCGTAGTAGCCGAGGAACTTGAAGCCCACGCGCTCCGGCGCGGCGGGCGTGGGAGCGTAGTAGCCGTGCTCAACAGACTGCTTCAGGAAAGCGTCCCCGACAGTTACAGTGCCGTTGTCCAGAGTGGCCGTGATGAACGAGACAGTGTACGTTGTGTTGCGCGCCACATCAATGCTGACGATATAATTCGTCTTCACATTCTGGATGGTGTACGTCCAGGTCGCGGCGGAGTTATCGCTGACAGTGCCCGTGCCGCCAATTGTTATCCAAGTCGTGCCACCATCAGTAGAATACTTGACCGTCGGCTCCTTTGCCGCATATTCGCGGTCCACGATAACGGTGAAGGTGAAGTTGCTGCCCCAATCGACACTGTTTGTGCCCGTCGGGGCCGTGGTGTAACCCGCGCCGCCCGGGAGCGTCACCGTGTACTTATTGATTTCCCACACGGCGTAGAGGGTGATATCTTTATCCACGGAATACATATCGCCGGGCTGATAGCTGGCGGCGGTGGCCTTGTCCGTCGTGCCCCAGCCGAGGAAGGTGTAGCCCTCGCGGGTGGGAACGGTTTCGCTCAGCTTCTCCGCCTTGCCGTGGGTCTTGTTCTGATTGCCGGTCGGCATATTCGCGACGGTATCGGTCGTATTTTTGTTATAGTTGATTTGGTAGGTATTTGCGGTCAGCTTTGCGTAGACCGTGATATCGCCGGTGATTGCGGTGGCATCGGTAAATTGCTCACCTTCGCCATTCTGCTTGGTGTACCAGCCGCCAAAGGTGTAGCCCTCGACCACGGGGGCTGCCGGGAGCGCTGCGTTGGAGCCTGCCGTCACGCGCTGGAAGGCGTACTGGCTGTTGTTGCTGTTGTAGATCACGATATAGACCGGCAGCTCGTCCACTACGACTTCGACCGTCTGCGCAGTTGTCACTTTCGATACGGTGTAGCTGCCATTGGTTGTGTTGATCGTCGCTCCGTTGACGGCTACGCGCTTGACCGTATAGCCCTCATCCGGCGTGACGGTGAAGGTGTAGCTGCCGCCGTGCACGATGCTGGCGGAAATGCCGTCCGCAGCTATTGTAGAGCCGTCGTTGCTGACGCTCGTGATCTGAGCCGTAAAGTGGCCGACCGGCATCATAACGGTGAAGGTCTTGGCGGTCGGGGGATATACTGTAATTTTGGTATCCACCGTTACGTTATGTACGGTATATTCATAGCAATTATTATACGAATTGATAGAGGTTCCCAGCAGCTCCAGACCGTTTGCAAAAACATGGAGTGTTGCAGGGTCAAGGGAAAGGTCGTCGAGGAACAGGCGGAAGGTGACATCGCTGCCCTTGGCGACCGGGCCGGTCGTAGGCTTCGTACCAAAAGCCGTGTGATAGCTCACACCGGCGGGGAGGACATCAGTGCTCCCTACAGTACCAGTCGCAGCGGGGAAGGTCACCGTGACCATCTCTTGCTGCCACATGGCGCTCAGGACGATATCAGTTGTGACGTTTGTAATCTCTTTGCCTGCCGAATAGGTGTTGCCCTGTTCGTCGCTCCAGCCTGCGAAGGTGTAACCTTCGCGGGTCGGCGGGGTGGTCGGGATGGTGTATTTCGCGCCGTCCTCGACCGTTGCGGGCGTGGGGAACGGGATGTACGCATCCGCCGCACCTGCAAGGAATGTCACCTTGTGGCTGCCGGCCGGGGTGGTGCCGTCCTTGGTCCACTGGGCGGTCAGGGTGATATCACCGGTAATGTTGGTGATATCATTGCCAGTAACGTCTGCGCTGCCGCTGGTCACTTTCCATCCGGCAAACGTGAAGCCATACATTGTCGGCTCGACCGGGACGGTATACTTCGTGCCGTTACTGGTCGTAGACGTCATCAGACCGGATGCGCCTGAGTACTCAGATTGGAACGTAATAGTGTGATTCTTCTCAAGTTCCGCATACAGGTTAACGTCGCCAGTGATGCCGCCGATCGTATCCCCCGCCTTCATAACGGAACCTGTCGAGCCGTTCGCACCAACCCGCCAACCGACGAAAGTGTGACCGTCCTTCTTTACCGATGCGGCACTGTCGATAGTGTAAGAAGCTTTACCATCTTCGCCTGGGGTTACGGTAGTGGCATAGACGCCAGATTCCGATGTTTCGGAAAGGCCGGTGGGCGGAGTTGCCCAAGCAGCATCCGCACCGGGACGATAGGTGATCGTATACTCAATATCCGTGACCGCGATCCCGGTGATGCCGACGTAGACCTCACCAAGGGGAGTGCCGCTGGCAGAATCGCCCTCATAGACCGTATACTTCAGGCGAATCATGTTGTTTTCCAGTGCCTTGGCGGTGAAATCAGAGCCCCCGCATGATAAACTTCTTGCGGCAGGAATTTTGCTTGTACCGTGAATGTTATTAGTAACAGTGGTGGTATTAGTTACAGCTGTTCCATCAGCATTGACTTGCTGAACGGTATATGTATATTGTCCAATGGTTTTCTCTTCATGTGCGTTTGTCGAAATAGAAACGCCAGGCTTAAATGGGATACCTGATTGGTAGATGAAAGTACTTGCAGTTCCTTTACCGCTGTTATCTACGAACTGAATTTGCGGCTTAAAGGTGACTGTGTAAGGTGTGCTACCTTCTTCACTAATCTGTGTAGTGATGGGAGAGGTGGTCGCTGTTGCATAACCATAAGTCTTCAGTGTATAATCAATCGTAACCGGATTATCCGCACTGCTCCCGGCATCGCTGCTATCCGCCGCGAATGCCGCCGTTGGCAGCAGGCTCAGCGTCATGATGAGCGCCATGAGAAGGCTCAATAGCCTTTTCGGTGTCCATCGGGTTTGTTCTGTTCGTTTGTTCATGCGATTTCCTCCTTATATTTTCACTTTTTTGTGATCGTTCGTGTGCGCCCGCAGAGCGCTCTGCGGGGACGAGGGAGGCCTCCCTCGTCATAGTCTTCTGACAGCAATTTACAGTTATTGACATTATATTAGCCAATAGAATAAATGTAAATCATACCAAAGTATTAGAAAACGTGAAAACAGGAGAATAACGGCGAAAAACGGCAAAAAAAGGAGAGCCGTGCGGTGCTGCACGGCTCCCGGTTTATGATCAGGTTATTGCGGCTT
>OGYC01002772.1_pt1 | contig 11383 bp, 10 predicted proteins | sample 1576461 | NCBI WGS metagenome assembly OGYC01 (sample SAMEA3541569, study PRJEB24748) | human gut metagenome | biome: human gut; feature: human-associated habitat; material: faeces | place: China | collected 2012 | reverse complement strand
AATTGCTGTATGCCCTTCCTAAAAGCACAGTCAGTTCATAACCGCGCTCACTTTCCGGCACTGCTTCAATAAGTTCAATGCACTTGCTGTATTCATCAGCGTCATTTAATTCGTTTATTTTTTTCATCAAATCCTTCTGCATAACAGTTTCCCCTTTTATACCTGAAAAATGCAAAAAAACGCTTTAATACCTGCTTAATGCAGATACCAAAGCGTTTTATTTTTTAAATTGTGTTTTTCAGCATAACAAAGTACGGTCACTATTTTATACATAATAGCGTTTGCTCGTTTTAATCATGGTAGTTAAACTTAACATATACGTCAACCCCTTGTTATGCTTTATTTAATTATACTAAATTTCTTAATCTTTAACAATGGCTCAGCATGTGTTGGCAAAGTAATATTTAACTGCCGCTGCCTGCAAAGCCAAAAGCAACGCCAAAAGATAAAATACCTGCGTAATGCCAAAGCCGTGCGCTACAAAACCCAAAACGGCCGGGCCTAAAATAACACCGGTATAGCCCATGCTTGTTATTGCCGTAACAGCGGCGTTAATAGGCATTACTTTCTGATATTTGGTAAGCGAATATATTGTTGGCACAATGTTGGCAAGCCCAAGCCCCATCAGCACAAAGCCAAACTGGATAGCGTAAAAATTCTCTAAAAATATTACGCTTAAAAAGCCAACAACGCCAACAGAACTGCCCCAAATCAGCGTTTTTTCTTCGCCAAGCACAGAAACAATCTTATCGCCAATAAGCCTCATAACAAGCATTGCCACCGAAAACACCGCATAACCAACACCTGCAAGCGAAAGCTCGGTATTTTTTACTTCTGTAAGCAAAACGCCGCTCCAGTCCATAACTGCCCCTTCGCCCAAAAATGTTATGCACGCCAGCACGCCGAAAAACACTACTATGCCTTTGGGAACAGCGATTGGTTTTTCGTTGCCAGCGCCTTTAAAGTTTAAAAAGTGGCGGCTGTAAATTACCGTAAACACCATTACTATAAGGCTGTGTATGGCGGCAATAACTGTTATGCCAAGCCCAGCTTTGGCCAAAAGGCTGAATAAACCTGCACCGGCGAAGCAGCCAACGCTCCATAAAGCGTGCATGCCGCTCATCATACGCTTTTTAGAAGCATTTTCTACGATAACAGCATTAAGGTTCATATTAACGTCTATACATCCCATTGCCGCGCCAAAAACCGCAAGAAATACCAGAAAGCCCCAAATATTGCCAAGCAGCGATAAAATTATCAAATCTGCTGCCATAACGGCAATAGCGGTACGCAGCACTTTTTTGCAGCCGTAACTGCGGCTTAACATACCTGCCAGCGGCATAAAAATAAAAGCGCTGATGCCGATGCTTAATAACAGCATGCCTAATACATCGGCACCAATTTGCAGTTTATCTTTTACTGCCGGTATCATTGGCGCCCAAGTGGCAACCGCAAACCCGCTGATAAAAAACGCCATGCGTGCCGCCATCTGCTCTTTTTTGCCTACTTTATAGGCCGATAAATAATCATCTACTAATCCCATTAATTAACCTCCGGTTAAGGCTTGCAAATTCCGCATGGGCTGTAGCCTTTGCTGATTAATTCGGCACGCCGCCCTTTAAAGTTTTCCTTATTTTTAGCGCTTATTTTTTCTGCGCCGCTGCAATCAGGTTTATGGAATTTTTTGCTGCCGTTATTTAACACATAGCTTTGTACTGCGTAATCATCAGCAGTTGGGCATACTTTTGGCTTATTGCCGGCATTTTTTGGCGTTTGCTGCCCTTCTGCCAGTTTACTTTTGCCATCTGCATAGTTAATTTCCACGCCCGGCTGCACATTATAACAAAAAACATTAAAGCTTATTCCTGCACCTTTGTCCTCTACGGATATTGCCTCCATCTGTACGCCTGAGGCCACAAGGTTATTGCCGTTAAACACCGGCGTTACACGGTATAAAACGTGGTTGCCTGTTTCTTTAATATAGTCGGCCACCATATTTTCAAACGGCAGCATGCCGTCCACATTCATATAGCGCGTTCCGGTTATTAAATTGCGTTCGTTTGCATTCTCAGCCGTAAGCTGATAGCCGATTAAATGGCAGCGGTTATAAAGATATTTACCGTCTACAAAATCGTATTTTGCCGTCTGCCAGCCGCTCGGCTTAACCTGGCCAATGCTGCCGCGCTTTTCCTTAGGCATAGTTTCTTTGGATACATTGGCAAACGCCGTGCCGCAGCGTTTTAAACTATCCAGCGGGCTGTAATTTTCAAATGATTTTTCAGTTAAATCAGCCTCGGTAAAATTTGGCTTATTGCCGTTAATTGCAATAAAGGGTTTGCCGCTGTACGCAGGTACAGAAGCAATACCGGCGGCGTTAACAGAACTTCCTGCCGGTGCGGCAGCATTGCTGCCTTTTTGCCCGCAGCCGCTTAAAACAAGGCTTACAGCCAGCATTAAAGAACAAATTACAGCAAATATTTTTCTCATTTTACGTAAACTTCCTCCGTAATTTTATCGTGAGATGAACCGGCAAAATCATTGCTCTCTTTAAGATGCCAGTTTTTTAAATCAATTTCAAAATATAAATCTGCCGGATAAACACGGTTCCACCTGTACAAAATAATTTTCTGCATTTCTTTTTCATAAGGCTTAACGCTGATGTTTTCGGCAAAGCAATAATCATCACAGCCTGCTTTTGTCATAAAATCTTCATCAACGGTTATGCCTTCAGCAGTTTCATCAAACTGTCCGCGGCTGTATGCGTTCATCCACAGTTTATGCGCGCCGCAAAGCTTCAGCAGCCGCGCACGCAAAACCCTATCCATACTCTGGCGGCGGTTATTAAAAAGCATGCCTAAATTATCATCAACGCAAGCAATTAAAATCATTTTTATACCCTTCCGTGCTGTTTATTATATTCATCATAACTTTTTAAACGCTCTGACAGCGTACCTGTATGCAGTTCAAAAAGTTGTTTGCCATAATCATAAAACAAACCATTTTCATCATAGCATTATAAAAAACACTTTGCAAGTTAAGTTTTTAAAATAATACAAAAATCCCCGGCAGGATTTTCCCACCGGGGACTGGTTATTTACAGTTCAGATATTAGTAGTTTACTTTGCGCAGTTCAAAATATGCTTTCGGATGGTCGCAAACAGGGCAAACTTCCGGAGCTTTTTCAGCAATTACAATATGGCCGCAGTTGCCGCAAATCCAAACCTGTTTTTCTTCACGTTTAAATACACGGTCATTTTCAATGTTGGCAACCAGTGCATTATAGCGTTCTTCATGTTCTTTTTCAATTTTGCCAACTTCTTCAAACAGCATGGCAATATAATCAAAGCCTTCTTCTTTTGCTACTTTGGCAAATTCGGCATACATTTCGGTCCATTCATAGTTTTCGCCGGCTGCTGCGTCTTTAAGGTTGGTTAAAGTATCGGGCAGGCTGCTGTGTGCTACGCCGCCGCTGGTTAAAAGTTTAAACCAGATTTTGGCATGTTCTTTTTCGTTGCCTGCGGTTTCTTCAAAAATATTGGCAATCTGGTTATAGCCTTCTTTTTTAGCAATGCCTGCATAATAGGTATATTTGTTTCTTGCCTGAGATTCACCGGCAAATGCTGCCTGCAAGTTTGCTTCAGTTCTGCTTCCTTTAAATTCCATTGTTCATACCTCCATAAAATAAATTTTATTTGTGCTGCTGCACTTATTGTGCGTCTTTTGCCTCAAGCTTCTGGCAATTGGGGCACAATCCATTAAAAACAATATCATGGCTCTGCATTTTAAAGCCGGTTACTGCGGCAACCTTTTCGTCAAGGTCTTCCATGTAATCCATATTCTCTACATTCATAAATTTTCCGCAATGGGAACATTTAATGTGGTAATGCTTGGTAAGCATATGGTCAAACCTGTCTGCGCCGCTGGGTACGGAAACCTTATTTAAAAGCCCGCTTTCCACAAGCGAGTTAAGGTTGCGGTACACCGTTCCCTTACTGATATCGGGATATTCCATGGTTATGCGTTCATAAACCTCGTCAGCCGTGGGATGGTCCGCCAGGAAGCGTACTGCAGCAATAACAAGCTGTCTTTGAATAGTATTACGTTTCATTCTGCCTCTCCCTTCTAACAAAACCTATTCTCAATTACAATTATATACCCAAAAGAAATCTTGTCAAGCAAGTTTACTATTTTTTCACGTATGAGCGGGTTTTCCTTTAAAATTACAGCATTTTTCAGTAAGCGCCCGCTTATCATTCATGCGTGTTTTTAATAAATAATGTTTTTCGTTTATTAGCTTTAGTTATTTAAAAATTTTAAAAACTTTTATTTGATTGCTAATGAGTTTTGGTAGTGATATAATAAATTTGCAGTTAGTCATAAGTAATCAAAGGAGAAAATTAAATATGGAAGCTATTACTTTAAATAATCTGGCTATCGGGCAAAAGGCCACGATTATTACAGTTGGCGGTGAAGGCATCTTGCGCCGCCGCTTTTTAGATATGGGGCTGACCCCCAAAACAAGGGTTATGGTGCGTAAAAGAGCGCCTTTAGGCGACCCTATTGAAATTTTTCTGCGCGGCTACGAGCTGACCCTGAGGCTGGATGACGCTAAAAAAATTACCGTGCAGCCGGAGGAAGCATGAAACTTACATTTGCACTTGTAGGAAACCAGAACTGCGGCAAAAGCACGCTTTTTAACTATCTTACCGGCAGCAACCAGCATGTTGGCAATTTTCCCGGCGTAACGGTACAGAAAAAGGAAGGCATTTTGCTGAAGGATAAGGATATTACCGTTATTGACCTTCCCGGTATTTATTCCCTTTCGCCTTATACCTCCGAGGAAATTGTTACGCGCGATTTGCTTTTGCGCAACAAGCCGGATGTTATTGTTAACGTTCTTGATGCTACCAATATTGAACGCAGCCTGTATTTATCATTGCAGCTTATAGAGCTTAATACGCCAATGGTAATTGCCCTTAATATGATGGACGAATTGCAGGCAAGCGGCGGCAGTATTGATATTAAAACGCTTGAGAAAAAACTCACCATACCGGTAATTCCAATAACGGCCAATTCAGGTGCTGGTGTTGATGAACTTATCCGCCGCGCCAAAAACGCCGCTGAAACTCATCAGCTGCCTGAGCGCCTTGACTTTTGTTCCGGCCCGGCACATATGGCAATTCATTCCATCGCCCATTTAATTGAACCCAAAGTACGCAAAAAAGGCTTGCCGCTGCGTTTTTCGGCAACTAAGCTCATTGAAGGCGATGACCTGTTAACCAAAGAACTGGAATTAACGGAAAACGAACAGGATATTATAGGCCACTTTGTTACAGAGCTTGAATCGGCAGCCGATACGGATAAAGAAGCTGCTTTGGCAGATATGCGCTACACCTATATTGAAGAACTGTGCAGCCAGACAGTGCATAAGCCCGATGAAAGCGTTGCCCAGAAGCGTTCTGTAAAAATGGACCGCTACTTAACAAATAAATACCTGGCTATACCTATTTTCCTTTTAACAATGTTTACGGTGTTCTGGCTTACCTTTGATGTTATAGGCGCAGAATTAAGCAACTTGCTGGAACTTGGCATTGCCGCCGTAACAGATGCGGCTGACGCAGGTTTAACAGCAGCCAATGTCAGCGCGCCTATTCACTCGCTTATTATCGACGGCGTATTTACCGGCGTTGGCAGCGTGCTTTCGTTTTTGCCAACTATCGTAACGCTGTTCTTCTTCCTCTCTCTTTTGGAAGATACAGGTTATATGGCGCGCATTGCCTTTGTAATGGATATGCTGCTGCGTAAAATCGGGCTTTCCGGTTCATCTTTTGTACCGATGCTTATCGGCTTTGGCTGCAGCGTACCGGCAATTATGGCAACACGCACTCTTGCCAGCGAGCGTGACCGCAAAATAACAATTATTTTAACGCCTTTCATGTCATGCAGCGCCAAACTTCCTGTTTACGGTGTTTTTATCGCGGCTTTCTTTGCCGAAAACCGTGCACAGGTAATGATGTACCTGTACCTGACAGGCATTTTAATTGCTATTTTATCAGGCCTGCTTTTAAAAGCCTTTGTATTTAACGGCCAGCCTGTTCCGTTTGTAATGGAACTGCCTGCTTACCGCCTGCCTACCGCAAGAAGCATCGGCCTGCACATGTGGAGCAAAGCCAAAGACTTTCTGCACAGGGCTTTTACCATTATCTTCCTTGCAAGCATTGTTATCTGGCTGCTGCAAAGTTTTGATACGCGCTTTTACATGGTAGAAAACCCAGCCAACAGCATGCTTGCCCAAATCGGCTCTTTTATAGCGCCTGTGTTTGCTCCGCTTGGCTTTGGCGACTGGCGTGCTGCAACGGCATTAATTACCGGCATTACGGCTAAAGAAGTTGTTATAAGCACGCTTTCCGTTCTTACCGGCAGCGGCGATGAACTAACCGGAAGCGCATTGCAGAACCTTTTCTCCCCGCTTACGGCGCTCAGCTTTTTAACCTTTGCCCTGCTCTACCCACCCTGCGTGGCAGCGCTTGCAGCAATAAAGCGTGAAATGAACTCCGGCATTGCCACTATTGCCATTATGGCTTACGAAATATGCGTTGCCTGGCTGGCAGCCTTTACGGTTTACCATATTGGTTTAATGCTCGGTTTTAACTGATTATAATAACTGTCAATTCCTAATGTAAGTTTTAAGGCTTGCATTAGGAATTTTTTATTTTGAAAATTATAAAACAAAAACCGCCATACATATTTGTACGACGGTTTTGTAACTAAATTTTATAACTGATATATGCTTTATTCTTCAATCATGGGCACGGTGTTGGCCGCATGCTGCATTACATTAATGGTATAATCGGTTTTGCCTTCGGCTTTTAATTTTTCCTGCGCCAGCTGCCATGCTTCTTCAATGGTTGCAACCGGAATCTGCCCTGTTTTTCTTGCAGCTTCAAAGTTTTCGGGTTTGGTTACAAGGTAAACAGTATTTTCGTGGCACAGGCTTGCCAGTACAAAAGCTACATAGAAAGGAATGGAAAATTCTTCACGCAAGGCTTTTTCCATATCCGTTAAATTATCAAAGCGGAAGCTTTCCATATATGCAGGCGGGTCATTAATTTCACGTGCTTCAAGCGCCGCAATTAAAATGCCGCCTTTTTTAAGTGCAAGTGCGGAAGTATCGTAAGTTTTGCTGCCCTGATACAGGTTAATGTCTTTCGGGAAACCGCCCGGAGAAGCAATTACCACATCTGCTTTTCCTTTGGCTTTAACGCCCTGAATTTTTAATACTTCTTTAGTGCCTTCCAGCCATGCATCATACCAGTGGCCGCCAACGATTTTGGCAAAATCTCCGTCATTATCAAGCACGTTGTTTACCAAAAAGCACGGGTTAATAAATTCGCAGGCAGCGCAAAGTTCTTCGTGGAAACGGTTGCCTTCGATATTTGCAGTGCAAACGCCGGGATACACGCCGCCGCCAAATTCATCGGCAAGTGCCAGAGAGTGGTGCTTCTGAATGGTTTCTTCACTGGCAACGCCCGGAAGAATGCTTTTGCGGCCGCCGCCGTAACCTGCAAGCAGATGTACGGTAATACCGCCGGTTAAAATTACTTTATCGGCGTCGGTTACATGCTTGTCAATCCATACAGGCACGCCGCGCGGAGTATCGCCTACATGCACGCAGACAGATTCTTTGCTGCTGTGCTGATAAATTTTAATGCGGTCTACTACTTCCTGCCCGCAGACAATTACATCTTCTTCGTGAGTTTGCGGACGGTGCGTGCCCTGCGCAACCACGATGCTGATATCTTCATCGGGAATGCCTGCAAGATTCAGTTCATTAACAATATGAATGAGAATTTGGTCGGTATGCACAAGGCGGGTAATATCACTGACAACAATTGCTACTTTTTCGCCCTTGTTAACGCACTGCTGCAAAGGCTTGCTGTTAATAGGCTCGCGCATTGCTTTTAAAACTGCCGCTTTTACGTCAGTAATTTTTTCGCTCTGGTTGCCTTCAATTACCTGCAAAATGTGTTCTTCCGGCAGTGCAACTTCCTGAAAACCGTCACCAAAACCAAATTTAAAATTTTTTAATGCCATAATCATCTTCCTTTCCCCTAAAAAGCATTTATATTAAAAAAATTGCAAACATTAATCAAAAAACGGAATGGTTGCCATGCCGTGCGGAATAATATTAACGGTATAATCTTCCCTGCCGACAATTTTTTCAGCCATTGCCATTGCTTCCTGCAAGGTTGCTACCGGTACGGCGCGCGTTTTGCGTGCTTTTTCAAAGTTTTCCGGCTTAGTTACCAAAATTATGGTAAAACGTTCAGCAAGGCAGCAGGTATAAAAAGCTACATAAAACGGAATGCTGAAACCGTCACGCACATCCTGCTCCATCTGTTTTAAATCGTCATAATGGAAGCAGTTGAAAAATACCGGCGGCTCGGCAATATCCTCACATTCCAGCACCGCAATGATAACGCCGCCTTCTTTTAACGACATAGCCGCAGGCACATAAGCCTTCATTCCCTGATACAGGTTCATGTCACGCGGAAAACCGCCGCCGCTGCTGATTGCAATATCGGCCTTGGCTTTGGCTTTTACGCCCTGCTGTTTAGTTACAATGCGTGTGCCTTCCAGCCATGCTTCATGCCAGTGGCCGGCGGCAACAGCATAAAAATCGCCGTCAGCATCCATAATGGCATTTACCAGAAAACAGGGATTCAAAAGCGCCGTTGCATCGCACATATCGTCGCTTACGCGGTTATCCCATGTTTTGGCAAGGCAGGTATCCGGGTTTATGCCGCCGCCAATCGTATCGCTTAACGCCATAACATGGTTATGGTTAATTGTTTCGGCAGCTGCAATGCCAGGCAGCACGCTTTTGCGCCCGCCGCCAAAACCGGCAAACAAATGCGGTGTAATTCCGCCTGTTAAAATTACCTTGTCTGCCTCAACGGCGCGCTTGTCAAGGTACACCGGCGTACCGTGCCTTGTTCTGCCAAGATACACGTTTTTATCCATATCGTAAGCATCATGGTCATAAATTTTCAAGCGGTTGTACAAATCTTCACCAACAATAATTTTCTTTTCTTCATCTGTATTGGCCCTGTGCGTTCCTGCCGCAACAATAACGGAAATATCCGCATCCGGTATGCCGCTGTTGTTAAGTTCTTCCACCACAATAGGCAGATACTCACTCGTTCTCGTCCACGCGCGCGTTATGTCGCTTACCAGAATTACTACCTTATCGCCCTGCTTTACTACTTCGCGCAGCGGCGCAGAATCGACAGGATTGCGGACGGCATCCAGCACAGCCTTTTTTAAATCGGTTATTTTTTCACCCGGCGCGGCATCAATAATCTGCAAAACTTTGCTTTCATCAAGCATTACGCTTTGCTCGCCTTTGCCGTATTTCAGCTTATATTCCTTCATGCTTCCTCACTTGTCCAAAATAGGAAGCGTTGCCGAGGCATGCCCCATAACGGTAATTGTATAGTCATTTTTATTTTTTTCAGCAAGGTCAGCCTGTACCATATTCCACGCTTCTTCAAGCGAAGCCACGGGAATTTGCCCGGTAGCACGTACAAATTCAAAGTTTTCCGGTCTTGTTACAAGATAAGTATGCAGCGAATTTACAATGCATCTTGTTTTAAACGCCACAAATGCCGGAATGGAAAAATCGGCGCGCACTTCTTTTTCAAAGCTGAGAATATCGGATTTGGAGAACCAGTCTGTAAAAATGGCAGGTTCTTTAATATCGGGGCAATCCAGCGTCAAAATTAAATAGCCGCCGGGTTTTACCGCAAAAACAGCATTCATATGGGCTTTGCAGCTCTGGTACAGGTTTATATCTTTCGGGCTGCCGCCTGCCGAAGCGATAACGACATCTGCCTGCTCTTTAATATGTACGCCTGCCATTGCCAAAAGGTCATGGCAGCCTTTTTCCCATGCTTTATACCAGTGCCCGGCAACAACTTCATGCAGGTCGCCTTCGGGGCTGAACACCATGTTTACCAAAAACGCAGGGTTAATTTTTGCACATACTTCCGTCATATCCTCGTGCAGCGGGTTATTTTCCAAAACACCTGTTTCGCACAGCGGATTGCAACCTGCACCAACTTCATCTGCCAATGCCATAGCATGGTTGTGCATAATGGTAGCGTGGCCGCTTACGCCCGGCATAACAGCTTTGCGTCCGCCGCCAAAACCTGCCATCGGGTGCAGCGACACGGCGCCGGTAATAATAATTTTATCGGCTTCTGCCACTGTTTTATCAATTAAAATTGGTGTGCCGCGGCTGGTAACGCCAAGGTCAACCAATTCTGCGTTGTTGCGGCAGTCATGCTGATGAATTTTAATGCGGTTTACAATTTCCTGCCCGCAAACCAGCACATCTTCTTCCGGCGTATGGGCACGGTGCGTGCCTGTTGCAACAACAATGGTAATATCTTCATCAGGCACGCCGCCTGCATTAATTTCATCAATAACAACAGGCAGAAAATCGGCAGTACGCACAAGGCGCGTAATATCGCTTACAATAACGGCAACCTTATCGCCTTTTTGCACAACGTCCTTCAGCGGAGCGCTTTCAACCGGGCTGCGCAGCGCATTAAGCGTAGCTTCTTTAATATCACCGGCAACGGACGCCTTATTGCCATGAATATCGTACAATATATGTTCTTCCGGCAGCATTACCTTCTGGCAGCCGCTGCCATACGGGAGAGTGTATTCCTTCATTGTTCATTCTCCTTTTTTAATAGTAGTTATATAATTATATTATACACTTCTGCATATAAAAATGAAAGGCAAAGGGCAAATTGTTTTAACGAAAGATTATTTTATAATTTTAGTTGTACATTTTGTAACAGATATGCTATAATGTTTTAATAAATTACACTTATCACGGGGATGTACTGGTTTCGACGGGGATAGGTGTGGTATGATAAGCGAGCCGTGTTTCCGTCAGCACGTTAAACGGCGGACGTTTAAAAATAAACGCTAAAAACGATTACGCTTTAGCAGCTTAATGCTACGTCCTTGCGTTTCTTTCCTGCGGAAATGCTCTGGACGCCAACAGCAGGATACTTTAAGGGCTTTTCCCTAAGCCTTTAAGGGAAACCTTTTGGGATAGCAACCGGGCAGCCCGCCGTCAGGCGGCACGGAAGCGAATAATAAAATGACGCCTGCGCTCGGAGAAAGTCATATTGCAATATTTTCGGACAGGGGTTCGACTCCCCTCATCTCCACCAAATGCTATGCAGTCGAACTTTTTAATAACTGCTTATCTTATACATAAAAGGCTGATTACAGAAGAAACTGTAACCAGCCTTTTTTATACTATTTTACAACTTCATACGGCCAGTCCATAATGCCGCCGATA
>OGYC01002750.1_pt1 | contig 11467 bp, 5 predicted proteins | sample 1576461 | NCBI WGS metagenome assembly OGYC01 (sample SAMEA3541569, study PRJEB24748) | human gut metagenome | biome: human gut; feature: human-associated habitat; material: faeces | place: China | collected 2012 | reverse complement strand
CTTTTGTCGAGGAGGATGATTGTTTCGTGATCGAGGAAGAGTTACATCGCCGGATCCGGAACGAGGTGGAGCGTTTGCCCGAGGCAATGAAGAAAGTTTTTAACCTTACCTTGCTGGATATGTCCATATCGGAGATCGCCGAAGTGTTGGAAGTGTCGGAAAACACGGTACGCAATCAGCGTGCCCGTGCCCGGGAGATTCTCCGTGCTCGGTTGAAAGATAAGATATTCCTGTTGTTTCTTTTTTATTTTGTCGATGTAAATCATATTAATTAATTCAAGTTTTTTCCTGCTCGATGAACAGAGGAGGAGTTAAAATACCGTCTTGAAAAGCAACCTGTAACTTGCCGAAGGCAAATGCAACCTGCAACTTTTCCAACTCTCAATTGTCCTTACAATTGAGAGTTGGAAAAAAAATGTGGGTATGGATAGTATGCCGTGTACTTTTTCGTGTTATAGGGTTAAAAAGAGAATAGAATATGTCGGAAGAGAATTTGAAAATCGCGGATATTATTTATGCTTATATTGATGGTTCGATCACGGAGGGGCAACTTGGGGAATTGACCCGATGGTTGGGAGCTGCCGCAGAACACCGGGAGGTATTTGAACGGTTGATTGCGGCTGCTTCATACCGGGACAAGGAGGCCATTTACCGACGGTTCGACGAGTATTATAATTTTGATCGGTTGAGGCATGCTATACGGCATCAGCGGCGTATCGAGTGGAGGCGTATTGCAGCCGCGGCAGCCGTGGTGATTCTGCCGTTGCTGGTGACTTTTTTCTTGTTGGAACAGCGGGTGGACTCCGTGCGGCAGGAGTACCCGGGAGAGATGACTTTATTGCCGGGCAAGTCGATGGCGACGTTGACGCTGTCAGACGGGAGTAGCAAGGCGTTGAACCGGGAGAATTTTACGGTGGTGGACGGGAGTAAGCGAATCGTGAGTAACCGGGGTGGGTTGGTTTATACCGGGAAGGACACGAGTTCTGTTGAGGAGGAAGTGTACAACACGATACGGGTTCCCCGCGGGGCGGAGTTCAACGTGACTTTGGACGACGGGACGAAGGTATGGTTGAATTCGGAAAGTTCAATCCGTTTTCCCGTTGCATTCTTGGGGGAAGAACGCAGGATATGGGTGAGCGGGGAGGTATTCGCAGAGGTGGCGGAAGATGCCGGGCGACCTTTTATCATGAACACGGGGAAGATTGATATAAAAGTGCTTGGAACGAAGTTTAACGTGCGGGCGTACAGTGACGAGGAGTGTATTATGACGACACTGGTGGAAGGTGCCGTGCAAGTGGACGATTCATCGGGAGAGGTTGCCGTGTTGAGCCCGTCGGAACAACTGGTGTATGATAAGGCGAGCGGGAGGAACGATGTGCGGAAAGTGGACGTCGAGTTGTTCGTGTCTTGGAAAGACGGGGTGTATTTGTTTGAATCCCAACGTTTGGAGGATATCATGACGTTGATATCCAAGTGGTATGATGTCGAGGTATTTTACCAGAATGCGGGGGTGAAGGATATTATATTCTCCGGAAGATTGAAACGTTACGAGAATGCGGAAACGTTGCTGAACGTGTTCGAGAGTTTGGGTGGAGTGCGGTTTACCGTGCAAGGGAAGACCGTTGTTGTAGAGGCTGAGTAAAGCAAATGAGCGATAGGAAGGTGCAACTTCTAACCGCTCATGTATGACTCCCGACCGGGTGCAACCGGGCGGGCATTGTTTAATCATATAATGGTACAAATGTATGAAAAAAAATCGAGAATGTTATCTCCGTTGGTCGGGGATACGAAAAATCTTATTAACTATGCGTTTTCTAGCTCTTTTCCTTTTTTGTACGGCTATGCATTTATCTGCGGCAGTACATTCGCAACATGTGGTGTTCAGTTTTAACCTGAAGAACGCGACATTCGAGGATTTAATGAAAGAGATTCGCCAGCACAGTGATTATTATTTTATTTACAAGGACAGCGAGGTGGCGAGTGTCAACAAGTTGAACAAGCGGTTTAAGGCGGTGGAAATAGACGAGATTCTCCGTGAATGCTTGAAAGGTACGGGGTTGACTTATTCCGTGGAGGATAAATTGATTGTTATCCGGAAAGCGAATGAGGTGCTTGCCTGCGACACGACCGACAAGAAAAATGTCGCCCAGTCGGTGAAAGGTACGGTGGTGGACGAAACGGGGAAGCCGTTGCCGGGGGTAACGGTGGTGATCAGGGGAACGACCGTGGGTGTCGCTACTGATATCGATGGCGGGTTCAGTATTGTTTTGCCTGTTGATACGGCAACGCTGGTTTTTACTTTTGTCGGGATGGAAACGCAATACGTGAAGATCGCTGCCCTAAAGAAAGGCGAAACTCGCAAGGCTCTCCGGGTGGTGATGAAAGAGGATAAGATCGCATTGGAAGATGTCGTGGTGACGGGATATGCGAATATCCGAAAATCGAGTTTCACGGGTAACGTGACTTCCGTGGACCGGGATCAGTTGCTAAAGGCGAATAACCAGAATATGATTTCGGCGTTACAGAATTTTGACCCTTCTTTCCGTATCCGGCCTAATTCATTGTGGGGGTCAGACCCGAACGTCTTGCCGGAGATAAATATCCGCGGCGAGTCGAGTATCGGGATGAATAAAAGTTTGGAAACGGAGTATATGAAACAGACGCAACGGACGAATCTGACGGATAATCCTAATTTGCCCGTGTTTATTCTGGATGGTTTCGAGGTGAGCGTGCAGAAGATTTACGACATGGATATGAACCGGGTGGAGAATGTCACGATATTGAAGGATGCCGCGGCGACCGCCATGTATGGTTCCCGTGCGGCCAACGGTGTGGTGGTCGTTACGACGATAGCCCCGAAACCGGGAGAAATGCGTATTTCTTATAATTTCACGGGCGGTGCCGTGTTGCCGGATTTGTCCGATTATAATATGTGTAATGCCGTCGAGAAATTGGAAGCGGAGCGGCTCGCGGGCGTGTACACGTCGGATAACACGAGTACTCAAGCCAGTTTGGATATTGATTATAACACGGTGAAGAACAAGATACTGAGAGGGGTTGACACGGATTGGTTGGCTCGACCTTTACGTAACGTGTTCAATCACAAGCACACGTTATATGTAGAAGGTGGGGTGGAGAGCATCCGTTACTCTATTGATTTTAATTATGACAGTAACGGGGGAGCGATGAAAGGCTCTTATCGTGACCGCATGGGGGCGGGGATGTCTCTGGATTACCGTTACAAGAAGTTGCAAATCCGGAATTACGTGTCCTACAATTCTACCCGTTCGGAGGATTCTCCTTATGGATTGTTCAGTACGTACGTTAATTTACTTCCCTATTACGAGATTTATGACGATTTCGGGAATTTGCTGAAGAATTTCACGGGGTTTGCGGGGGCGATAAACCCGTTGTGGAAGGTTAAAAATTTGCGAAGTTATTCGGGACGGAGCCGTTACCACGAGTTTATGGATAATTTCAGTATTAATCTGTACATACTGGAAGGGTTACAGTTCAAGGGACAATTCAGTATAACGAATACCGAACAGACGACGGAGAGTTTCTCTGACCCGAACGATCCGACTTATGATTATTATGACGCGCAGGAAAAGGGGCGTTTGACCAAAAACCTGAGTAGCGGGTATAATTGGAACGTGAACGCCATGTTCTATTACAACAGGGCGCTGGGCAAGCATTTTATAAACGCCACGTTGGGTATCAACGCGAAACAGGATCATTCGGAAAGTCATAATATGGGTTTTAGAGGATTCCAGTTGGGCAACCTGCATAGTGCGGCATTCGCGGCTTTACAACCGGATAAGACTACCGTTGGCAAGACGGAAAGCCGTTTATTCGGTTTTTTGGCATCTGTGAATTATTCCTTTAACGATATCTATCTGTTCGACGGTTCGTTCCGGTTGGACGGTTCCTCTCAGTTCGGCTCGGACAAGCGTTTTGCCCCGTTCTGGTCATTTGGTGCGGGTATTAACGTGCATAATTACAGTTGGCTGAAAGATAACGGGATATTGAGCAAGTTGCGGGTACGTGCATCGTATGGAAGTACGGGTAAGGTGAATTTCCCCTCGTACACGGCTGTAACCACTTACGAGATTGACGCGGATGGTTGGTATTACACGGGGCCTGCCGCTTATCTGGTGTACTTGGGTAACCCGAAGTTGAAATGGGAAACGACGAAAACATTAGATGCCGGTATCGAGTTGGGATTCCTGAATGATCGTATTACTTTCTCTGCCAATTATTATAACAAGAAAACAGAGGATTTGATCGATCAGATTTCTATACGCCCTTCTTCCGGTTTTTCCGAGTATCGTTCTAATTCGGGTGCTGTGGTGAACAAAGGTTTTGAGTTGGATTTGATGGCAACCGTTTACAGGGATAAAGATTGGGTGATTACTTTGATCGGGAATCTGGGTGCGAATAAAAACGAGATCACGGAACTGGGTGCTGCTTCTGAAGCTTATAACAAGGCTATTGACGAGAATTACGAGGCCCGCTACGGGTACAGTGCGTTGAAAGCGACCCCCCTCCGGAAGTATTACAAGGGAGCCTCGACAACGGCAATTTATGCTGTTCGTTCTGCGGGAATTGATCCGGCAAACGGGAAAGAGAAGTTTATTAAAAAAGGAGGAACTAGTACTTACACGTGGTGCGCAGACGATCAGGTAGTGGTGGGAGATGAGTCTCCGGATGCTCAGGGTACTTTTGCCATTAACGTGGGGTTCAAGGGGATTTATCTGAATGCCGCTTTCCGGTACCAGTGGGGAGGACAGACGTATAACGAAACGTTGTTGAAGAAGGTAGAAGAGGTTGATATCAAAACTAGTAACGTGGACAAAAGGGTGCTTTCCGACAGGTGGAGGAAACCGGGAGACATAGCTCCGTTCTATGACTTGGGACAGCAGATATCAACCCGCCCGACGACTCGTTTCGTTCAGGATGAAAATATCGTGGAGTTTGCCAGTTTGTCCGTCGGTTATGATTTCAGGAGAGAGATGATCTCGAAATGGAGATTGACTTCATTGGGATTGCGGTTTAACGCTAATGACTTGTGCCGGTGGTCGACGGTGAAAGAGGAACGGGGTATTAATTACCCGTATGCCAAGAATTACAGTTTTACCTTGAGTATTGGTTTTTAATTAAAAGTTAGAGATATGAAAACCTGTATAAATATAATTATTATATCATTGTTATTCTTCCTCGTGTCTTGTGATTCTTGGTTGGATTTGAAGCCGGAAACGCAGGTGACGGAGGACGAGCTTTTTAATTCCGGGGACGGGTACCGTGCCTCGCTGAACGGATTGTATAAAACTATGGGAACTGCCAGTTTGTACGGGCGGGAGTTGTCGTTCGGGATGGTGGATTGTATTTCCCAACAGTACCAGATGGATTTGGGTACTACTATCACTTATGACCAGAAATACGTGGATATCGCCGGATTTAATTACATGACGACGGATGCGATCGCGCTGATAGAAAGTACATGGAGACAAGCCTTTAACGTGGTGGCGAATGCAAATAATCTGATACAGAACGTGGCGAACGAGTCGCCGGACTTGTTCGCGCAGGGGGAAATGGAGAAGAATCTGATCTTGGGAGAGGCTTATGCGTGCCGGGCTTTGATGCATTTTGATATGTTGAGGTTGTTTGCCCCGTCACCGGTGAATGATGACGGGAAAATCTATGTTCCTTACGTGGAAACTTATCCCGATATCACGGCTATCCCGATAGCGGTCAAACCGTTTCTGGACAAGGTGATCACGGATTTGGAGTATGCCAGAACGCTGGTCGCGGAATGGGATACCTGTAACGTGGGCGTAGGGACGTTGATTACCGGGAAAGCGCGTTTCTATAACACGTTTTCATTCGGTACGGAAATCTATGACAATAGTAATTTGAGAATCGAGAATTTCTTCAAGGGGCGGGGGTATCGGTTGAATTACTACGCGATAACGGCATTGCTGGCACGGGTATGTCAATACGCCGAGTTGGAACAAAAGGCTTTCGAATACGCCCGGGAAGTGATGGCTTTCGAGGTGAAGGATTATTACGGTTGGCAGAAGGCTTTCGCCGTCGATGATTATTCCGGAGTGACCAGCACGAACTGGAACTCAAAGAGTGATCTGCGGGTGGTGAGTAATTTGATTTTTGCCGTTTATAATGAAAAGGCTTATGATGAATTGAGTTTGTCGAAGTTCTTTACCCCGCAATCGAACGGGTACCCGACGTGGTTGGTCATAAACAGGACGAATCAGAAGACGTTTGAAACCCGCGAGGGTACGGATGAGTCTGTCCTTGACTATCGTTCTTTGAATATGATCTTTTACGGGAACGGTCAATATCCTCTCTCCGGAAAATGGTATTATAGCGAGAACGAGTCAGTGAGAGATAATAACGTGACGATACTTCCCGTTATCCGCGCTACCGAGATGCGTTATATTATGGCTGAATATTATGCCCGGCAAGGAAATTTTGCAGAGGCTAAAAGTATCTTGACGGAGATCAGGAGCCGGAGAGGTTGTTCCGAGGCAATTTCCATATCGAATTGGGCGGAATTCGAGGAGGAACTGATACGTGATGCCCGCCGGGAGTGGATTGCCGAGGGACAGTTGTTTTATTTATATAAACGGTTGAACGCTGCGGTGAATTTTGGTAGAAATGTTATTCGACCGCTAAACAGGTCTGAATATTTGTTACCGATACCAACGAATGAATCATTGTAATAATTTTTCAATTGAGAGATATGAAAAAGTGTATATTATTTATATTACCGGCTTTGCTTTTTGCTTGTACGGAAAAGAAGATTCCGACTTTTAACGACGGGCGAGAAATCTTTTTCGAGAAATTTTATATGGACGAAGTATACCCGGGTACGGCCTCGGCTGATTCCACGGTTATTTCTTATTTCTTTTATCCGGACGGTACGCGGGATATAGAGATTCCTCTGGTCGTGTGTTTATCCGGACGACTTCTGACGTCTGATGTCACTTTCGGGTTGAAAACGGTGGCAGACGGGAAGACAGCCGTCGGGGAGGACGCCACGGAAGTGAAAGACACGGTTTTCGTGAAAATACACCGTAGTGCCCGGATGGACGACGCTCCCGTGAGGTTGATCGTGGAATTGGTACCGAACGAGATGATAGGGTTAGGGCAGTATGAACGTTGTCGGGCAAAAATTATTGTATCGACAATAGCGATAAAACCGGATTGGTGGACAACCGAAGTGACAAATAATCTGTTGGGTACTTATTCCGAGAAGAAATACAAGTTGTTCCTGAACGAGATTGACACGAATGCGGAGATGAGTGCCCGTTTGATACAGGAGCGTCCGGATCAGGCGATCAAGCTGGTGATGAAATTCAAGGCTTGGTTGAGTGAGCAAAATCCGCCGGTTACCGAAGAGGACGGAAGTATAATGAAGGTCGCAATTTAATTATCAAAAACGAGAGAGTATGAAGAATCTGATAACAATAGGATGTTTCCTTTTTATCTTCTTCCTGACGGGATGTTTTGAAGACGAGGGAAATTATGATCTGAAAGAGACAAACGAGCCGACATGGTTGTGGAACTACACGCAAAGTCCTTTATACATTACCACGTACGCGGGGGATACTATTAACGTGAATGTGCCGTTCCGTTTTGATAAAGATTCGGCGACGGCATTGGCAAACGCCCGCTACGAGTGGAGGTTTAACGGGACTCTTTTCTCCGAAGACCGGAATCTGAGAATGCCGGCGGATACTATCGTGAAGAAGTTGAATCTGCCTTTTTCCGAAACATCGGGCGGAAGTGGTACTTATGCGATTATAGACAAAACAACCGATATAAAGTATATGGTTCGCACGTGGTTGACTATCCGCCCCATGTATTACAAGGGAGATTGGCTGATTCTTTCGGAAAACGGGGCGGACTCGAAACTTTCTTTTTATAAAATAAAGAGAAGGACTGTCGGGGGAATATCGACGACAACTTACACGTTGTATGATAACGTTTATGAAGAGTTGAACCCCGGGATGAAATTGCCGGGCACTCCTCGCAGATTGCGTTACCACGTGGCAAAGCATATATCTGCACCTATGGGGGCGACCACGATTGTCACGAGTCAGTCCGGTTACACGTTGAATAATGAGAATTTATTGGCGGTGGGGGACGTGAAAGAGGAATTTGAAGACGGGATTCCGGCGAACTTTAATATTTCCAACGTGTTCCACGGGGGACAGGTGTCATGGATAGCGACGGAGGACGGACGTTTGTTCCGACGGATTATGAGTGATAACTGGTTGGGCGGTAAGTATCTGGCAGACCCGTACGTGGTAGACGAGAAGGGATACAAGGTGACGGATTTCGGTCAGGGAAGAACCCCTTCAAATATTACTTCCCCGTGTTACGACGAGTTGAATAGGAGGGTGTTGATGATTCGGATGAGAGCTCCTTTCAGTATATTGCCGGTAACGTATATTGCGGGAACAAATCATCCGCTTCCCGTGTGGGATATGCCCGCTGGAACGGAAGTGTTGCATTTGTACGCCTCTTCTCATAAAAATCTACCATACGGTGATAATCAGATGTATTCTATGATATTTAATGACGCGAATGGCGATACATGGATGGCTGATTTCGTGTTGAATAAGAATAACGGACTTTGCGTGGAGCATGAACACGCCAGTTTGATACGTTTCCCGGGTGGGAATTTGCCTAAGGGAACGAAATTCCTGACGGCAGCTGCCGATTATAAACCTTATTCGAATATTTACACGTTTTATACCAAGGGAAACGAGTTGCGTTACGTGAATCGGGTGAACGACGTGGATTACCCGTTTATGACTTTCGACCACGAGATTACGGTGGTCCGTTATAACGCGTATAATATTAATTATAACAGGTTGGGAATCGGGTTGGAGAACGGAGATTTCTTTTTGGTTGATCTGACGGATATCGCGAATCCCGTGATTATGGAGGAAACAAGGGTAAACGTGGGTGGTAAGGTCGTGGATTTGATGGAGTTTGCCACGGATACGTATGTGGATTTGTATTAGTGTGTTTTATAAGTAATAGATGAACGGAAGGGTGTGTCACGGGACTCCTGTTCTTGATGGATACATCGGCACATCCTTCTTTTTTAGATTGCCTTCGCGTAAGAGTGTAAAGTACGTGTTGGTGTAATATCACGTGTGAAATTTAAATGAAGAAGTTATGAACAAATCAATTCGGATTTCTTTCTTGCTGGTGGCGGCTTTGGCTCTAGGGAGCGGGGATGCCGTGTTCGCGAGGAAAAAGAAAGCGGCTGCTAAAGACAAGGAAACTAAAAAGGAAACTCCTTACGAGAAATTATTTAAGGGAAAAGCCTGTGAAACGGTAAAAGGGTTATTGACAATCCACAAGACGGATAATAAGGTGTATTTCGAGATTCCGTTTAACTTGTTGAACAAGGATATGTTGCTGGGTTCCACGATTTCGGAAACCACGAGTAACTGGTTCGGGAGCGTGGGGGAAAAGCCGACAGACCCGTTGCACGTGGTGTTTACCCGGACGGACTCCATTATCAGTTTACGTCAGGTGAACACGTCTTACGAAACTGACGTGGAAAGTTTGAGGCAGCGTATTGCCGAGAGTACCCGTCCCGCCGTGATGCATAATTTCGGTATTCAGGCTTACAATCCGGACAGTACGGCGGTCGTGGTTGACGTGAGCGAGTTCTTTCTGGCGGATAACGAACAGATGCCCCCGTTTTCGCCCTACGCGCCGATATTGGGGGGCGGGCGTTGGCTCGTGAAAGAGTTCAAGAAAGATAAATCCCAGTTGGGCGAGGTAAAGGCTTTTGATGATAACGTGAGTGTACAGTCTTCCTTGAGTTACGAGGTGAACGTGCGGGACGGAAGATATTATTATATATATAAATTACCGTTCACGGCGGTATTGACCCGTAGTTTCGTGCTGTTGCCGGAAGAGCCGATGCGTCCCCGTTTTGCCGACCCGCGGATCGGGATATTTTACAGTAATAAATCCGCTTTCAGTCACGATAACAAGGGCATAGAGCCAAGGTTTTACGCGAATCGCTGGCGGTTGGAACCTGCAGACGAGATTGCTTTCAGGCAGGGGAGATTGGTGGAACCGAAGCAACCGATCGTGTTCTACGTGGATAACGCTTTCCCGGAAAGCTGGAAAAAGTATATCCGTGCCGGGGTGGAGGAATGGCAAAAGGCGTTTGAAGAAATAGGATTCAGAAACGCGATTGTCGCGAAGGAGTTTCCAATGGATGAGCCTGCGTTTGATCCCGATAACTTGAAGTATTCCTGTGTACGATATTCCCCGTCGCCGGTGGCGAACGCCATGGGACCCTCGTGGACGGATCCCCGGACGGGCGAGATATTGAATGCCTCGGTGTACTTGTACCACAATCTGGTGAAACTGGTGCAGGACTGGCGTTTCTTGCAGACTTCTCCCGCTGACGCTGACGTGCGCAAGGTGATGTTCGACGAGGAAACCTTGGGGGAATGTATCTGTTACGTGGTGGCGCATGAAGTAGGACACTGTCTGGCGTTGATGCACAATATGTCCGGTTCGGCAGCCATACCGACGGATTCGCTGCGCTCCCCGTCGTTCACGGGTAAATACGGGACAACGTACTCGATCATGGATTACGCCCGTAATAATTACGTGGCGCAACCCGGTGATAAAGAACGGGGGGTGAAATTGACCCCGCCGCGCTTGGGCGTGTATGATTTGTATGCTATCAAATGGTTGTACACCCCGTTATTGGATGCCAAGAGTGCTAAAGAAGAAGTGCCGACGCTGAATCAATGGATTACCGAGAAGTCGGGGGACCCGGTGTATCGTTACGGGAAGCAACAGATTTTTGCCCGTTTTGACCCGAGTTCCGTGGAGGAAGACTTGGGGGATGACGCTATGAAATCGTCTGCTTATGGAGTGAAGAACCTGAAATATGTATTGGATAACATGAGCGATTGGGTGGGGAAAGATGATCCGGACTATACTTTCCGTCAGGGAATGTATAACGAGATCGTTTACCAGTACGTGCGTTACGTGAATCACGTGTTATTGAATATCGGGGGATTATACCTGAACGAGCGTTATGACGGGGACGAGTTGCCGAGTTTCGCGGTCGTGCCGAAAGAGAAACAGCAACGGGCTCTTCGTTTCCTGTTGGAACAGATCGGGAACATGGATTGGTTGAATGCTGCCAAGATGCAGGCGCAATGGCCGTTGATGAGTAATATTTCTTCCGAGTTGGAAGACAAAATATTCGGGGCGGTGATGTCCCGTCTGGCTTCCGTGGCGTTGAGTGCCGTGAAGGACGAGAACCCGGAAACATACACTCCGCGGGAGTTCTTGGCGGACGTGCAGGATTTCGTGTTTGCCCCGACCAAAAAAGGACATACCAAGACCGCTCTTGATGGCTTCATATGGATTATCGATCTTCAGTTCTCTG
>OGYC01002745.1_pt1 | contig 11491 bp, 15 predicted proteins | sample 1576461 | NCBI WGS metagenome assembly OGYC01 (sample SAMEA3541569, study PRJEB24748) | human gut metagenome | biome: human gut; feature: human-associated habitat; material: faeces | place: China | collected 2012 | reverse complement strand
GCAAGTACATTAAGTATTTGTGCAATGCTTTTGTATTTTATGATATTAAGAGATACGACATCCGAGGCAAGAAATACCTTGAAAGCTCTGAAAAGTTCTATCTTTGTGACAGTGGTATTCGATATGCAATACTGGGAAGCAGAAATATGGATTACGGCAGAGTATATGAAAACATCGTTTGCATCGAGCTTCTTCGCCGTGGATATGATGTCTATGTCGGCAAGCTCTATCAAAAGGAAATCGACTTTGTTGCTCAGAGAGGTAGCGAAAAGATTTATATTCAGGTCAGCGACAACATTTCCGGGCAGGAAACATTTGAGAGAGAATGCTCTCCTCTGCTTCAGATCCGAGATGCTTATCCGAAAATGATTATTGCCAGAACCAAGCATCCCAAATATAGCTATGAAGGAATCGAAATTCATGATATAGCCGATTGGCTGTTACAGGAGTAAAAAAGCCAGAAAATACAGTTGCAACTGCTGGTTGCGTAATTGCATACGCCTGTGACAATATACAATATAAGAGATTTACGTGAAAAAAGAAAAATGACACAAATGAAGCTAGCGGCATTTATCACTGTGGGAATTTTCCTCATAAGAGCATTGAGTAGATATGTCAAATCAGGCAATGTCAGAAAAGAAAAGTCCAGCATCAAGAAATCTCTCGGTGAGGTTTTGAAGCAGCATCGTGAAGAGTGTAAGATGACGCAGGAGTTTGTTGCAGAATCTATCGGCGTAAGCAGGCAGGCTGTCTCTAAATGGGAGACCGGAGCATCTGACCCAAGCACTTCCAATCTGCTTACACTTGCAAAATTGTTCAACACTACGGCAGAAGAACTATTACGTGAAGTACAATAAGCGTGGAAAACGGATGTAAGACAACTGATTCATTATAAAGGGCTATCAGATATGAAGAATAAAAAGACAAGAAGATTTAAGATAAGATATATCGTTTTTGGGGAAGAGATATTAAGAATAATACAGATGAATGTATAAAAGTAATTGATGAAACCGTATTTGATCTAAAACTGGGTGATAAAGATATTGAATTGTAAAAATAAGAAATAGGTGCATTTATGGATGGAAAAGAATTAACGAATGAGGAAGCATTACAGATTTTTTTACTGGATATTGGATGTTTAGATGAATTGCTTCCCTGGACCGGAAAATTTAATATGTTTGATGTATTGAAGATATCAAGAACTGAAATCCGACACAGTAATATGCTTGGGTGGCTTCTGAATCCAAATGAGAATCATGGCATGGGAGATGTATTTTTAAAGGGAATTCTTCAACGATTAGTAGAGAATGATTCAGATGGACGATACGATGTATTTAATGTGCTATTGATGGACTTCTATACATTTTCAGTTATGAGAGAATGGAAGAATATAGATATTCTGCTAACCTCAACAGAAGAAAAAACAGTGGTTGCAATAGAAAATAAGGTTGGTTCGCATGAACATAGTAATCAGCTTAACAGATATAGAAACATCTTGGAGAAGGAGTATCCGGATTATAGCAGGATGTTGGTGTTCTTGACGCCAGATGGAGAAAACCCCAGTGATGTGGAAAATTGGGATGTACTTACATACAGTGATGTCATAGATGTATTGGAATCTGCGACTTTGCAAATAAAAATTTTGCCGGATGTAGATTTGATGGTCAAAAATTATATAGATGTTGTTAGGAGAGATATTGTGGAAGATCAGCAGTTAATTGATATTTGCAATAAAATATATAATAAGCACAAGAAAGCCTTAGACCTTATTTTTGAAAACAGAATAGATGGAAAAGCACAGTTGACAGATGCTATCAAAGATACATTATGCAGGCTGTCAGAAGAAGGTCTGATCATCTATGACGAAAGCTGGGGATATAATTTTAGGACAGAGGCAATGGATAAATATCTTCCTCTTTTGGATGAGGCAATCAGCTCATGGGGTTCTACAAATATTTATTCTTATTGGTTCAATGTACGTGATGACAGATTTTATGGAATATTTGAATTAGCAGGGAATAATGTACCGGAAGAGTCTATGAAGAAGATGCAGGCTATCACGGATGTATTGAAGCCGAATGATAAGAGAAAGTCAGATTTTACATACAAAAGAATCTATACAACGAAATGGTATGATGTATCTGATGATGAAGATATCGAAGGCGTTGTTGACAAAGCGGTAAGGGCAGCAGTTGAAGATATCTTAGATATGGAAAAGAAAGCATTGTCACAGTTAAATTAGAATTAAAAGAGTAGATTAAGCAGGAACATTGTGTATGGATGAAGACAAGTCAAGAGAATACAGGGAGTTAGTGGAAAAAGTAAAATTAAAATATCGTGAGAATCCAATATGTAAAGGTAATTTGAGATTAGGCTGGTGCGATTTGGTTCCAGGAGAGGATTTATTAGCATTTGCCATAAGGGAGATATTGTCGTATCTCAGGATTATGGTGTGGCTACTATGGCACTTGGAAAATGCGCATATGCAATCCATCAGTCAGGAAAATGGTACACAAATGACAATATAGACCGGATGCTTATGGAACGACATCTGAATAAGAAAGCCCGGAGGTCATCTGGAAAGAATCATATAAAAGGACCGAAGAAACGGACACCAGAAGATGATGAACATTTCAGCGAGTCATTTGAGAGGATGATACGCATGGCAATTCAGAACAGAGAAGGAGAAAAAAATGGCAAAGAATGAAAGATTTGAAAAGACATATTCACAGGGCACCATGAATGTAACAGAAATTTGGGTAGATAAGGAAACAGGAGTAAATTATCTTTATCATGCAGCAGGATATTCGGGAGGATTGACACCGCTTTTAGACAGAGATGGCAAACCGGTTATTTCTCCGATTGTAAATGGGTAATGGAAGTGAAGTCTGATGACTAAGGAAGAATGGTATAAACAGCTCTTTGAACATCTCGAAGCCTCGAAGTTCAGGAGCAGTTTTCATTTAAAGCAAAAGGGTATTGATTACATCAATGAAAAAGGATTGAATGTGATACGGCAGCACGCACAGGATTTTATAGCAAAGTGTGAAGCACCGGCAGTTATTTCGAATGATGGAAAGCAGACACCGACAAAGGGACATCCGGTATTTATTGCGCAGCATGCAACCGCAACATGTTGTCGGGAGTGTATCAGGAAATGGCATAAGATGCAGCCGGGCAGAGAACTCAGCCAGGTACAGCAGGATTATCTTGTTGATGTGATCATGACATGGATTGATAAGGAACTTGCAAGGGCAAAGGAGAACTGATTTGAATATACAGATATTTGGAACAAAGAAATGTAATGATACGAAAAAGGCTGAACGATTTTTCAAAGAACGCGGTATTAAGTATCAGTTTATAGATATGAAGGAAAAGGGAATGAGCAAGGGAGAGTTCAACTCTGTTGCACAGGTTAATGGTGGTCTGGATAATATGATCAACTGGGATGGAAAAGACAAGGATCTGCTTGCCCTTATCAAATATATAGCAGATGAGGACAAGCTGGAAAAAGTACTTGAAAATCCGCAGGTAATTAAAACACCGGTAGTAAGGAATGGAAAGCAGTCAACACTGGGATATCAGCCGGATGTATGGAAAGGATGGAACTAACAATATATGAAGACAGCAATTATTTATGCATCAGTGCATCATGGAAATACAAAGAAAATTATTGATGAAATTGCCAAGACAAATGAAGTTGATCTGATAGATGCTACACAGGTAACAGAAAAAGATTTATCCGGCTATGACCTGATAGGATTTGCGTCAGGAGTTTATTACGGAAAATTTCATCAGTCTGTACTTAAATTTGCATCTGTCAATCTGATAGAGAATAAAAACATTTTTCTGATGTGTACCTATGGTGGAAGCGAGGCATTCAAATCTATGGAAAGCATTATTGAGGATAAGCATGATAATCTGGTGGGAAGGTTTTCGTGCAAGGGCTTTGATACATTTGGACCATTTAAACTGATTGGTGGTGTTGCCAAAGGACATCCGGATGATAGGGATTTTGCAGCAGCAGTTGAGTTTTATAAGAAACTGATTGCAGGTGGTGTGGTGAACGAGTAAAGCGTAAAACGAAGGAGGTGCCATATGCCATTTAAGATTGTCCGAAATGATATTACAAAAGTAAAGGCGGATGCTATTGTCAATACTGCTAATCCAAATCCGATATGTGCAAGTGGCACGGATCTGGCAATCTATGAGGCGGCCGGAAAGAAACAACTCCTTGCAGAACGTCAAAAGATTGGCAAAATCGCGAGAGGAGATGTTGCTGTTACCGAAGCATATCAGCTACAGGCAAAATATATCATACATACTGTAGGTCCTGTATGGGAAGATGGCAAGAATCATGAGTTTGATACGTTGGAGGGTTGTTATAGAAAATCTTTGCAGAAGGCTGTTGAATTAAAATGTGAGAGCATTGCTTTTCCTTTGATTTCAACCGGAGTGTATGGTTTTCCAAAGGATAAGGCATTACAGATAGCCGTATCCGTATTCAGAGAGTTTCTTACAGAAAATGAAATGCAGATCATTCTTGTGGTGTTTGACAAGAAGTCATTTCAGTTATCCGGCCAGATAGTTGGAGAGATAGATTCCTATATAGATGCCAATTATATCAGGGAAAGTCATAAGAAGGAATATCCGGCAGGAAGCAGAGGACGAGCCATAAGCAGACGCATCCCGGAGGAAGAACTATACGAGCAAATGCTTCGCAGTGAGGATGCTGAGGAAAGTTACCCCTTCAATGCAGAATCGGATGCTGATGCCAGGTTGACAGAATCCTGTATGCTCTCAGCTGACATATCCTTAGAAGATCAGCTTACAAATATGGGGGCATCTTTTCACGAAAAGCTGTTTGACCTGATAGCGGTAGCTGGAATCGACAACAAGGATGTTTGGAAAAATGCAAACCTCGATAGGAAACATTTTTCAAAGATTCAGTGTGATGAGCATTATCATCCAAAGAAAAAGACGGTAATGGAAATCAGGAAAAAAATTGACACATAAAAATAGATGTACGATCACTTGAACAGGTGGATGTACATCTATTTTGGCATATGATATTAATTATTTTTTCAGGAAAAGCGTTCTACAATATTATTAATTTCCAACGCATTTTCTTTGTTATGATTTACGATAACGGACATTTCCTGTGTCGTTTCTTCTGTTTGTCTTGCCTTTTCTAAGATATCCTGACTGCTGATATGGTCGGAATCAGGAACATCTGAAATAGCATGGATCTGGTTTTGAATATTTTGTACTGTGTTGACAAAGGTTTCAGACTCTTCTGTAATTTCGGATATAATAACCTGAATTTCCTGAATGGATTGGTAGTAATCCTGGGTTTCCTGAACCAATTCTGTAAACTGTGTCTGGACGTCATTTTGCAGGAAGAAAATAATCTGATCGAAACAAGTTTTGACATGTGATATATTGTTTTTAGTTTCATTACAGATAGCCTGAATATCTGTGGCTGTTTTGGATGAATTAGATGCGAGGTTACCGATTTCGCCTGCAACTACAGCAAATCCTTTTCCAGCCTCTCCAACTCTTGCAGCTTCAATAGAAGCATTTAAGGACAGAAGGTTTGTCTGGCTTGTAATGTCTAAAATTTGAGATGCCATTTCATCAATTCGCATTAATGATTGTAATTCTTCCATTGCATTTTCGATAGCTTTTTGATTTTTTGCAATCTGGGTATTTGTATTTACCATGGAATTATTAGCTAAGGTCTGCATTTTTTCCACTTTTTGAAGTAACTCGCTGCTGTGGACATTACCCTGACGGATACGTTCTTCGATATCAGAAACAACCGTTGTCATTTCGGAAATCTGCTGTCCTACATCGTTTACAGTTGCGTTAATATCTTCTGAATGTTCTGCAAATGTCTGCGTGGATTTTGAGTTGTCTGCCACACAACTAAGAAGTGTTTCTGAAGAACGTTGCATTGCGGTCGCAGAGCTGCTAAGTGATGTTGAACAGTCAGATAAAGTGGCAATGATGCCACTGAGTGCATCATATAAAGAATTCATTGCAGTTGCAATTTTTCCAATTTCACTCTTGGTATTAATCCAAGGCGTAAGACGTTTGCTCTTTTCAAGTTTTAAATTGCTAAGCTGGATAATTGCATCTTCGACATATAACAGAGGTCTGACACTGATTGCAATTGTGATAAATGCCAGTACACTGATGATTAAAACGAAGATGATACATATCAGACCTAAGATGCGCATATTTTTGTGGACGTTCTCATAAATGTTCTCTTCACTGTCATAAGAAACCATTGCCCAGCCATGTTCTGCGATAGACTGATAGCTTGCCACAAAAGAATCGGAACCTTCTTTGTAGTTAAGATCACCACTGGTTTCGCCGGATTTAATTTTATCAATAATGTTTAACAGCATATCATCCTGAATATCGGTGGCAATCAAACTGCTGTCGTCTGCAAAGATGTACATATTAGTTTCGGTATTGACCATATAGTAGCGGAGGGTGTCATTTTCGCTTTTTAAATCATATAACTGTTTTTCAAGCTCTTCTACAAATGGTCCACCGCCTACATATCCAAGGATTTTTTTCCCATCTGTATCAAATACAGGGCAGTACATGGATAAAATAAGTTCACCGGAGGAAGGGGAGACAATAATACCGGCGTCATACAGACCGTTTCTTTGTGTCATGGCATCCTGCAGGGCTTTTAAACTATCACCTTCACGGGTAGTCATTCCGATTACCTTTGAATTGGAATGAGCAACAATGTGCGTATTCCATTCACCGATATAAATACCTTCCCAGTTGTTAAGACTGCTATAATAGTCCTCTGTATAGCTCTGCACGATTGCCTGCTGCTCAGAATTATTGACATCCTTTAAAAAGTCACGGACACAAGGTGTTTTACTGTAAGCAGTGAGGATGGATTCCTGACGTGCGACGTATTCGTTGAGCAGACTTGCTTGGGCATTCAGGGTATTTTTCATAACATTAAGCTCAGATTCCTTCATCATGCTAGTCATTGTCTTATTTGCAGTAAGGTAAAGCAGGCTCATGCAAATGATTACGATGATGGTAATGCCTAGTGTGATTTTAGTACCTAATTTCCAGTTCTTCATTCGTAAACTCCTTTCTTTTAGACATGAAGTATTATATTGAATTATAACATAACAGATGAAATTGTGTATACAAAATAACAATCGGTACAGAGATTTCGCATTTAACTTTTTTATCTATGCATTTTTATAAATAATCCAGTTATCAGCATTCCATCTGCGGTTCATCATTTCACATAACACCCGGTAACCTGCCGTTTCCAGTGTCGTTACAAGCCACATAAAACGTTCGGCTTTTTCCCCCTTTTCTTCCCACTGCTCATGATACCGCACCACACGCAGTTTATATCGACACCCTTCCAGACTTTTTTCCTTCAGTGTGTTGATAAATGGGGCATTCAGATATAACGTGTTCGCCACAACCACATCTGCAAAATTCCCATGTCGTTTCTTCAGTCGATCAATCAATCAGCCTCTTGCAAAGGAGGTCGAGGTATATGGCAGTGCACCATGGTGGAAAAGTTGGAAGAGCTGGCAAGACATTAGCTAATCATAAAGCGAAATCTCATTAATATGGTTTGCTTATACGACCTGAACAAGTCGAAAAACTGTTCTTTTTAATAAAAATATCAATACTAATTTAGATAGTTAAAATTGTCATAAGAAGAGTAAACGAAAGGATGCAAAGATAGTAAAACTTGATTTCTTCAAAAAACTGTTGACTCCTACGTTGCGTAATAGTTTACGATATACTTATCGAGAGGAGGAAATAACAATGATGGCGGTGAATGAGGTAAGTAAATTAACTGGAGTGAGTATACGCACTCTGCAGTATTATGACACCATTGGACTCTTAAAACCTATTGAATATACAGAGTCTGGTTATAGGTTGTATGACGATACATCCTTGGAAAGGCTGCAACAAATTTTACTGTTTAAAGAATTGGAATTTCCACTTAAGGAGATTAAAAAGATAATTGATGCCCCTAACTTTGACAGGAACAAAGCATTAGAGCAGCAGATTGAATTGCTTACTATGAAAAAGGAGCATCTTGAAAATCTTATTAGTTTCGCTCGAGGAATAAAAGGAATAGGAGTGAAATATATGGATTTTAAAGTATTTGATACAAGAAAGATTGATGAGTATTCTAAACGAGCAAAAGAACAATGGGGACAAACCTCTGAGTACAAGGAGTTTGAAGAGAAAACAAAGAACTGGACGAAAGATGATGAAGCTACCGTTGCAAATGAGTTTATGCAATTATTTGTTGAATTCGGACAGATGAAAGAAATAGATCCAGCAGATGAACAGGTGCAGGTGCATGTAAGAAAACTTCAGGATTACATTACGGATCATTTTTATACATGTTCTGATAAGATTTTAAGCGGCCTTGGAAGAATGTATGCTGGTGGAGGAGAACTTACGGAAAATATCGATGATGTTGGAGGAGTAGGCACAGCAGAGTTTGTAAGTAAAGCCATTGATACATCTTCCACCCTTTTCAATCGAAGAAGCTCGGAGTAAATTATAGTCAAAAAACAATCGACATCCGACCCCACACACGTTATAATGTAAGTAATCTAATAAGAAAACAGTGTTATCATTATCGCATACAGAGTGAGAATGGTAGCCATAAATATGAATTCGCAGGAACGGAATGGTTGAACCCTCAGGGTGACAGTGTCACTCATTTGTCAGCGAGAGGTGCTTAACTCGGATGATTTTCAGTTTTCTTATTTTGACATGGATTTACAGGAAAGGTAGAAAAATCAATGCTTTACTTGACTTGTATTGACTTAAAATAATATAGGTTTCCAGTATGGACTTGAGCTCCTAAGACTCTATTGTAGGTTCGATTCCTATAGGGAACGCTCTATTTTAAGCGGTAATGAGAGAAAAATCATTGCCGTTTTTTTGTTGTTTTTCTCTGCCCACTTCGCCAGACGCCTTGTGTTTCTTCGGATATTCATATATAATGTATCGTATTGAGTATTATCCATGCGGAGGTGCGGATCCCCGGTGCGTCCCGGTTCGGGCGTTCATGGGCGATCCCGGAAAACGCGGAAAAGCCGTCCGACCCGCGCTTTCCGGGGTAGCACCGCGATTCCGGCAGGACAAGCACCTGACAGACACCCGGCTATATTTGAAGCATTCGCAAAAAGGAAGTGAACGCTATGGCTTGCGACGAGGCTTTGTACCGCCAATATCTGAGCGGCGACGACGAAGGGCTTAATGCCCTGATGAAAAAATACGGCGACCCTCTGACCCTGTATATCGACGGCTATCTGCACGACGTTCACGAGGCGGAGGAGCTGATGCTGGACGTTTTCGCCTATCTGTTCACGAAAAAGCCCCGCATCCGGGACGGCGGCTTCAAGGCGTATCTCTATAAGGCGGCGCGGCACATGGCGCTGCGCCATAAGAGCAAACGAAAGCCCTTGTTCAGTCTTGATACGCTGACCGGCGAGCCGGAGGGACGGCTGCTGGTGGAGGAGGTCATCCGGACGGAGGAGCGAAACCGCATTCTGCATTTCTGCATGGATGAGATGAACCCGGACTATCGGGAAGTCCTCTATCTCACCTATTTCGAGGATATGAGCTACGCGCAGGCGGCGGAGGTCACGGGAAAAACAGTGAAGCAGATCACCAACATGGTGTATCGGGGAAAAGAGAGCCTGCGAAGGCTCTTGGAACGGGAGGGGATCACAAATGCGGAGTCATGAGGAACGGGTCGCTGAGACGAAGCGGCGCATCGCCAAAATTGAGTGGGAGAAACGGCTGCGGCGCAATACGATCACCATGGCTTCCGCTGTGGCGGTGTGCCTTGTGCTGCTCATCGGCGCGTCCCTCGCCATGCCCGGTATTGCCGCGAGCATCCAAATAGGCGATTATTCCGGCTTTGAAACGGCGGCCAGCATGTATGGCGGCGGCGCGGCCTTGGGATACATCGTCATCGGTTTTTTGGCGTTTTTACTTGGCGTATGCGTGACCGTTCTGTGCTTCCGGCTGCGGCAGATCAGCCGCGAGGACGATCAGAACAAGGAAAGCGAGGGGATACATGGAGCTGATTGAGAACCTGTTGCAACTGCTGGTCACGTTCATCGGCGCGCTTCTTTCGGGTATCTCCTACCGGAAAAGCCGCAGGCAGGCGTATTTCCTGCTGCTGTGCTTCTACGGCTGCTTTGCTCTCGGCGCACTCTACTGGACGCTGTATCTGCTGCTGTTCGATACCACGCCGCGCGTCTTTTATGTGTCAGAGTTCGGCTGGGTGGCGAGCGTAATTTTCCTGCGCATTTTGCAGGCGACGCTCTCCACACCGGAGGAATGCAGTTTCCACTGCTGCAGGGCATGGCTTGCGCCTGCATTCGGCCTTCCGCTGCTGGCGTTCTACTGCACATTCGGGGACATTCTCTCCAACCTGATCTGGTGCGGCATGATGATATGGCTCTCCTTCTGCGCCATTCGCGCTCTTGCCTATGCGAAAACGCAGACGGGTGCGGCGCGGAATACGTGCTACTTCCACATCGGCGTACTGTGCTTTGTGTTTGCGGAGTATCTGCTCTGGATGGCGGGCTGCTTCTGGCCGAATATCTCCCCCACAAGTCCCACCTTCTGGTGCGATATGCTGCTGACGCTTGCGATTCTGGGGCTGCTGCCCACCACGAGAAGGGCGGTGGACGCATGACCTACATCGAAAACATCTTCCTCTGCATGGTATCTCCCCTGCTGGTGGCCGCCCTGTGCATGGGCAGGCGGCAGCTCCGCTTCTTCCTGTTCTGCATTGCCGGGATGGGGGTGTGTCTGCTTTCGGCCTATATCAACACCTTTCTCGCGGCGGTGTGTCAGGCGGATGCCCTTGCCGCCACGGCGGAGATCGCGCCGGTGGTGGAGGAACTGATGAAGCTGCTGCCGCTGGTGTTCTATCTACTGGTGTTTGAGCCGGAGGGCAATAAAATCAAGGTAGCCGCAATAACAGTCGCCCTCGCCTTCGCCACCTTTGAAAACGTCTGCTATCTGATCCAGAACGGTGCAGACCGCTTCTCCTTCATCTTCTTCCGGGGCTTCGGCACGGGAGCCATGCACGTCCTCTGCGGCCTGATCGTGGGCGGCGGACTTGCATACACATGGCGGCGGACGTGGCTGAAGATCGCGGGCACCTGCGGGCTGCTGGGCGCGGCCATCACCCTCCACGCCATCTACAATCTGCTCATCGCCTACGGCGGCGCGGCGCAGTACATCGCCTACGCCCTGCCGGTGCTGCTGGTGGCAGCGGGAAGATTGTCCACCTTCCGATTATCACGGAGAAAATAACCGAATATCCACTCCTTGAGAGCTGCTTTTTGGCGGCTCTCAATTTTTTTGAAACTTTTTTGAAAAAATCGTTGAATGAATTTTAAAAATCTGATTTGGGTATAGAAACCATAAGTTAGTCATG
>OGYC01002741.1_pt1 | contig 11506 bp, 10 predicted proteins | sample 1576461 | NCBI WGS metagenome assembly OGYC01 (sample SAMEA3541569, study PRJEB24748) | human gut metagenome | biome: human gut; feature: human-associated habitat; material: faeces | place: China | collected 2012 | reverse complement strand
TCAACGATTTCCTTGTCATTATCGCCATGGTCGGAAGTAACGGTAGCGTTTCCATTAGTAACTTTAACGCGGGCAAATGCGCCGGGGTTCTCATACTTGCCGATCTCACCGGCGTAGATGATGTTGCGATACAGGGTCTCGTCCAGACCCTCGTTGGTGCGCTTAATGTAGCCGCCGTAGCCCACCGTGCCGATGCCGGCTAAAATGCCGATGATCGCGATGACCACAATAAGCTCCACCAGCGTAAAGCCTGCGCTGCCGCGCAGCTTGTTTCCCTCTTGCTTTTTCATGTTGTTTCCTCCTCAATATATTTGTTTTCTTTTTGAGAATTATATGAACAGATGATTACTCTGTGGTTTCCTTTCCTGTCTTCCAGTTCAGCACGCCGTAGCCCACGATGCGCGAATCCCCCAGAGAGTAGCGCTGGACGGCGACCCTGCCGCCGCTGTTGCCCTCGATGGTGTAAAGGAAATTCCCTTCCACGCACAGCACCGCGCCGACGTGGTCGGGGTCGCTTTTCCCGTCCCAATCAAAAAAGACGTAGTCGCCGGGGATGGGCTTATTGTTGGTGTCACCGCGTTCGCGCCACATACGGCTATCCTTGAATCCCTTCATGCCTTCATCCACGTCTGCGAAGCTGGGCGGCGCGCCGTTGATGGAGGTTTTCTGCTGATCGGCTGCCCACGAGAGGAAACAGCCGCACCAGGGGGTGTATTGGTTCCAGCCGGGGTTTTTTGCGTAGTCGCCGATGTACCATTCGGAGAAGTATTTGTAAGTGTAAGTGCTGTCGTCGCTCTTGATCTCTCCCCTGCTGTCGTACTGTCCGGCAAGCGTCTTTAAAAACGCGAAGCGCGCCGCCTTTTCCTTCTCGGACAATTTAGTGGACTCCGGCAGGGTGGGCTCTTTCGTCAGGATATCTTCCGCCTCCGCTTTGCCGACGCTGTCACCCTCGATCCCGGTTCGACAGAAAACGGAGGTGCTGTAGCTGTGCGCCGCGGTCGCGAAGGTGAAGGTCACGAGGCTGCCGTCCAGATCGACCCGTGCGCCGCGCAGGTTGTCCAGCAGCACCTGATCGCCGCTCGTGCCGCTTGTGAGCTTACCGCTGTTGTAGCGCAGCAGCACCGCGCCGGGAGTGCCGTCGGCAGTCTTTCCCTGTAGCTGCCAGCCGTCGGAGAGCGGCTCCACGCGGTAGATCTTGCCGCTGGCGGAGAGATCCTCCAGCGCGGAGAGCACAATGCGCACGGTCTGCTGCTCGCCCGCCTCCTTCTGCGTTGTTTGATGCACCCGCAGTCCGAGCAGCATCAGCGACGCTGCGGCTGCCAGCACGATGGAGCTGACAGCGACGGTCACCAGCAGCTCGACCATGGTAAAGCCGCTGTTGTTTCGTTTCATCCGCTCGCCCCCCCTTCCGCTGTCAAGTGGGTGATGGTGTAGGTGATGTAGTGGTGCGTGGCCTTGCTGACCTCGGCGGTGTACGTCGTGACCTTTGTGGTCGTTCCGTCGGGCGGTATCTCGGTCACCTTGTATTCGAGGTTCATTTTGATCTTTGTCTCGATGCGAACGGCGGCGTTCTCGCAGGTGAGGGTAAAGGGGCAGCACTCGCTGCCGGTCTCGGCGGGATCGGGGGGTGTAAAGGTACAGTTGCCGACTTTTTCCTTCACAGCGTCAAGGTGTGCAAGGTATTTTCCCTTTGCCTCTGCCTTTGCATCATCTTCCGATTCGTATTCCGCGGATTCTTGCAAGGAGCTTACGTCCTCCGCCAGTGCCACGAATTTTTCGATCTCGCCCTCCGCCTGATAGAGCTGCTGCGTCTGGCGGATGGAGCGCTCCTGCGCCTGATAGTTTTTCAGCGCCGCGGTGCAGACGGACACGGCGACGGCGCACAGCACCAGAACGACGATGAGCACATACGCCAGCGCGTAACCGCCGTTGTCTTTCCAGAGCTTTTTCATGCGCCACCGCCTTTCGGCGCCGCGTCGCGGACATAGGTTTCCACTGTAACGAGCGGTTCCGTGCGCTTATCCGACACCGTGACATGATAATAGGGGTCGCTGCTGTTGTCTTTCTTCGTTTCGATCTTCACATTGGGGAACTCGCTTTCGTGGTAAGCGGGACTTGCCTCCGTAACGCCGTCCTTCATCAGGGTCTCCACCGCGGTACGGACGTTCAAATGGGCTTCCATTACGGCCTGGCTATGGGCGTTGATCCGTCCTGCCAGAATCAGGCTGGAACAGATGGGCGCGGAGATCAGGCCGATGATGGCGATCGCCACGACGACCTCCAGCAGCGAAAAGCCCGCTGTTCTCTCTTTCCCGATCTTTTTCATGCCTTGTCTCTCCCAATGGGTCAGTTGAAAATGTCCGTCTTACCGGTCGCGGGCGGCGTTACGCCCGGTTCCTCATAGGTGTTCTGAGCGGACGGCATCAGATACAGCGTCAGGGTCATCTGCCCGTCCAGCAGCTTTTTTTCGCTGTCGTAGTTGAAGGTGGCATACCGGATGGAGGTAATGCGCTCATCCGTTGCCAGCGCGTGCACCATGTTCTTGAACTCCCGATAGGAGGCGTGATAGTACACCGTCAGGTTCAAGCCCTCAAGGAGTGCGCCATCGCTCAAGGCCTGCATCGGCGTGATCTCACCGAAAGAAAACTCGATGTCGCCGCCGCTCCCGAAGCGCTGAAGGAAAATATCGTGCAGTTTCTGGGTGTATCCCAGCTCCTTACTGCCGGTCCCCAGCGTTTTTTCCAGATACAGCAGGTAGAGGAGCTGATCCTCTTCCTGCATCCCGGCGGGGAACTTGTCGTAAAGCGCGGCGCGGCTTTCCTCGATCGCGGCCTCTGCCGGCTCAAGCTGATCCTGCACGCCCTTGTACATCTCGTTTTCGACGATGGTGGTTTGCAGCGCGGTGATCTGAGCATTTAACTGATCCCGCTCCATGACGTAAGCTTCACTGCGGGGGCGGTAGCCCAGAACATACACCAGAACGGCGACCAACAAGAGCAGGACTGACAGGACAGCCTTCCAGTTTCTACCGATCACTTTCACTGGCCCACCTCCACTTTCTCAACCTTGGCGTCGCGATCCAGACCCTTGCGCGTCTGCTCCGCCTGGATCAAGGACTCGTCATAGGTCAGCACGACCGTCAGGTAATAGCGGTTGTCGGCAGGCTTCTGCGTCTGAGAAGCGCCGGTGTTGAAGATATCCGGGATGCCTGAGCCGCCGGTTTGATTTTTGAGTTGATTCATCAGGATCCACATCAGCAGATCGTTTTCATCCATGCCCGTGTTGCCGGAGGTGCCGGATGTACCGGAGGTCTGCTGATTCTTCCGCAGCAGCGCGTTGACCGCGGCCACAGTGGCGGCATCCCGCTGGAACGCCGCGCCGCTGTTGATCTCCTTTTGGAGCATCGCAAGGTCGAGCGCGGTGTTGACCGAGCGGAGCTCGCCCATTTCCTTGGCAAGATGGAGCGCAAGCTTGCCACTCAGCGTCTGATTCTGCCGAATGAGCGCGATCGTTGCGTTGACATTCGTCTTGTTGTCAGTCAGGATATTCAGCAGGTTCGGCAGATATTTGTTCAGCATCACATCGTCGCTCTCATAGAACATGCGGTGCTGATCGGCGTTTTTCCAAATGTCGTCAAAGATCTTGTCGTACAGGATCTGGTCCTTTTCCTCACGGGCGATATCCTCGCGCATCAGCAGGAAAAACTGATACATGGCGGCAGGATCGTTTTGCAGCAGCGAGCGCAGCGCCGCCTTTTCCTGCGCGGCAGTGGCGCTCTTGAGCAGGCTGTCGAGCGGGAAGGAATACTGCTGCACCGGGCCGTAGACGGCTTGCAGCGCGTCCAGCTGGTTGGAGTTCAGGTATTGCAGGCTGAGACGCAGCTTTGCAATATCGGCAGACTCAATGCCAGAAGCAGAGGACGTACTGCCGCTGCTGGGCGTGGTAGGCGTGACCGGCGTGCCGGAATTGCCGGGACGGCTCGGAACGCTGGGGGTGCTCGGCGTGCTCGGCGTCGTCGTGCCGGGGTTGCTCGGAGTGACGGGCGGGTTGGGATTGCTCGGCGTGCCGCCGGTGCCGCCTCCACTGCTGCCGCCGCCTCCGGGGAGCAGACCTTGCAGGAAATCAAGGTTATCGGGGGAAATGGTCATGCCGACCTTCTCCATCATGTCGGCGTAGCTTTCGATCTTCTGGATGGTCGCTTCGTCAACGCCCGCGGCACGCAGCAGCGGGAGCACGTCCTTGATCATTTTGCCGGTGATGCCGTTTGACGCGTTGGGGAACAGCTCATCGAGGGAATAGCCGCCCTCGGTGGGAGGTTCTTCCGTACTGCTTTCCTCGGTACCATCCGCTGCGCTTTCCTCCGTGCCCGGCACGGGGGACTCCTTCCCCGCTTCCTCGTACAGCGCAGCGATCATTTTGTCCGGGGAATAGGCTTCCCGCGGGCCGATGGTCAGGCTGGAAACGGTGTTGAGGGTCATGAAGGGCACGTCGCGCAGCGCCACGAGGAAATAAGCGGCGTCCTCCTTGCTCTGGAAGGCGACCTGCGCCGCAAGACACAACTCGGTCGTGCTCAGAGCGGTCACCGTTGACTTCTTGGGGAGCTTTGCCTCCAGCTCGCCCAGCACCAGTTCAAGGTTGTCGTTATATGTCCGAACGGAGTCGAATACGGTGTCCCAGTCGGCGCTGTAAGCGTCGTACATACTCGAATAGTTGTGGTAGTTCTCCGCGCAGCCCGCGTTCTGCTGGGCAAGCGCCGTCAGGCGGTCCTGCTGTGCGCGCAGACCGTCCAGCTCCGTGCTCCACGACAGCTTGGAGGTCAGCAGCAGCAGTACGGACGCCGTCAGCGCCGCGCCGCCAAGGAACACAAGACCGTACTGCCACGCGCGGTTGATGGGTGCGCGCGCGCCGGTGATGTGGTTCAGCTCCGGGTCGCCGAAGTCAAGGGCGGTGAGCGCCGCGCCCTGACAGAGCAGCCACTGCGCGCCGTAGTCGGTCTCCGCCATTTCGACGGGGACATTCAGCAGCGACGCGAGCGCCGGGGCAAGCCCCGCCTCCTTCGCCTGACCGCCGGAAAGCACGGCGCTCGTCAGGCGGGCGCGGCCGGGCATGGCGGAGAAGTAGTCGAGCACGATGCCCGCCTCATTGAGGTCGTCCTGCTGGGAATAGCCCCGCTGCAGCAGGCGCTGCAGCTTGACCTGCCCGTTGTGAACGAAGGTCAGCAGCAACAGCTCGCTCTCGGCGTTGATATAGAGGCAGACGCCGTCGTCCGTATCCGCGGAGGACTTCGCGTGCTTTGGCAGGGCAAAGTCCGCGTCCACGGCGGTGGCGTGGCTGTGACCGCAGAAATCGACGGCGGCAACGCTCAGCCCCATGCTGTTGGCAAGGGCGTAGTAGCGGTGGAGCATCGCGCGCGGCACCGCCCAGAGCTGCACGCGCAGATGACGCGCGTCCTCGCGCGCCTCAACGCCCACGCTCTCCCACGAAAGCTGATACTCGCCCGGGTCGATGGGGAAATACTCGTCCATGTTCGCCAGCAGCATCTGGCCGAGGCGCTGCTGCTTTTTCACCGCGGGGACGGTGACGCTCTCGCTGATGACCTGCGTGGAGCAGAGCGAAAAGACCACCTTACGGCAGCGGCGGAACAGCCCCTGCCGCAGAACCGGCTCCATCGCGTCCCGCAGGGCGTCCAGCCCCACGAGCTGACCGTCCTCGACCGCGTTCGGCGGCGTGGGCAGGATGACCTGCTCGGAAATGGCGTCGCTGCCCAGCGTCATCTGGGCGATGCGGATCTCCCGCTCGGTGATCTGCACCACCAGCGCCCTGCCGCTCAGCTTTTGCTTGCTCATAAGTGTTCCCTCCCGGACTGTGGGAATGGCACAGCCGTCCCGAAGAACGGTTCTGCCCCTCCCACAGGCTCTTGTTTTTCTCTCGCGGGCAGGTCCGCGCCTGCCCTTTTCTCTCCCGTGTTACAGCCCAAAAAGGCCAAGGTACGCCGCGATGAGCCGGTCGCCCCACAGCGCCGCGACCCAGATGCCCGCGGCAAGATACGGCCCGAACGCCAGCTTGCGGGGCGCGCCGCGTTTCATGCGGATTGAGTGGATGACCGCGCCGGAAACGCTGCCGAGGATCATCGCAAGAAGGATGCGCTGCCAGCCCAGCAGCAGTCCCGCCCCTGCCATCAGCTTGACGTCCCCCATGCCAAGGCCATTGCCCTTCGTCACGAACCACAGCAGGAGGAAAAGAAGGCTCACCGAGAACATGCCGATGAGATACGTTTTCCAGTGCGCGGTATCGCCTGCAAGCTGCACCGCGCCCAGCAGGAAAATCGCAAGGTTCAGCCCGTTGGGGATCTCGAAGGTGCGCCAGTCGATGAGCGCCACGACCGTCAGCAGGGAGAACAGCAGCGAATACAGCACCGCCCGCAGCGGCTCGGCCTGATACAGCCACGCCGCGAGCAGCCATGCGCCGCCGCTGAGCGCCTCGACCACGGGGTACTGGGCGGAGAGCCTTGCGCCGCAGGCGCGGCACTTCCCCCCCTGCGCAAGGTAGCTCACGACCGGCAGCAGCTCATACCAGCGCAGACGATGGCCGCAGGCCATGCAGTGGGACGGCGTTTTCACGAACTCCTCCCCGCGCGGCAGGCGGAAGATCAGCACGTTGCAGAAGCTGCCGACGCACAGACCCAGCGCCGTCCAGAGCAGCAGCAAAAGACAGGTCATGGGAAATCTCTCCTTTTCGCTCAGGGGTCTCCCCCTACCGTCCGGGTGATAGGGATACCGGACGGGCGGGGCGTTGTTTCAAATCGCTTGGGGCTGATGTAGGGGTGGATTAGCCCTTGGAGGGGTAGGTCAGCTTCCAGCCGTCGGCAGGCGTCCACTCAGCCTTGGTGGCGTCGCTCTTGAACGTGTTTTTAGACAAATCGTAGTAAGGGGAAATGTCAAGACCCTCGGTCGTGGGAGTAACTGCAACTTCAAAGTGATTATCTTTCTCGGTGACGACGATGGACTCGATATCCTTGAACGTAGCGTCCTTGACGTGCTTATCGGTATAGGCAAAGACAGCGGCAGTCTTGATGGCGTCGAGCTGGGTGTAGTCGGCGGCCTCGTTGGCCTTCTTGATGTAGCCGGAGTAAGCGGGGACGGCGATGCCGGCGAGGATGCCAAGGATCGCGATGACGACGATCAGCTCAACGAGGGTAAAACCGGACTTGGAACCAAACTTTTTCATAGGAGTTTTCTTCCTTTCTTTGTTTTGCGTCGGATTTTATATCATCGCCATGCGGCACGGGCCCCTATCTCCCGCTCCTGAATACACGGCTTGGATATACGGATTTAGAGATATTTGTCGAATGCCTTGGTCATGTTGATCATCGGCAGGTAGATGGCCAGCACGATGATGACCACGAAGACCGCCATGAAGATGATGATGGCGGGCTCCATCAGGTTCAGGAGCTTTTTGGTGGCCTCATCTACTTCTTCATCATAGTAGTCGGCGACCTTGCCCATCATGCTTTGCAGGTCGCCGGTCTCCTCGCCCACGCCGACAAGATTCGACACCATGGGCGGAAAAATACCCGTCCGCACGAGACTCTCCCGCAGGGGCGTGCCCTCGGCGACCATGCCGCGCGCGTCGCGGATGGCCTCCAGATAGTAGATGTTGCCCATGTTGCTGGCGGCAAGGTCCATGCTGTCCGTCAGCGTCAGGCCCGAGCCGATCAGCACCTCCATCGTGCGGCAGAAGGTCGCGCAGGCGGTTTTCACCGTCAGGTTGCCCACCACAGGCGTCTTGCGGGCGAGCCAGCCGAAAAAGTGCTTGCCCTTGTCGGTCCTGTGAAACAGGACGCCGCCCACGATCAGCGCCGCCAGCACCAGCAGCGGCACCCACCACCAGACCTTGAACCAGTCGCACACCGCCATCACGCCGAGCGTAAGCTTGGGCAGCTCCGCGTCCATATCCTCAAAGGTTTTGAGGAAGTTGGGGATGATCTTCGTCATCATCACGATCAGCACGACGATCATGACCACGATCAGCACGCAGGGGTAGATCATGGCGCTGGTCACCTTGCTCTTGGTGCGCTTGCTGCGGTCGAAATAAAGCTCCATCTGGCGGAAGGATTCCTCCAGATTACCGGAGGATTCGCCCGCGGCGACCATGTTCACCAGAATGGCGGGGAAAATCTTGGGATGGCGGCGCATGGAAGTAGCAAGCGATTCGCCCTTTTCCACGTCCGCCTGCATTTCGCGGATGGCGGCGCGGAGCTTTTTGTTGCCGGTCTGCTGCCCGAGCATGGAAAGCACGGACGCGACCGACACGCCCGCGCGCAGGATGGAGACGAACTGACGGCAGAACACCGCCATGTCCTTCGCCTTGGGCTTGCCGAGGAACGGGATCTCGATATCGCGGTTGAGGGTGGTCTGCTCCTTAATGTCTAAAATCGTATAACCGGCGCCGCGAAGGGAGCTTTTCGCGGTCTCGATGGACGACGCATCCAGAGAGGAGCGGACGCGCTTTCCGTTTCGATTGATCGCCGTATAGTTGAATCCGGGCATGGAGCCGCCCTCCTTTCTCAGGTCTGCCGCCCTGTCTTGAATTTATCAGGCTCGTTGGCGGCGGCGAGGGCAGTCTCCAGCGAAATCACGTGACGGTCGACCAGATCCTCCAGCGCGTCGTCCAAAAGCTGCATCCCGTACCGCTTGCCGGTCTGGATGGCGCTGACGATCTGGAAGGTCTTGCTTTGCAGGATCATGCTGCGAATGGCGGGGGTGACGACCATGATCTCGAATACCGCCGTGCGGCCGCCGCCGATCTTCGGCAGGAGGGTCTGGCCCACGGCACACTCCAGCACGTCCGCCAACTGGATGCGGATCTGGTTCTGCTGCTCGGCGGGGAACGAGTCGATGATACGGTCGATGGTGTTGGCGGCGCCCTTGGTGTGCAGCGTGCCGAAAACGAGGTGTCCCGTTTCGGCGGCTGTGATGGCGGTGGAGATGGTCTCCAGATCGCGCATCTCGCCGACTAAGATCACGTCGGGGTCCTGACGCAGCGCAGCACGAAGTCCCGCGGCAAAGCTGCCCGTGTCCGCGCCGACCTCGCGCTGGTTGATGATACATTGATCGCTCGCGTGCAGGTATTCGATCGGCTCCTCCAGCGTGATGATGTGGCGGCGCTGGGTGTGGTTGATGTGGTCGAGCAGCGCCGCGAGTGTGGAACTTTTGCCCGAGCCGGTGGGGCCGGTGACGAGCACCAGTCCGCGGGGTTTATCCGCCTGCGCCACCACCACGGGCGGTAGGCCCAATTCCTCGGCGGTGGCAATGCGCAGCGGCAGCAGGCGAAGCGCCAGCGACGTCATGCCCCGCTGACGGAACACGTTGCAGCGCATACGCACCAAATCGTGATAGGTCACGGCGAAGTCCGCCTCGCCCATTTCATGAAATTCCTTGAGAAGTCCGGGCGTGATCAGCTCCTGCACATAGGCGGTGGTATCCGCCTCGGTCAGCGGGACCTCCCCAAAGTTGGTCAGCTCGCCGTCCAGTCGAAAAATGGGGGGCTCCCCCACCGTGAGGTGAATGTCGGAGGCGTTGCGCTCCAGCGCGTCATGAATGAGTGTTTCCAGGTCGATCATGCGCCGTCCTCCAAAGGATGAGTTTCTTCCGCCACATTTTCAACGCTGATGCGCTGCATCTCGCTGATGGAGGTCGTTCCCTCCAGCACAAGGCGGCGGGCGCTTTCGCGGAGGGTGTGCATCCCCTCGGCGATGGCAGTCTCCCGCAGCGTGCCCGTGTCGCAGCGGTGGGAGATCATCGTGCGCATACGGGGCGTGATCTCCATGATCTCGTAAATGCCGATCCGGTCGAAATATCCGGTACCGGCGCAGCGCTGGCAGCCCACCGGCTCGTAAACCTCGGCGCTGTCCTTCTCCTCCGGCGTCAGTCCCAGATATTCCAACTCATGCTCTAAAAGAACGTGCCGCCGCTTGCAGTTGGGGCAAAGACGGCGCACAAGGCGCTGGGCGATGATGCCGGTCAGCGCGTCGGCGATGAGGTAGCTTTCCACGCCCATGTCCAGCAGGCGCGTGACGCTGCTGGCGGTGTCGTTGGTATGCAGCGTACTCACCACGAGGTGACCCGTGATGGACGCCTGCACCGCGATAGACGCCGTTTCCCGGTCGCGGATCTCGCCGATCATGATAATGTCGGGGTCCTGACGCAAAATGGAACGCAGGGCGTTGCCAAAGGTCAGGTTCGCCTTGGGATTCACCTGCACCTGATTCACGCCGTCCACGTTCGCCTCCACGGGGTCCTCCACCGTGACGATGTTCACCATGTCGCTGTTCAGCTCGTTCAATGCGGTGTAAAGCGTGGTGGATTTACCGGAGCCGGTAGGTCCGGTGACCAGCACGATCCCGTTGGGATGGCGCAGGATCTCGTCGAATTTTTCCAGTTCCGACCCCGTCAGGCCAAGGGCGCGCTTGCTGCGGCGCAGCGCCTTTTTCTGCGTCAGTCGCATCACGCACTTTTCGCCATAGACCGTGGGGAGCGTGGAAACACGCACATCGTATTCCCTGCGGTCCACCAGGATGGAAAAGCGGCCGTCCTGCGGTCTGCGCTTTTCGGAAATGTCCAGATTGCTGAGGATCTTAATGCGCGCGATGATGGCGGGCAGCAGCTGCAGGTCGTAAGTGGCGGTGGTGTACAGCACGCCGTCCACTCGGCAGCGGACCCGGACCTTGTCCGGTCCGGACTCCACGTGGATATCGGAAGCGCGTTGGCGCACCGCCTGCTCCACAAGGGAGTTCACCAGCACCACCACGGGGGAGGCGTTGACATCCTCCTGAAAGACCTGATCTTCCAGAGAGGCGCTCTCCCGCTCGTTGGTCTGGGTGTAAAGCTCGGCAGCCTCCTGCATCTCCTCGCTGCCGTAGCAGCGGTCGATGGTCACGAGAATGTCGGATGTTGTCGCTAAAAATGGCTTAATGCGACACTTGCTGGCAATGGCGACCATGTCGCGCCCCTTCATGTTCATGGGCTCGTTCATGGCGACATACAGCGTGCCGCTGTCCTCCGGATCAAACTGGAAGGGCATCATCGTATATGTACGCAGGATATCCGGGCGAACCGCCTGTCGGACATCCATGGGGATGGTCATTTCGTAAAGGTGCACCACGGGGGTGCGGGTCAGCGAGGACAGGGCTTCGATGACCTGTTCCTCGGGCAGGATGGCGCGCTCCAAGATCAGCTCGCGGATGGACTTGTTCGTTTCCTCCTGAGCACGACGCAGCTCGTCCGCCTGTTCCGCGGTCAAAAGCTGCTGTTCCAGCAGGTATCGCAGGAGCTTTTCGTTCATGCGCGCCCTCCTTTCTCTTGTTTTTCGGGGCAGAAATTATTTTTGAATCAGTGCTTTTCAAAAGTGTGAGACGACAGACCCGCCAGGCTCTCAAACGCGAATGAGCCGCTGCCGCGCCTAACGTCTCTTTTTTTATGCTCCCCCTCCCCTTACCCCGCAGGGG